>ERZ1106969.819-NODE-819-length-27629-cov-39.482193_pt1 | contig 27629 bp, 24 predicted proteins | sample MGYA00403685_ERZ1106969 | MGnify/ENA primary metagenome ERZ1106969 (study PRJEB35170, sample SAMEA104062416) | human gut metagenome | biome: human gut; feature: human-associated habitat; material: faeces | place: Denmark | collected 2012-05-18 ... | reverse complement strand
CCCAGAGAGGATTTGAACCTCCGACCCCACGCTTAGGAGGCGTGTGCTCTATCCAGCTGAGCTACTGAGACATTTTTAAGATTTATGCAATTTTCATTGCTCGAAGGAATCGAACAATCTGCCGCTTAGGAGGCGAACGCTCTATCCTGCTGAGCTACAGAGACTTATATGAAATTGAATTGGTAACTATCACTTTTGGCTTCGAGTTGATTGGTTGAGCACAACCTTAGGAGGCTATTGTTATATCCATTTAACTAAGGGAACGAATGCCGTATTTACGGGCTTTTTGGGCCCTATGGCTACGGTAACCATGTTTATAAACTCAATCACTCTCGTGATGAAGCTCCAGTGTTTCTCATTTTGACATTTCGATCGCTTCCTACTGAAATCGAACTCTGACTTATGTCCAGCTTTCAATCTCTTTACTTAACCATGGTTAAGGCTTAGGAGGCGTGTGCTCTATCCAGCTGAGCTATATGGACGTGTCTGATATATGATTATAGCCCGATCAAAGTCGAACTGCAATCCCTTATTTAGTTTTTTTGAGGTGACCGTTGTAACGCAACCTTAGGAGACGAACGCTCTATACTACTGAGCTACAGAGACATGCAGTCTAAAAAACTACGATATATATCTTACCAAACAGAAGCCGGAAAGTCAAGGAATCGCAACTTTTAGAGAAGTATTTCTTCAGGTTTTATTTCATTGTTTCAATCCACAGTCGGTAATTTAACGGAGACTGACTGTGATTTGCTTCGTGTCAGTGGGGGATACCGATTTCTCTCCGCCCACCACTGCCATTAAGTTTTCCATTGGCAATTCATCTTACCACCTATAGAGGTGGGAGAATTTTGCTGTTGTTAGTTAAAATAAGGTCATACAAAGCTCTTTCTGCTGCCTATAAAACTTTCCTATTTTTGACTCTGTTTCGCACGATACGGTTCCAGCTTTAAGGTTCCCTGCATCCAGATCTGCCCTTTGAACCGGCGTCCGGGTTGGGGTTCGCCTAAGAGATCTTTACTGTTGATACAGATCACAAACTCCAGGTCGTGGCTCTCGATCTTCATGCGATAAATTTCTTCTTTTGTATAAATATTTCGTATTTTCTCAACTTCTTTAATTTCTCCAATAATAGAATACTGATCACACTCCACGCCACACGGCATAAAGCAGGAGTCGATAATGGAGTAGAGATCCTCTTTCATCGCTCTTCTGGAGATCTGTGAGTAGAGATCAATATCCTCGATCGTCAGCGTCTCCATCGCTTCCTCGTCCCCGTTCTTTGCGGCCTCGATCAGACTGCTGCGGTCTTTTGCTGCAACCTTCGCCTTCTGGATCTGTTTCTGACTTTTTTTGATCGGAAGAAGGATCTTTCCTCCGATGGACATACCGGAAAAGCAGACGGATCCGATCTTTGAGTGATGCTCTTTATCCAGCATTTTTTCCCGGAATTCCAGGAAATTTTGGATATAAAAGATCAGTGTAATGCCGACTTTATTCTCGTCCACCATTCCGGAGTATGTCTCTTTCTCCGTATGCCGCTGGACTGAACACTCTTCCGTTGATCCGACAATGTTGCTCTCCAGATACGGGAAGTAAAATTCCCGCTCGAAGTCTCCATCATCATTCAGTTCCCCGACGATCGAGATGCCAAGTCCCGGGGCCACCTCCGTCCGCATTTCGCAGACATTGCTGTCCTCATCGACCTGGACACACTTCGTCATCGACGGCTGCCGTTCCAGCAGATCCAGAAGCTTTTCAATATCTTTTTTCTTTGTATACATGCTGAAACCAGCTGCACGTAAAAATTTATGCATATGGATCAATAATCTCCTTTATCCTCGCCATCGGGATCGTCCGGCAGTGCATCGTAATCCTCGATGGTATCTGTCTGGATCTCGACCTCTTCCACATCGTATGCGTCCGCATACCGTTTTACACGTTCTTCTTCATCTTCACGGCGCTCTGCCTGACGTCTTCTCAGCTCTTTCATGCGCTCGCTCTTCTTCCGCTCGCTGCTCGGAACCTCGATATCCTGCTCACCGGAACCACCTTTTCTCTCTTTCTTCTTTCCGGCTACAGCCTTCTCTTTCTGGGCGATCCGTTCATCCATCGTCGGACGTTTTACATATCCCAGGGCCTGCTCCAGCGCCTCCTGTTCCTCTCCGCCGAGGAGAACTTCCGTCGCTCCTTCCTCTACCTCTTTTAAGTAGATATAGCAGCCTTCACGGCTGTGAACGACGTCCAGTACGAAACCGCTGTTGTTGTTATCCAGCATTGCGATGACAAAGCTCAGATTTCCGCCCATGCCCTTAAACGCGTTGTACTTGACGTATCCGAATTTCTGGAATGAGGACTTGATCTGCTTTGAAAGCTGCTTCATCGCATCCCGGCTCACCCGGTCTTTTTCCTGAAGTTCTTCCATCTCGTCCATGATGTCCATGATCGTATCTTCCAGTGTCTCCGCGTCTTTTCCGCGCATGAACATGTCATATCTGCGGTACAGTTTATTGAGCTTCACAATACAGATGATCACCACGATCAGCAACGCCACTGACAGGATTGAAAATCCTACGATCAGCGCCATTGGATCAATGGGAAGATTGTATAACATACTGTTTTCCATATTCTGTTTTCTGTCCTTCCGTTTATGTCTGTGCTTTTATGATTTTAAAGATTCCATGAGTTCGATCAGTCTCTCTAGCTCTTCCTGGGAGTAATACTCGATCTCGATTCTTCCCTTATTTTTATCCTTCTGATTGATGACAACCTTGGTTCCCATGATGGATTTTAATTTGTCCTCAACCTGACGGTAGATCAGATCAATATCCGGTCCTTTTTCCGGTTTCTTTTCCTTCGGCGGGCGGTTCATCATCTTGACAAGTTTTTCCACGTCACGGACGCTTAATTTCTCTTCAACGATCTTCACTGCAACCTGGTACTGACGTTCTCTGTCCTCAAGTCCTAAAAGTGCTCTCGCATGTCCGCTGGAAATTTTTCCTTCCGCCAGCATATCCTGCACTCTGGAATCAAGTTTCAACAGACGCATGCTGTTTGTGATCGTCGCACGGTTCTTGGAAACGCGGTTCGCGATCTCCTCCTGAGTCAGATGAAACTCCTGGATCAGCTGTTGGAAAGCCTGTGCTTCCTCGATCGGGTTTAAATCCGCACGCTGGACATTCTCGATCAGGGCGATCTCCATCGTCTGCTGTTTGTCATACTCGCGGATCAGTACCGGAACATCCGTGATCCCTGCAAGCTTTGCCGCGCGCCAGCGGCGCTCACCGGCGATGATCTCGTAGTGACTACCCTTTTTCTGGACGATCAGCGGCTGTAGAATTCCATACTGTTTGATGGAATCAGCCAGTTCCTGAAGACTTTCTTCGTCAAAATTCTTTCGCGGCTGCTCGCTGTTCGGCTCGATCAGATTGAGTTTTAAGGTCTGCTCGACAGGTTTTTCTACGATCTTCTCAACCGGCTTTTCAACCACTTTCTCAACGATTTTTTCAACTGGCTTCTCGACGATCTTTTCTACGATCTTCTCGACTGGTTTCTCGACGATCTTCTCAACGATCTTTTCTACCGGTTTTTCTACGATCTTTTCGATGATGATTGGTTCATTTGCCTTCTGTCCGTTTGCGGACGGCGCATTTCCGGAAACACCATTTTTATTCTTTCCCTGGTTTTCCTGGTCCTTCACCACGCTACTCTTTCCCGCATCTCCGTTTCCGGCTATCCCTCTTTTTTCTGTATTCTTAGCTGTATTTTCCGGCTTTTTCTCAGCCGTTTTTCCCATTAACTGTTCTTTTTTTTCACTTCTGCTTACTTTTTCTCCAGAAGTTTCTTTCGTATTTGCAACCTCTTCTCCAAAAAAAGCGCCAAGTCCCTTTCCTAATCCACGCTTTGCCATTATATCTCTTCTCCTCTGCTGATGACTTCCGCTGCTAAAAGTCTGTAGCTCTCCGCGCCTGATGACCGGCTGTCATAGAGATTGATCGGCATACCATAGCTCGGTGCCTCCGCCAGTCTGACGTTTCTCGGAATGATCGTCTTGTAGATATTTTCATTCAGATGTTCTTTTACATTCTCTACGACTTCCAGAGACAGATTTGTTCTCGAGTCATACATCGTAAATACAACGCCCTCTACTTCCAGCGCCGGATTTAGTTTTTTCTGAACAAGATTTACTGTTTTTAACACCTGGCTTAATCCTTCCAGTGCATAATATTCACATTGGATCGGGACAAGTACCGTATTGGCTGCTGTCAGCGCATTGATCGTCAGAAGGTTCAGAGACGGCGGGCAGTCGATAATGATAAAATCATACTTACCATTTAATAGCTCCAGATTTTTCTTCAGGATGCATTCCTTTTCCTCCATATCAAGGAGTTCGATCTCCGCTCCTGCAAGATCCACATCCGATGGCATTACATCAAGACGTTCCTGAACGCTCGGATTGATGCACTCTTCCACCGTGCATTCTCCCATCAGGAGTTCATATACAGTATTGTCAATATTTCCTTTTTCCAATCCAAGTCCGCTTGTTGTATTTCCCTGCGGATCAAAGTCCACAGTCAGCACTCTCTGTCCTGCTTCAGCCAGGCAGGCCGACAAATTGATCGCGGTTGTCGTCTTTCCGACACCACCCTTTTGATTTGTAATTGCAATAATACGTCCCATACCTCTATCCTTTCCGCAGGTCAGCTCTACCTATTTTTATCGTTACTATTTATATTCAAAACTTTAGCGAAACTTAGTATAACACAATTTTCCCTATTTTCCTATTGATTTACCCTATAAAATTAAAAATGTTTCACGTGAAACATTTTTGCAATTCCTACAAGGCATAGCCGCACAGCTTCTGATCGTGCGTTAGTGCTTTGTTATACAATGTTTATAACGTATCCATCGCAGTATATGTTTCACGTGAAACATTATCGTAAAGCGGACATTCGCAATCTGCTTCGCTACTTGCTCATGAACGCAGTCGCTTCGCGATCTGTCAGTGGGAGCTTTCAACTCCCACTGACATAAGCATCCCACTCACCCACCGCTTAGTGCTCCGCGCACTTGAAGCGGGGGAATGCTTATCTGCGTTCAATTTACAGCTCACTTTCCTTTTTCTTTTCAAGATCTTATTTCTATGTTTACTTTTTGATGCTCCATGTCTCACATAAAGTATCATGGCTTATCCATTTATTTTTAGTGCTTTTCTTTCATTTTTCTCTTATAGTACTTTTCTAAGCTTCTTTCATACTTTTACAAAACTTCAGTGTCTTTTCTTAAATGTTTCACGTGGAACAATTTTTCTTCCCATCAATGTTTTCTTTTGTACTTATCCGTAAACCATTTTCTTGTTCATGTGCATTTTCTCTCAGATGTTTCACGTGGAACATTTCCGCTCTATATATACGTTTACTAACACTTTCCATCTTCCGTTTTTCACATAAGCCGGTTTTCTTGTTCATATACGTTTTCTTTTAGATGTTTCACATGGAACATTATATTTCGCTCTCAACTCGTTTTTTATTAAAATGTTTCATGTGAAACAATCTGCTCTTCCGATTTTTTCGCTCTGATGTTTCACGTGGAACATCGCCATTTTCTTTCCATGTATTTCCCATCAAGCACAACTTTTTTCCCTCATTTCGATATTCCTCTGTGAACTACATCGGCAATTGAATAACCGAGGATTCCCGCTTGTTATCCTAAGTCCAATATATCACCAATCTTCCTACTACCGCCTTTTAATCTGAAATCTTTCTCTCAGACAACTGCCAATTTTCTTCAGAAACATTTCATACTTTCGCCTGTTGTATCTCCCCACCAATTATATTATAATATACCCATGGAACAGCCCGGGAAAGCGGTATGAATTCACTGCTCTTCTCTCGCAAAAGTTCCTGTTTCTATTCGATATTCCATCATCCAATTTCGAGGTGAACTATGAAATCAAAAAACAGAATCATCACTGCTGTTCTTCTCTCTGCCGGTGCGGCTGTCGGAACAGCGCTGATCAACAAATACATCAAGATGTCCGCGGTTTCAAGAAATCTTCTGGCTCAGCCGGAGCCACGCTGCTATCGCTGGAGACTTGGCAATATTTACTATACAAAGACCGGAACAGGAAAACCACTTCTTCTCGTTCATGATCTGACTCATGCATCCAGCGGCTGTGAATGGGATTCTTTGATCCCGCTTTTAAAAGAACATTACACCATTTACACGATCGACCTTTTAGGCTGTGGCCGTTCCGAAAAACCGAACCTAACTTATACAAACTTCCTCTATGTGCAGTTGTTAAACGATTTCGTGAAGTCTGAGATCGGTCGCCGCACAAATATTGTCGCTACCGGTGCCTCCGCTCCGATCGCAACAATGGCCTGCGGATACAATCCGGATCTCTTTGAGCAGATGATGTTCATCAATCCGGACTCACTCCTCTCCTGCTGCCATATACCGGGAAAATCTGCAAAATGTTACAAGTTGATCCTCGATCTCCCGATCGTCGGAACTCTGCTCTACAATTTTGCATCTGCGAGAAGTATCATCTCCAAAACATTCTCCGAGAACTACTTCTACAATCCGTACGATGTAAATCCGCACAACCTCGACAAATATTATGAGTCCGCCCATCTTGGCGACTCTCCGAAGTCTGTCTACGCCAGCGTCCAGTGTAATTACACGAAATGTAACATCACAAAAACTCTGGAAAAGATCGACAACAGCATCTATATTCTCGGCGGTGAAGCGGAGCCGGATATCGATCTGATCACAAAAGAATATACTAAGTGCAACCCAGCGATCGAGTCCAGCACGATTGCCAACACAAAACATCTTCCGCAGATTGAAAAGCCAGAGGAGGTCAGCTCGATCATTCAGATGTTTTTCAACTGATGACATTTATCAAAAATATCCCAAATGTTTCACGTGAAACATTCCTGCCCATAAATAAAAACAAAGCGCCGGTCCTGTGTAAATCAGGATCAGCGCTTGTTTTTTATCAATAATCGTTACTTCAACGGTTCCTTCCCCGGAAGTCCCGCCTTTCTCGGATATTTCTTTGCAGTGACTGCCATCTTCTTGACCGGGACAAAGGTGCGTTCCACATCTGTCTCCGGAAGAACTTTTACGATCACTTCTTTCAGTTCTCCGCCGAGTTTTTTTACCGCAGATTTCGCCTGTTCGATCTCCTCGTCAGCTTTCCCCGATTTATACGGAATAAAATAGCCGCCTTTTTTCACGAACGGAATGCAGTATTCGGAAAGTGTGGACATATTCGCAACCGCACGGGATACGCAGAGGTCAAACTGTTCCCTGTATTTCGGGTCGCGGCCGTAATCCTCGGCGCGGCCGTGGACTGCTGTGATATCAGTAAGTCCCAGTGCCTCGATCACTTCATTTAAGAATCCGACTCTCTTATTTAAGGAATCCAAGAGTGTGATCTTAAGGCCAGGAAATGCGATCTTTAACGGGATTCCCGGAAATCCCGCTCCGGTTCCCACATCGATACAGCTGTATTGCGATGACGCATCCAGTTTTAATCCAAGCTCAGGTGCAGCAAGAACAAGGAGCAGACTGTCCACGAAATGCTTTGTGATCACATCTGAAAGCTCCGTGATCGCCGTGAGATTCATCACTTTATTCTTCTCGATCAGCATCTCATAATACTTGAAAAACTGCTCTTTCTGCTGATCCGAAAGCGTCACTCCGAGATCCACGCAGCCCTGATCCAATAATTTTACAAATTCATCTGTCATGTTATTACTTTCTCCCCATCTGCTCCAGATGTACCATCAGCACGGAAATATCAGCCGGAGACACACCGGAAATTCTGGACGCCTGGCCGATATTCTCAGGTTTGTAGAGATTCAGTTTCTGGACTGCCTCTCTTCGAAGGCTGTTCACCGTCGTATAGTCGAGATCCGCCGGGATTTTTCTTCCTTCCAGCTTCTTGAACTGAGCTACCTGCTGCTTCTGTCTGCGGATATATCCGTCATATTTCAGATTTATATCAACTTGTTCCCGCACATCAGCCGGAAGTTCCGGTCTCTTCTCGTCGAGTTCCGCCAGCATCTCATAATTCAGTTCCGGTCTCTTAATGAGTTCTGCGAGTGTGCTTCCGGATTTTAATATTGTACTTCCATGTGCCTCAAGGAACTTCTGAACTTTCTCGTTCGCTCCGATCGTCGCCTTTTCCAGACGGGCGATCTCCTCCTCGATGGCTTTTTCTTTCCATACCACGTATTCATACTGCTCATCCGACACAAGGCCGATCTCATGTCCGATCCCACGAAGTCTGAGGTCCGCATTGTCCTGGCGAAGGAGCAGACGATATTCTGCTCTCGATGTCATCATACGGTACGGCTCATGGTTCTCTTTCGTGACAAGATCATCGATCAGAACCCCGATATACGCCTGGGAACGGTCAAGGACCACTGCACTCTTCTCCTGCAGCTTTCTCGCCGCGTTGACGCCGGCCATGAAGCCCTGAACGGCAGCTTCCTCGTATCCGGAGCTTCCGTTAAACTGGCCGCCGGAGAATAATCCATCGATATTTTTAAATTCGAGAGACGCTTTTAACTGTCTCGGGTTGATGCAATCATACTCAATTGCATATGCATTTCGAACAATTTTGACATTTTCAAGTCCCGGAACAGTCCGGTACATCGCATACTGGACATCCTCCGGAAGAGAACTCGACATTCCGCCGAGATACATCTCGTTCGTGTAGAGTCCCTCCGGCTCTACGAACACCTGATGGCGCTCCTTATCCGGGAATTTTACAACCTTATCCTCGATCGACGGGCAGTATCTCGGTCCCGTTCCTTCGATCGCACCGGAGAATAACGGCGAACGGTCCAGGTTGTTCCGGATGATCTCATGAGTCTTCTCATTTGTGTAGGTCAGCCAGCAGGAAATCTGGTCTTTCTGCACCGACTCCGGATCCGTGGAGAAGGAGAACGGAACGACGCGCTTGTCTCCGAACTGCTCTTCCATCTTCGAAAAATCGATACTTCTCTTATCTGCTCTCGCCGGAGTTCCTGTCTTAAAGCGGTACATCTCGATCCCGTTTGCCTTTAAGGAGTCTGTCAGATGGTTGGCCGCCTGCAGACCGTTCGGTCCTGTCGGATTGCTGACATCCCCGTAGATGCATCTCGCGCGGAGATATACGCCGGTTGCAAGAACGACCGCGCGGCACTTATAGATCGCGCCGGAATACGTTTTCACGCCGATGATCCGCTTTTTCACCGGATAGCTGCTCTCCTGCTGCCCGTTTTCTCCGTGTTCCTCTTTAAAGGTCCCGTATTCTCCCGGGATCTCCTCCGTCAGGATCTCAGCCACCTCGGCCTGGCGGATCGTCAGGTGGTCCGTGTTTTCAAGGACGCGGCGCATGGATCTCGTATACTCCTGCTTATCCGCCTGGGCGCGCAGGGAATGGACCGCCGGCCCCTTTGACTCGTTTAACATCTTTGACTGGATAAATGTTTTATCGATATTTTTTCCCATCTCTCCGCCGAGGGCATCCAGCTCACGGACAAGATGTCCCTTGGAACTTCCTCCGACGTTCGGGTTGCACGGCATCAGAGCGATGCTGTCCACGCTGACCGTGAACATGATCGTCTCAAATCCAAGTCTCGCTGCCGCAAGTGCCGCCTCGCATCCCGCATGGCCCGCACCGACAACTACAATATCATATGTCTCCTCTACTACCGGCATTTTATTTCCTCTTTTCTATTTTCCCATACAGAATTTGCTGAAGATCTCGTTCACCAGATCATCCTCCACGGATTCCCCGACGATGAGTCCCAGCTTCTCATACGCATCCATTAGATCGATCGAATAGAAATCCTCCGGCATGCCGTTCTCAATACTTTTCTCAACCATGGACATGCTCTCAAAAGCATCCTTTAGAGCCCTCACATGGCGCACATTCGTGATCATGACCTGGTCGTTGAAGTCGATCTCACCTTCATAGAATAAAGCCTTTATCTCCTCTTCCAGAAGGTCAATTCCGGTCTCCTCCTTTGCGGAGATCCCGATCACCTTATGTCCCGACCGCTCTTCCACTTCTTTCGCGGACACGACCGGTTCCAGGTCGCTCTTATTTAAGAGGACAACGGCTTTCCGGTCATTTATGAAGTCCATGATCTGATAATCATTCTCATCCAGCTCTCTCGATCCATCCACGACGTAGATGATCAGATCGGCCTTCTTTGCCTCTTCCATCGCGCGGGAGACACCGATCTTTTCGACCACATCCTCCGTGTCCCGGATCCCGGCCGTATCCACAACATTTAAGCTGATCCCCTGAAGGTAGATATGTTCCTCCAGAATATCTCTCGTGGTTCCTGCCACATCCGTCACGATCGCGCGGTCCTCACCGACTAAAACGTTCATCAGCGACGATTTTCCGGCATTCGGCTTCCCCAGGATAACCGTCTTCACGCCCTCTGAGACCACACGTCCGTTTGAGGAGGAGCGGATCAGTTTTTCCAGTTTTTTCTTCACGGAAAGGACCACGCCGAGGAGCTTCTCCCCGTATCCGTCCAGGGAAATATGCTCCGGGTCATCGAGCGCCGATTCGATAAAGGCGATCTCGTAGATGATCTGATCCCGGATCTCATGGATCTCCTTCGACACGCTTCCGCGAAGCTGGCTGACAGACGACTGCAGCGCATATTCATTTTTCGCGTTGATCACGTCGATGACGGCCTCCGCCTGTGAGAGATCGATCCTGCCGTTCAAGAAGGCGCGTTTTGTAAATTCTCCCGGCTCGGCAAGTCTCGCTCCAGCCTTTAAGACTGTCTCCAGGATCCGTCTTGTGACGAGCATTCCGCCATGACAGTCGATCTCAACGGTATCTTCCGCCGTATAGCTTCTCGGTCCTCTCATGAGCATCAGAAGGACCTCATCGATCGTCTCATCTCCATCATAAACATATCCGTAATGAATCGTGTGACTCGCAGCTTCCGAGAGCTTCTTCTTTCCCGGGGCGCGGAACACTTTTTCCGCAACTTCCACCGCATTCTCACCGCTGATCCGCACGATCCCGATCCCGGAATTTCCCATCGCCGTCGCGATCGCTGCAATCGTATCTGTATATTCCATAATCTCCATCCTGATATTCCTGCTGCCTGTTTCATATTCCAGACAGACAGCATCGCAATTTTTCCTGTTCCGCACATTTTGGAAGCAGAACTTCTATCATCTGATCCTGCCGCAATTCGGTTTCCAAAATGCACGGGAATTCACACAATTTGTCACCCTATCATAGCACAAAGGGGCTGCCATAGGCAACCCCTCTTTCATTCCGATATGCTTGTTTTATTCCTGCTCACGACGAGTATTTTCGTAAGCGGATGTTCTCTCACGTCTCTCGTATCTCGGTCTTCTCTCCCTGCGCTCTTCCTTCTTTAATGCGATCACAACATGACGGAACGGATCCTCACCTTCGCTCTTTGTGAATACGTATTTATCGTTCTGAAGTGCAGAGTGAATGATCCGTCTTTCGTACGGGTTCATCGGCTCTAAGGAAACCGGACGTCTTGTCCGTTTTACTTTGTAAGCAATATTCTTTGCGAGAGTCTCCAGTGTTTCTTTTCTTCTCTCTCTGTAATTTTCGGTATCCAGCTTGACTCTTAAGTAGTCCTCAGATTCCTTATTTACAACAAGGCTTACAAGATACTGAAGGGAATCGAGTGTCTGTCCTCTCTTACCGATGAGAAGTCCCATCTCCTCGCCGGTCAGATTGACATCCATCTCCTTTTCCTCTTCATTCATTTTCACTTCCACGTCAACAGCAAGGCCCATTGCGTCGAAAACGGAATTCAGGAAATCTACGGCCTTATCGTCAACGGTCTCGATCTTCTTCGCGCGGATCACTGCCGGCTTGGAACCAAAGAGTCCGCCAAGAACTCCGGCACTTCCCTTTTCCACGACCTCGTACTGAATCCGATCACTGCTCACACCGAGCTGCAGGGATGCCTGTGTGATTGCATCTTCCACAGTTTTCGCAGTCACTGTAATCATTTCCATAACAGAACCCCCTTATTATTTTCGCTTGTCATGTGCCTCATTGTACTTCTGGACCATCGCTGCCTTGGAAGCGAGACTTCCCGGTTTCGCGTTGGTGTTGTAGTACTTGCTGGACTCCTCGATCTGTTTCGCGATCTTTTCCTTCTTAACTTCCTCAGCAACTTTTTCCTTCTCCTCCTCAGCCTTGATAGCCTTTAAGGATGCGGTAGCGTTCTGAGTTACCTTAGCCGGCGGAAGTCCCTGTTTTGCACGTTTCTTATTTACCTTTTCCAGGTTCTTTGCGATCATATCGTCGATGTTTACCTTATCCATGTACGCGTTAACGATGAGCTGCTGGATAATTGTAACAACGCTGGTCGCGATCCAGTAGATACCAAGACCTGCCGGCATCGTGATACAGATGAACGCGGAGAATAACGGCATTGTCGTTGTCATAGTCTTCATGGACTGGGCCATCGGATTCTCTGCATCTGCGGATGTGGACGGCTGATTTCCGCTCATGAGCTTTGTGCTGAACCACTGGGATACTGCCGCAAGAATCGGGATGATCCATGCGAAGGACGGTACCCAGCCCGGCGCCTCTGCCATATTTAAACCGAGGAACGTGTTCATTCTCTCGACAACAGCAGCATTCTGGCCGATCACATCAGAGATTGCCGGGAACAGTGCCTGAAGTTCTCCCCACTGGGATGTGGAGAATTTATAGAGCATGTCTACAAGACGGTTTGCATTTGTGAAATCAAACTTGTCTAATTTTCCGCCGCAGGCGGTTGCGATATTTGTGATTTCCTGTAACTTCTGAGCATAGTCAGCCTGTCCCATCAACGGAGTGACAACGTTGTCGAAATAAACGCGGACAGACGGAACGTATGCCGGAATATTGTAGATGACACGGTACAGTGCAAGAAGGATCGGCATCTGGATCAGCAGTGGAAGGCATCCGCCTGTCATGCTTGTGCCGTACTTCTCGTAAACAGCCTGAATCTCCACGTTCTGACGCTGCATGGACTCCTGATCCGACTTTCCTTTATACTTCTTCTGGATCGCCTGGATCTCCGGATTCATGACAGACATGAGTTTTGTGGTTTTCTGCTGTTTGATCGTCAGCGGTATCATCAGTGTTTTCATTACGATCGTAAACAGAATGATGCACAGACCTACATTAAACACGCCGAAGCTGCTTGTAAATCTGAAGAGGATGTCCATGACATAGCCAAGGACAGTCGCGATCGGTCCCAGAATGGAACCAGCCTTCGTCAAAACCATATCTTACCTCCTGGGGTTTTCTACGGGACTGGATCATAACCGCCTTTTGCAAACGGGTGACATCGCAGAATCCGCCTGCAAGCAAGATAAGTACCTTTTATAGCGCCGTATTTCTTGATCGCTTCCATGGCGTACTGGGAGCAGGTCGGCGTATAAATACAGTGAGGGCCGATACAGGGAGAGATAAACTTCCTGTAAATCTTGATCAGACCAATCAGTACCCATTTCATAAACCACTCACTTCGATTCTTTTAAAATGTTATGAAGCCCGCATAAGTGCAGAAATGCACTCTCAATCTTGTCGAAATTTTTGTCTTTTGCCGCGACCCGCGCGACAACGATGATGTCTTTGCCGTCTTCTAATATGTCCTTATTTAACCGGAAACTTTCACGGACAAGTCTCGCGAACCGATGTCTCACGACGCTGTTTCCAACCTTTTTGCTGGCGGAAATGCCGATCCTCGTGTCCTCCCGTCCCGAATCCATCACGTACATGACCAGATATTTGTTTGCGTAGGACTTTCCACCGCGGTAAACCGTCTGGAAGTCCTGATTTTTCTTTAACGAATTGAACCTTTTCATTCAATACCTCTCTGAATAACAAAAAAGAGTATCCAAAAGTTTTCCTAAACTTCCGGATACTCTCTTGGTTCATTAAGCAGATAATCTAGCTCTACCTTTTGCTCTTCTGGCAGCTAAAACTTTTCTGCCACCTGCTGTTGCCATTCTCGCTCTGAAACCATGAACTCTTTTTCTCTGAGTGTTCTTCGGCTGAAATGTCATCTTCATAAACCCGGCACCTCCTCTTACTATAAATTCAAGTACCTTCTCATGTACATATAAACTAAGACATATTGAAGCATCGTATCGATTATATAAAAATTGCCGTCCTTCGTCAAGACCAAATTTCAAAAAAATCCTTAAATCATGGGGATTTCCGACTCATATCTTTGTAATTTTTCCGCCTGTTATCCACATTCCGGCTTTCCGGAGAGTCCTCATACAAACGCCCGTCTTTCTCTCTCCGTCATCCAAAAAGGGGGACAGCTTTTCGCCATCCCCCATAAAATGTATGTTTCGATTTTATGTCACTATATTTAGTATCTCTTCATTATTATATAGAAGCTGCAGCTCTCTATTTGCTGCGATGCACACTCTTCCGGCTCACGATCAGCCGTTGTTTTTCATGATCTTAAACAGGACCTTCGTGATCGCTGTTGTAAGAATACCGGCAACGATCGCCTCCGGAACTCCAAATCCGAGGATGATCCCGAGGATCACATCGTAGATGTGCTCGACTGCTTTGTTGGACGCTGCGGCATAGCTCTGTCCGAAGAAGATGTAGATTCCATTCATGACAAGCAGTGTGTTTGTCATACCTCCTGCAATACCAGCCACCCAGAGGGCAACGGTCTGGCTGCCTTTGATCCCGTGAGCGACCTTCATGATCAGCTTATATACATAATAAGCAACGATGCCGATGCATACACGCGGCACGATCGCGATCACGGCGCTCCACATGTTTCCGCTGTATCCGCCGATCGTAACGAACGGGCTGAATACGAAGGAGGTCACACCAGGGGTAATGGTCGCTTTTACGAGGCTGGTCACACCAAATACTAGTCCTAAGTAAGCGCCGTACTTCGGTCCGAGAATGATCGCTCCGATGATGACCGGGACGTGAATGATCGTCGCATTCATAAAGCCTAACGGGATGTAACCGAGAAACGGTACGACCGACATGGCGATGATAATCGCGGTAAAGATCCCGGCGAGGGACATGTCCAGAACTTTCTTTTCAATTTTCATTTTTCAATTCCTCCTGCTACTGTTCTCTTGCGAGATACAATGCAATATAGTCACGACTTGCATTATACCGTGTCAGCGTGCCAGAGTCAAACTGTTTTCCTGCATTTTTCAATTTTTCCATTTTACAGATTTCTTCTCCCGGTATTCCGTGCCCTGCATTTTTTCTTCCTATACACAAAAGAAATTTTTCTCAGCATCTCTCCTGCTGCCCGCCTGGTTTCAGCCTCTCTGCCCGACCTGTCCATCCTTCGCGGACACAACCTGTTGTATTTTTCGTGTCCGTTCCTGGCGTACATCTTGTTATGTGGGTATTCACATGTTTTCCACCCGCAATTATCAACTTATCCCCAAATCGTGGATAAGTTGTGGATAACTCATTGGAAAAGTTGTGGATTTTCACATTTGACATTGAAAATTATCCTCTTTTACGTTAGAATAAGATTAGATTGGGTTTATGTGCTTTTGTGGACAGGTCTCCACCTTTTCCACAGCTATGCACATCGTTATACACATGTTTAGGAGTATGAATATGCTGGAAGAAATCAAAGCTAAATGGGACGAAATCCTTTTAAATATCAAAGAAGAACACGATATTTCAGAGGTGTCCTACCGCACATGGCTGCTGCCGCTGATCCCGGATTCTGTGGATAAAGATATCCTCACGATTCTGGTGCCGGATTCTGCCTTCATCAGCTATGTGAAAAAGAAATATGAATTCCTGTTGACAATTACGATCGAGGAGATCACAGGTTTTCAATGTAAACTGGATTTCAAACTGAAATCTGACGTGAAGGAACCGGAAAAAGAGAATCGTCTGATCAACGTGAACAATAATACGGTCAGTCAGCTTGCTCTTCAGAACGCAAACTTAAATCCGCGCTACACATTTGATACCTTCGTAGTCGGAAAAAACAACAATCTTGCCCATGCTGCATCCCTGGCTGTTGCGGAATCTCCGGGCGAGATCTATAACCCGTTATTTATTTATGGAGGCGTGGGACTCGGAAAAACACACTTAATGCATTCCGTTGCCCATTTCATCTTAAAAAATAACCCGAGCGCAAAGATCCTGTACGTGACTTCCGAAAAATTTACGAACGAACTGATCGACGCGATCCGTAACAAAAACAATGTTTCCACCACGGAATTCCGTGAAAAATACAGAAATAATGATGTTCTTCTGATCGATGATATCCAGTTCATCATCGGCAAAGAAAGTACCCAGGAAGAATTTTTCCATACATTCAATGCCCTCTATGAGGCAAAAAAGCAGATCATTATTTCTTCCGACCGTCCTCCGAGAGAAATCGAAACACTCGAAGACCGTCTTCGTTCCCGTTTCGAATGGGGACTTACCGTAGATATCCAGCCGCCGGACTATGAGACCCGGATGGCGATCCTTCGGAAAAAAGAAGAACTGGAAGGATACAACATTGACAACGAGATCATCAAATATATCGCTACCAATGTAAAATCCAACATCCGTGAACTGGAAGGTGCGCTCACAAAGATCGTCGCTTCCAGCAAATTAAATAATAAGGAGATCAATCTTGAACTTGCCGAGGAAGCATTGAAAGATCTGATCTCTCCGAATGCAGCCCGTGAAGTGACGCCGCAGCTCATTATTAATGTAGTTTCTGAGCATTTCGGCATCACTCCTCTCGATCTCATCGGTCAGAAACGAAGCAAGGAACTCGTATTTCCTCGCCAGATCGTCATGTATCTGTGCGGTGATATGACAAATGAGTCTCTCCAGAATATCGGAAAAGCTCTCGGCGGTCGTGATCACACGACGATCATTCATGGAACGAAAAAGATCGCCAGTGAATTAAAGACTGATGAGAATTTAAAGAATACGATCGATATTTTAAAGAAAAAGATCAACCCGCAGTAGGCGTGTGAACTGTAACTTTGAATGCGCAAAACAGCTTTGTGGATTTTTTCGTGGAAATCCCGTTGAAAATTTGTGGATAAAAATCGGATAATTTTTCCGGATTTTTGCCTGTGGAAAACTCTTCGGTTGTCCTTCCGGATTTTTTTAGTTACCCACAATGGTTTTCACAGCGTTTTTTTCAGTGTTTCACAGGGCTTTTTCCCCTTATTAACAAATTCACACCCCCTACTACTGTTAAGACGAATATCTTTTATATATTTCTTTATCTTATGAACGTTTCTCAAGAAAGGAAGTTATCAACAACTATGAAACTGACATTCCAGAAGACCGCTCTTTTAAACGGTATCAATATTGTTCTCAAGGCAGTTCCGTCAAAAACAACGATGCCGATCTTAGAGTGCATCCTGATTGATGCATCTACAGATGAGATCAAACTGACAGCTAACGATATGGAGCTCGGCATTGAGACAAAAGTTGAAGGTGATATCCTTGAAAAAGGTAAAATTGCACTGGATGCAAAGCTTTTTTCTGAAATTGCAAGAAAATTATCTGATTCAGATTCCCTTGTAACGATCGAATCTGACGAAAAATTCAATACTGTGATCGCCTGTGAGAACTCTGTATTCAAAATTCAGGGAAAAGATGGTGAGGAATTCTCCTATCTTCCGTATATTGAGAGAAATAAAAACATTACACTCTCCCAGTTTTCCTTAAAAGAAGTGATCCGCCAGACCATCTTCTCCATCTCTGTCAATGACAGCAACAAGATGATGACAGGTGAGCTTTTTGAGGTAAACGGCGATACATTAAGAGTTGTTTCTCTCGATGGTCATCGTATGGCAATTCGCAAAATTGTATTAAAAGATGAATATGAAAGCACAAAAGTCATCGTTCCGGGAAAAACTTTGAATGAAATCAGTAAAATTCTGACCGGAGACAACGAAAAAGAGGTCCAGATCTTCTTCGGAGCGAACCATATTCTCTTCGAATTTGATGATACGATCGTTGTTTCCCGCCTGATCGAGGGCGAATATTTCAAAGTAGATCAGATGCTTTCCAGTGATTATGCCACAAAAGTGACTCTGAATAAGAAAGATTTTCTCGACAGCATCGAGAGAGCCATCATTCTGATCCGCGAAAATGATAAAAAACCGATCATTTTGAACATCGAAGATTCAAAAATGAGCCTGAAATTAAATTCCAGTTTCGGTACGATGAATGCGGAGATCCTGATCCATAAGACAGGCCAGGATCTGATGATCGGATTCAACCCGAAATTCTTAAGTGATGCACTCCGCATCATCGATGATGAGGAAGTAACTCTCTATATGATGAACGCAAAATCTCCGTGTTTCATCAAAGATGAGGAAGAAAATTATATTTATCTGATCCTTCCGGTAAACTTTAACGCGGCTGCGATCTAAAAACAGATGAAATTTTCCCGAAAATTCCGGAAAAATCCGGAGTTTCGGGCTGGTTTTTTCAGAAAACCGGAATAAAAAAGGAGAAAAATGGAAAGTATTCACTTAAAAGATGAATTTATCAAACTGGGACAGGCATTAAAACTTGCCGGTCTTGTTGGCTCCGGAGTGGACGCAAAGTTTGTGATTCAGGACGGACTTGTAAAAGTAAATGGGGAAGTTGAGACCCAGCGCGGCAAAAAACTTTACCCTGGAGATACTGTTTCCTATGACGGAAAGACATTTAAGGTAGAAAAGTAAGGATTTTTTCATGTTCATAGAATCCATCGAGCTGTCAGATTACAGAAATTACAGTCATTTACATATCGATTTTCATAAAGGAACGAACGTTCTTTATGGAGATAATGCCCAGGGAAAGACGAATATCCTGGAGGCAGTCTATGTGTGCAGCACAACAAAATCGCATCGGGGCAGCAAAGATAAAGAGATCATCAGGTTCGGTGCAGATGAATCCCATATCAAAATGATGGTCCGCCGGGATGGAATTCCCTACCGGATCGATATGCATCTGAAAAAAAATAAGGCAAAAGGGGTCGCAGTCAATGGCGTTCCGATCAAAAAGGCAAGCGAACTTTTCGGGATCGTCAATGTGATCTTCTTTTCACCGGAAGATCTGAATATCATCAAGAACGGACCTGCCGAGCGGAGACGCTTCGTCGACCTGGAACTTTGCCAGCTGAATAAGCTCTATGTCTACAATTTGGTACAGTATAACAAAACGGTTATACAACGAAATAAACTATTAAAAGACATAGACTACAATACGTCTTTAAAAGACACGCTCCCCATGTGGGACGAGCAGCTCTTAAAGTATGGTGCCGAATTAATAATTATGCGTTCCGAGTTTATAAAAGAGCTGAATCCCCTGATCGCCGGGATCCATGCCGGACTGTCCGGCGGAAAGGAAACACTTTCCATCGCCTATGAGCCGAATGTGACGGCGGAGAATTTCAGGGAACAGCTCGCAAAGAACCAGTTTCAGGAGATCAAACAGAGGCAGACCCTGACAGGACCGCACCGCGATGACCTGAATTTCATCGTGAACGGAACAGACATCAGACGTTTCGGCTCCCAGGGACAGCAGAGAACGGCAGCTCTTTCTTTAAAACTTGCGGAGATCGAGCTGGTGAAAAAGATCGTAAAGGATTACCCGGTGCTTTTACTGGATGATGTCCTTTCTGAACTTGACAGCAAGAGACAGGAACATTTACTTTCAGAAATTACCCACATCCAGACCCTGATCACCTGTACAGGGTTGGATGAGTTTGTAAACAGCAAATTCCGGATGGACAAGATTTTTAAGATTGTTGAAGGAACGGTAGAGAGCGAAGACTAAAGGAGGAACTTCATGAGCGCAGAATATAATGCAGATCAAATCCAGATTCTGGAGGGACTTGAGGCTGTAAGAAAAAGACCGGGAATGTACATTGGAAGTACGTCTTCGAGGGGACTTCACCATCTGGTATATGAGATCGTGGATAACGCAGTGGATGAGGCCCTGGCAGGATACTGCGACACCATTGATGTGCAGATCAACGCGGATAATTCGATCACGGTCATTGATGACGGACGTGGAATCCCGGTCGATATCCAGAAAAAAGCAGGACTGCCTGCAGTTGAAGTCGTATTTACGATCCTTCATGCCGGCGGTAAGTTCGGCGGCGGGGGATACAAGGTATCCGGCGGTCTGCACGGCGTAGGTGCATCCGTTGTAAACGCGCTGTCGGAGTGGCTTGAGGTTGAAGTCTACCACGGAGGAAAGATCTACAAGCAGCGCTATGAGCGCGGAAAAACGATGTATCCGTTAAAGATCGTTGGCGACTGTCCGGCTGACAAACACGGTACCAAGGTTTCCTTCCTCCCGGACAAGGAGATCTTTGAGGAGACGGTCTATGACTATGACACCTTAAAGATCCGTCTCCGCGAGACGGCATTCCTGACAAAGAACTTAAAGATCATTTTACGGGATGACCGCGAGGACAAGAAGGAAAAGGTATTCCACTATGAAGGCGGGATCAAGGAATTTGTCAGCTATTTAAACCGCAGCAATGTGCCGCTGTATGACACGGTCATCTACTGCGAGGGCAAGAAGGACAACGTGCTGGTGGAGGTTGCCATGCAGCACAACGATTCCTACACGGAGAATATCTACAGCTTTGTAAACAACATCAACACACCGGAGGGCGGAACCCACCTGACCGGTTTCAGAAATGCCCTGACCAAGACATTCAACGACTACGGAAGAAAGAACAAGCTTCTTAAGGACAGCGAGCCGGCTCTTACCGGTGAGGATATCCGTGAAGGTCTGACGGCCATCATCAGTGTCAAGATCGAGGAGCCGCAGTTTGAGGGACAGACGAAGCAGAAACTCGGAAACAGTGAGGCGAGAGGCGCTGTGGACAGCGTGGTATCGGAACAGCTCACCTACTTCCTTGAGCAGAATCCGTCCGTCGCAAAGACGATCATCGAGAAATCCGTTCTTGCCCAGCGTGCGCGCGCAGCGGCGAGAAAAGCGAGAGATTTAACGAGAAGAAAGACCGTTCTTGACGGTTTATCACTTCCGGGAAAACTTGCAGACTGCTCCAGCAAACACCCGGAGGAATGCGAGATCTACATCGTTGAGGGAGATTCCGCCGGCGGTTCCGCGAAGGACGCGAGAAATAAGAGCACCCAGGCGATCCTGCCGCTCCGCGGAAAGATCTTAAACGTGGAGAAGGCGAGACTCGACAGGATCTACGGAAATGCGGAGATCAAATCCATGATCACGGCATTCGGTACCGGAATTCATGAGGATTTCGATATCTCGAAGCTCCGCTACCACAAGATCATCATCATGACTGATGCCGATGTGGACGGTGCCCATATCAGCACCCTGCTTTTAACCTTTATCTACCGGTTCATGCCGGAGCTCATCAAACAGGGCTACGTTTATCTGGCACAGCCGCCGCTCTATAAGATCGAGAAAAACAAGCGGGTATGGTATGCGTACAGCGATGAGGAGTTAAACAACATCTTAAAAGAGATCGGACGTGACCAGAACAACAAGATCCAGCGTTACAAAGGACTTGGTGAGATGGACGCGGAGCAGCTCTGGGAGACGACCATGGATCCGGAACACCGAATTCTTTTACGTGTGACCATGAACGAGGAGATGACATCGGAGATCGATCTCACCTTCACGACACTCATGGGAGATCAGGTAGAGCCGCGCCGTGAGTTCATCGAACAGAACGCGAAGTACGGAACTCTTGACATTTAATGCGGCAGCAGGGCGCTCCGGAAAGAGATAAAATCCTTCCGGAACGTCAGGCGGCGCAGTTTACGCAGGTTTAAGGCGCAGCGCAGGCTGCATTGGAGGAAAGAATGGAACCGAATATTTTTGACAAGATTCATGAAATAGACTTAAAGAAGACCATGGAAAAGTCGTACATCGACTATGCCATGAGCGTTATCGCGTCGCGAGCGCTCCCGGATGTCCGTGACGGCTTAAAACCGGTACAGAGACGTGTCCTCTACTCCATGGCGGAATTGAACAACGGTCCGGATAAGCCCCACAGAAAGAGCGCCCGTATCGTCGGCGATACCATGGGTAAATATCATCCGCACGGAGACAGCTCCATCTACGGAGCATTGGTAAACATGGCTCAGAAATGGTCCATGCGCTACATGCTCGTAGACGGACACGGAAACTTTGGTTCGATCGATGGCGACGGTGCCGCTGCCATGCGATACACCGAGGCGAGACTCAGCAAGATCTCCGTTGAGATGCTGGCGGACATCTATAAAGATACCGTTGACTTTATCCCGAACTTCGATGAGACCGAGAAAGAGCCGACCGTATTGCCGTCCAGATTCCCGAACCTTCTTGTAAACGGCGGAACCGGTATCGCAGTCGGAATGGCGACAAATATCCCGCCGCACAACCTTCGGGAAGTCATTGCGGCAGTAGTAAAGATCATCGACAACCAGGTGGAGGAAGGAAGACAGACCTCCCTGGAGGAGATCTTACAGATCATCAAGGGACCGGATTTCCCGACAGGAGCTGAGATCCTCGGAACAAGAGGAATCGAGGAGGCGTACCGTACCGGACGCGGAAAGATCAGAGTCCGCGCCGTGACAAATATCGAGACCGCACCGAACGGAAAGAGCCATATCATCGTCACAGAACTTCCGTACCTTGTCAATAAGGCAAGACTGATCGAGAAGATGGCGGAGCTTGTAAAGACAAAGAAGATCGATGGCATCACCGGCATCACCGATGAATCCAACCGTGAGGGAATCCGCATCAACATCGAGCTTCGGAGAGATGTAAATGCGAATGTCCTCTTAAACCAGCTCTTAAAGCATACACAGCTGCAGGATTCCTTCGGCGTGATCATGCTGGCGCTGGTAAACAATGAGCCGAAGGTCCTGAACCTCCTTCAGATGCTGGAGTACTATCTGGACCACCAGAAGGACGTTGTGACCAGAAGAACGAAGTACGACTTAAATAAGGCGGAAGAGCGTGCCCATATCTTAGAGGGCTTATTAAAGGCTCTGGACCACATTGACGAAGTGATAAAGATCATCCGCGGTTCCGCGAATGTCGCTGAGGCGAAGCGGGAACTCATGGAGCGCTTTGAGCTCACGGACCCGCAGGCACAGGCGATCGTTGACATGCGTCTGCGTGCTCTCACAGGTCTGGAACGCGAGAAGCTTGAGAATGAATATAAAGAACTGGAGGCAAAGATCGCGGAATTGCGCGCAATCCTGGCTGATGAAAATAAATTATTAGGTGTGATCAAAAAAGAGATCCTTGTGATATCCGAGAAGTACGGGGATGACAGACGGACAAAGATCGGCTTCGACGATGATATGTCCGTGGAAGATCTGATCTCCGATGATGACACTGTTATTGCCATGACAAATCTCGGCTACATCAAGAGAATGTCCGTGGACAATTTCAAGAGCCAGAACCGCGGCGGCAAGGGGATCAAGGGAATGCAGACGATCGATGAGGACTTCATCGAGGATCTTCTCATGACCACGAACCATCACTACATCATGTTCTTTACGAACATGGGACGCTGCTACCGGATCAAGGCGTACGAGATCCCCGAGGCAGGCAGAACAGCCCGCGGAACGGCTATTGTGAACCTTTTACAGCTTCAGTCTGGTGAAAAGGTTACAGCGGCGATCCCGATGCGTGAGATCGATGATGACAAGTACCTCTTCATGGCCACAAAGAACGGTATGGTAAAGAAGACCCCGATGCGCGAGTACAGCAACATGAGAAAGACGGGTCTCCAGGCGATCCTGCTCCGTGAAGGTGATGAGCTGATCGAGGTAAAAGTGACAGATAATACCGAGGATATCTTCCTCGCTACAAAATTCGGTATGTCCATCCGCTTCAAGGAAACGGATGCGAGAATTACCGGCCGTGTTTCCTATGGCGTGATCGGCATGAAGCTCGATGAGGGCGATGAAGTTGTCGGCATGCAGATGGCAAGCCAGGGCGAGTACATGCTCGTTGTATCGGAAAAGGGATACGGAAAGAGAACAGGAATCTCTGAATTTAAGCTGCAGCTGCGCGGCGGTAAGGGACTTCTCTGCTATAATGTGACAGAAAAGACAGGAAATCTTGTCGGAATGAAACTGCTCGACGATGGAAGAGACATCATGCTGATCACCAATGAAGGAATTCTGATCCGCATGGGTGTTGACGATATCTCCGTGATCGGCAGAAACACATCCGGCGTAAAACTGATGAGCATTGATGCCGACTCCAATGTCCGCGTTGCTTCCATCGCGAAAGTGCGTGAAAGCAGCCGCCAGGATGAGGAGGACGAAAATGTGGAAGATCCGGAATCTGAGGAAAATGAGGACGGAGAAATCACAGAGTGATCATGCTCATGAATAGAAAAAACGGTTGTGAGATCATTTTCCGGCCGTAAGCAGGATTTCTGACTATGGAGTGATTGGATACAGGAATCTGGATATACCGGGTTCCTGTATTTTTTTAAACATTATTTAACAATGAACATAGGAGGATGCGGCGATGGGAATTACAAAAGCAGAGGCATTAAAAGCAGTTGACAGAGAGCGCGGACCGGTGTGTGAAGCCAGTGACAGGATCTGGGACCAGCCGGAGACTGCGTTCCAGGAATTCCATTCCACGGACGTATTGTGTGAACTTCTTGAAAAAGAAGGATTCAGGGTGGAGAGAAATCTTGCGGGGATCGCGACCGCGTTTTCCGGTACCTACGGATCAGGAAAGCCGGTAGTGGGCATTCTCGGTGAGTTTGATGCTCTGTCAGGCCTCAGCCAGGAGTCTGAGAGCCTGGAAAAGACCGCACTGGTCGATGGCGCACCGGGACATGGCTGCGGCCACAATCTTCTCGGAACAGGCTCTGTAGCGGCTGCAATCGCGGTAAAAGAGTATCTGGAGAAGAACGGGAAAGAGGGAACCGTGATCTTCTTTGGCTGTCCGGGCGAGGAAGGCGGATCCGGAAAGAGCTTTATGGCGAGAGACGGCGTGTTTGACAACCTGGATTTTGCGGTGACATGGCATCCGGGCGATAAAAATGTGGTTTCTGTCGGAAGTTCCCTTGCGAACTATCAGATCATCTACCGTTTCTACGGACAGGCATCCCATGCGGCGGCATGCCCGGAGCTTGGAAGAAGCGCACTTGACGCTGTGGAGCTTATGAACACAGGTGTACAGTATTTAAGAGAGCATATCATCCAGGAAGCACGCATTCACTATGCGATCACCAACACAGGCGGATATTCTCCGAATGTCGTTCAGCCGTACAGTGAGGTCCTCTATCTGATCCGTGCGCCGAAGAACAGCCAGGTGAAGGAGATCTACGAGCGCGTCAATGATATCGCGAGAGGTGCGGCTCTCATGACGGGAACAAAAATGGAGCTCCAGTTCGTAAAAGCATGCTCAAATCTCGTGGACAACACGGTCATGGAGGAGATCATGCAGAAGAACCTGGAGGAGATCGAAAGAGAACCGTACACTGCTGAGGAGATCGAATTCGCGAGAAAGATCGGCGAGACGTTCGGCGGAAATCATGTGGACATCCAGGATGTTCTTGTAAGATATGAAAAATCGAGAAAAGCGGCTGTGGAACAGTTCCTGGCACCTCATGCGGATGATGTGATCAACGACTTCATCGTTCCGCTTATGGATACGGAGGAGTGTTTAAAGGGATCTACAGACGTTGGTGACGTGAGCTGGGTATGCCCGACGGCGCAGATCAACGCTGTGACGGAGGCAGCAGGAACACCGGGCCATTCCTGGCAGATGGTTTCCCAGGGCAAATCTTCCATTGCACACAAAGGCATGCAGTTTGCCGGGAAGGTCATGGCGGGAACTGTCATTGACATGCTGGAAAAACCGGAGCTTATCGAAGAGGCGAAAAAAGAATTAAGAAGACGCGTCGGCGCGGAGGGATATATTCCGCCGATCCCGGAAGGAATCCGTCCGATGGCGATCAATCCAAAAAAGTAATAGGGAGGAAAATCGTCTATGAGGACCGTTCAGGCGAGTGAGATCACAAAAAATATCCGGGAAATGTGCATTGAGGCGAATCATTTCCTTTCGGATGATATGAAAAAAGTATTTGATGAGAGTGTAAAGCGGGAAGAATCCCCTCTTGGAAAGCAGATCTTAAACCAGCTTCAGGAGAATCTGGAGATTGCCGGGAGAGACATGATCCCGATCTGTCAGGATACGGGGATGGCCGTCGTTTTCATCAAAGTCGGCCAGGAAGTACATATTGAAGGGGGAAATCTGACGGATGCCATTGATGAAGGCGTCCGCCAGGGATACGTGGACGGATATCTGAGAAAATCCGTCGTTCGTGATCCGATCGACCGCGTGAATACAAAAGACAATACACCAGCGATCATTCATTATGAGATCGTCGATGGGGACCAGGTGGATATTACAGTGGCACCAAAAGGATTCGGAAGCGAAAATATGAGCCGTGTGTTCATGTTAAAGCCTGCGGACGGCATTGAGGGAGTAAAAGAGAAGATCCTGGAGGCTGTCCGCGATGCAGGACCGAATGCCTGTCCTCCGATGGTGGTGGGAGTCGGCATCGGCGGCACGTTTGAAAAGTGTGCCCTGATGGCGAAACATGCCCTGACGAGAAATCTGGAAGAAGAATCTCCGGTGGCCTATGTCCGTGACCTGGAAAAAGAGATGCTGGAGAAGATCAACGGTCTCGGGATCGGACCGGGAGGTCTTGGCGGCCGCGTGACTGCCATGGCCGTCAATATCGAGACATATCCGACGCATATTGCAGGACTTCCTTTGGCAGTGAATATCTGCTGTCATGTGAACAGGCATACGCATCGCGTTATTTAATAAGAGGATCGGAGGAAACCATGGACAGACAGATCAGTGTACCAATTAAGAAAGAAGACGCATTGTCTCTCCGGGCCGGAGACTACGTGACTCTTACGGGAACCATTTACACGGCGAGAGATGCGGCACATAAAAGAATGCAGGAGGCTCTGGATGCGGGGGAAAGTCTTCCGATCGAGATGCAGGGAAATGTAATCTACTATATGGGACCGTCCCCGGCAAGAGAGGGACGGCCGATCGGATCTGCAGGACCGACAACGGCAAGCCGTATGGATAAGTACGCACCGAAACTTTTAGATCTTGGTCTGGGCGCCATGATCGGAAAGGGAAAGAGAAGCCAGGCTGTGATCGACGCCATCGTAAGAAATGGTTCGGTCTATTTCGCAGCGATCGGCGGCGCAGGGGCTCTTTTATCCCAGCGCATCAAAAAATCCGAGGTAGTCGCCTATGATGATCTCGGGACCGAGGCAATCCGGAAACTGGAAGTGGAAGATTTCCCGGTGGTAGTCGTGATCGACTCCCAGGGCAATAATCTGTATGAGACTGCGATCAAAGAATATCAGAAATAATATGAAATAGCAGATGGATCAGAAGCTCAGAACTGCAGCATGATCCTGCAGAGGGGGATTTTCGGGTAGTTTTCCCGGAGATTGCTGTGTGCAGGATCAATTTCTGAGCTTCTTTCTGTTTGGAAGATGAATAAGCTTCAGGCTGCACTTACATAATAGGCTCTATGTCAATAGTTGGGGTGGGATTTCTTAGAATCCCGCTCCATTCTTGA
>ERZ1106969.808-NODE-808-length-27864-cov-5.145780_pt1 | contig 27864 bp, 18 predicted proteins | sample MGYA00403685_ERZ1106969 | MGnify/ENA primary metagenome ERZ1106969 (study PRJEB35170, sample SAMEA104062416) | human gut metagenome | biome: human gut; feature: human-associated habitat; material: faeces | place: Denmark | collected 2012-05-18 ... | reverse complement strand
GCAAGCTCCAAGTCACATGGAAACAAATATCCACCCCACGCGTACTAAAGGTAAGGAAATTAAAAAAGCTACCCCTAATTTCTTAGAAGTAGCTTTATTACCTTTAAATATAAATTATTTCTATACCAGAGAAACTAACATTTCCAACTAAAGTTAATATATTTTCTCCATTACCTATTCCTTTATTCTTTTCATCTATTCCACCTAAAGATACATTTGCATTGCTAACAACAGTCCATGTTTTAGGCACATATAATTCTACACCAGCAAAGTTAACATCTAACCTTACAATGGCTTTTCCACCATTTAGCTTTGCATTATCAAAATATACTGTACTACCACCAAAATTACATTTTAGATCTACTTGTTCTAATGAGTCAGAATTTACATATTTAGTACTGCCAGAAAATAAAGTTTCCAACTTAATATGACTATCATCTTCTACATCAATAACATTACAATCATAATCATAGTTTCTACCATACCATTTCTTTTTCTTAGGGAATATAATTGATAGCCCTATACTTCCTAATGTTGCAGCAATTAATACTGTCCATGGAGTAATTGCAGTAATTCCAAGCTGATCATCAAAAAGTATTCCTATAAATGCTAATGGAAATAGAATGCCTGCAAAATTCATCTTAAATACACTTTTTATAATAATTGCAACTAAAAATACTGTAGCAACTAAACTAAACAAATTAACGCCTGCAAAATATCCAAGCTTACTAACAACTAAGACTATTCCAGCTATTACAAGAAATAGACCCCAAAAAACTCTTTCCTTTTTCATTTTATCTCCTCATTTCTAATAACTTAATTTTTAATGGTTTATAATAATATCTTGAAACATAAACCTTTTTATGTGTGTTCTTAAATTCAACAAGACTTGAGGATGTAAGATTTCTAGTTATGGAATAAATATAATTTACATTTAGTATTGTTGATTTGGAAACCCTCATAAAATTATTAGGCAATATTCCCTCTAGCTCATAAAGCTTATATTTAACCTCATAAACATTATTTAATGTGTGTGCACTAATACTTGTTTCTTCTGTTTCAAAAAACAATATTTCATCTAAAGATATATAAAACTGTGTATTATCTTTGTAGAATATTATTCTATTCTTTTTAGATAAAGCATCTTTAATTGCACTTTGAAGATTTTGTATATCTTCATTTAAATTAGCACATCTTATGATAACTTCATCATCTTGAATATTCTCATCAACTTCAATCCTTATTTTCATCTCCTCACACTCCACAATATAAATTATAACTTATGGTATCTTTTTGTAAACAAAAGTAAAACAAGTGGTAATTTTTCAAAAGTAAGTGGTAATTTTTTTACTCTAAACACAAAAAGTATGATAGATATTTATTCCCTTCGCACTAAAGGTAAGGAAATAATAAAAAACTACCTCTAATTTTAGAAGTAGTTTATATTTCTAAGTTGCTTTATAATCTATATTAGCTAATTTGGCTTGTTTACATAAATCCTTTACCTGCAGCTTATATAATTTTTTATCCTTAATAAAGTGTGTGCCACACTGTCTAAATTCAAAGTTCACATTTGCGTCCATACATTGATTTCTAATATTAAGAACCCAATCATAATCTAATGGTCTTGAATTATAATCAGACTCTCCTCCAACTACAACAAGTTCAATATCTTTTAAATATTTTTCAATATGTATTTCTTCCAGTAGTGGCTGGGCAGTAATACATTTGTGCTTTGCAGGGAAATCCCTAAAAATTGAAAGCTTATAATCTACATTCTTCTGGTTTTCAACAGTACAACAAACTACTACATTATCATACCCTTCATTCCAATCATCAGGAATACAATCCTTAAATCTATCTATTCTTTTAGTTAGAAATAAGAAAGTTAAATCACTTCTTTCTTTTATCATATTCCAGCACTCATCTCTCCAAGGATCACCTTCTTCAATAAAGAAGTCTGATGAAAAACATAGATATACTATTCCTGACTTAATCTTATAGGTTCCATTTTTTAATTTCTCTATAGGCTTATAAAAATCTTTTGTTTTAACTATTTTACTAGTATCTACTTTTCTTTTATAATCTCCCTTATGAATATAACAAAACTTGCATCCATCACTGCACTTTTTACATCCACGCCAAGGATTCCACATAGCCATATTATTCACCTCTTATCCTAAGATATTAATGCTTCTCTTATCCTCTTTTCTTCATCACTACCATTAGTCTTCAACCTTAAATAAGGAATCTCATACTTTTCCAAAACAGAATTCTTAATATTATCACGTTCTAGCTGAACTTCATTTTCATCATGATACTTAAAGCCATCAACCTCAATAACTAAAATAGGTGATTTATCAAGCTTATTAAACAATATAAAATCCACATGAGTATTAATATTTTCTACATAGCTTTTCTCTCTATCATTAAGTAAGGAAGTATCCCTTATTAAGTTTCTCAAAGGATAATGCATATCATATCCTATACTTAAATATTTCTCATCCTCCAAAATACCATCTAATAAATTTACCATAAGATTTTCAGAATCATACCTTGACTTATTTGTGTTTTTTAATAACTCTAACCTTCTATCATTATAGGATTTATATAAATAATCAAAAATAGAGTTAACCTTGCTTTCCTTTATACACTCCACATTGTTGTAGCTAATATATCTAATTAAATCTCCAATATTGCTCTCAGTTTCAATAAACTCCTTATTTCCAGAAACCACAAGAATCAACCTATTAACAGCTCTAGAAACTGCAACATTAATTAAATTAGCATTAGAAATAAAGTCATTCATCTCATTAGAAACTGTAGATATTATAATGTTGTCCTTTTCTCTACCTTGAAACTTATGAACAGTGTCTGCTTCAATATCTAAATCACCAATATACTTTCTAATCTCATCAGCTTGAAGTCTATAGGGAGATATTATCCCTATGGATTCATTTAAATTTTGTAGGTTTTCCTTAGGAATTACCTCATCAAAGATAACATCAAGCTCTCTTTGATTAAACTTACCTCTAGCATGATTTCCCTCCACGGTTTTATAAACCATTAGAGGATTATCTATATTATTTTCAGTTAAAGGAATAAGCTCTCCGTTATAAAACTTCTCATTACAAAAGCCTATTATCTTTGGATTGCACCTGTAATGCTCCTTTAAAAGAGTATAAGGAACCTCTGGATACAAGGTTTTTATAGAAGTAAGAAGGCTCTTTTCACTATAATTATAAGCTTCATCTAAATCATAGCTATAAAACACCTCATTTGTTTTAACCTTCAAATCATCAGATACCACATTAGGCAATTGCTTCTCATCTCCAACAATTACAACATTCTTCCCACAAGATAAGGCTAAAGCTCCTGAAACAATATCCACTTGAGAGGATTCATCTATAATTACATAATCAAATAAATAGTTCTCCCCTATGGAATTTCTTAAGGAATGAGTGGTGCTTAAAATTACAGGATACTCCTTAACCACATCCCCAAAGTTTTTCCATAAATCATCCTTAGAAAACTTACTTCTTGCACTTTTGTTTCCCTTTCTTTTATACAAACTAGATTTAAATAACTTCATAGAAAGGTCAGTATATTCCTTCATCTTATCTTCAAACTTATATCTTTCTAGGGACTTGCTTATTTCAGTAATTCTTTTCTCACCCTCTTCAATTTTCATCTCATAATATAAGTTCTGTAATAATAAAACCACCTCTTCACTAGGGTTATCATAAAACTTAAAAGAATATATACCAAACTTAATTAAATACTTAACCTTATCTAAGGTGGTAAAATCCCCCTTATTTTCTATGTGATACTGGATATTATTCCATAAAGTAAGTATTCTATCTGGAGTTTTTCTATACAAGCTCCTATAAGGAAGTATATTAGGCTTTTCACTAGAGCTTAAATAATGCTCTTTCTCCACCTTTATTCCATCTAATTCTTCCTTTAGCTTTGCTAATTCATTTTTTCTATTTAACATTTGGTTTAAATCCTTTTCTACCTGAAGTAGCTTGTTCTTAAGTTCCTCTTCCTCACTAAAATTAAGACTCCACCCATCCATAGAAGGATAAGTACCATCTTGTCCTTCTATAAACTTCTCTTTATTTTCTGTATTTCCAAGAAAGGCAGCTATAAAACCAACACCATATTTATTAAGCTTTTCTATAACATTTGAGGTTGCAGAGTTATTGTTTGATACAATCCCTACAGTTTTATTATTAATTATTGCATTGGATATAATATTTAAAATTGTTTGAGTTTTACCTGTACCAGGAGGCCCCTCAATTATGCTAATTTCACTATTTAGAGCCTTTTCTGTACCATCCTTTTGGCTTATATTAAATCCAAAGGGATATATAAAACTCTCATATTTTTTTCTTTCTTTTGGCTTTTTACCATGAAGATATTTTGACAAAACACTATTAGAACTTATAAACTCCATTTTTTCATATTGTTTTTCTAGGAAATTTGTTTCATCTATTTTTATTATGGATGATAGATGCTTTAAATACTTAAAACAACTTTTAGACTTTGCACTGTCTAGAGATGACTTTTCTATTCTTATGTATCTTTTTTCATGGATTTCAGTGTAATCATTTTTAAAAAATAGTTTTATGTATTCATTAAAATCTAAGATTTTTAATGCTCCATTTCTTGGTTCTCCTTTGTGAAATACTACATTAGATTTTGAATCTATTTCTGTAGGATCTTTAAACCATTGGATATTGTTGTAGTTGTAGGTATATGTTTTTTCGTTTGTATATGTAACTTTACGCTTCCACGTGTCCTTATAATCATTAATCCATTTTATTTCTTTTGTTTTATCTTCAAATTTATTTGTTTTATTATTCATAACCATTATTAGGTTTTTACTTATATCCACAGTATTTCTCCTTAATATAGACTTTATATGTATATTTTACCATTTTAATTTATATTCTACTATATTAAAAATATCCATATTATATTTCACCAAAACTCTTCAAATATTTGACATTTTATTTTTATTGTTTTACCCTTAAATTATCAGAATATTTTCAAAAAGGAGATAATATGAAAAAAGCACGTTATATATCTACAGAGGAGAATATTTTAATAGAAGCAAAGTCAATTACACCAAAGCAATATGAAAAAACTTATCGTGGTAATCTATATTGTGAGCAAGCAGACTGCAATGCTCAGTTAGTATTTAACGAAAGACAGAAAGGTAAATTTGTAAGATACTTTAGTACACTGCAAGGAAGCAATCATAAAAAGGGCTGTCCTAATGAGATTAAACATAAAAAAGGGAAAAAGCCGGTGCTTCATATAGGCGGGGATGATATAAATATCTCTGAAGCTCATATTCAAAAAGTACTTGATGATGCTTATAAAACATTTCTCAATAAGTTGTATCCATCCAAAGATAAAACAACTGAAAAGATAAAGAGAAAAAAGAAGATAGTTTCACTTCAAGATAATACATTAGCTGCTTCTATTGAATTATCTGGTACTCCTGTTACAACAGGACAAGGCAAAAGTATAATTGAGGGAAAGGAACCTTTTATCTATAAGAGGGAGGTAGCTGAAATTTCCTCAAAAGATATTAATACTTTTAAAGAAATTCATGGGATTATTGATGGAATTAAAATCTATTCAGATGAAATATTTTTAGATTTAAAAGGATTAGATGGAAGTAAAATAAGTGTATATATGGGGACTCCATTTAAAACTAATTTTAGTCAAGAATTTAATCTTATGCATTATATAGAAATATATATTAAAAAGCAAAAAGAAATGAACTCCCCTCTAATTTGTACAAGCATTGGGGAACTATCAACATTAAACAATGCTGACATAGTTCAAATATATAATTATACACATTTTAAAATAAATAGATTAGGCTTTTATCAAATTATAGATGCCGTTAATCAAATGGCTCAACTAGAATTTGATATTTAAACACAATATTATAGCCACATAAAAATGACTGTTACAGAAAAATAATTCTGTAGCAGTTTATTTTTTATTATAGGTTTTACTTATGATTACCATATTTTTTTGATATTATATTTTTTTCATATGTAGCTATATAATCAAATTAGAAAGATTGTTAAAAATAAAACTATTTTAGGAGGTATCATATGGGATATAATCTATCATTCCAAGAAGTAAATACTTTATTTGAAGACTTAAAGAAAGAATACAAGATTTATGCACCAAAGAGATTTAAAAAACAAGGTAGATACTCAGACACAGACATTATAAAGTATGATGAAGTTTCTACTGTAGAAGAAATTGAATTTAAGGAAAAATCACACTATCCAGTAAAGGAAGTAATAACTCCTATTACTCAAACACTTTATTACTTTACAGAAGATGAATTTAGAGAAAGTTCTATAGGTCATAACAAAAAGATATTAATTTTTGCTAGACCTTGTGATATTAATGCACAAAGAAGACAAGATATGATTTATCTTCACAATGGTAACTTTGAAGATACCTTCTATAAAAGGATAAGAGAAAGAGTTAAATTTATTTGTATTGAATGTGTTGATGGATTTGACACTTGCTTCTGCGTATCAATGAACAGTAATAAGACTGATGATTACTCTTTAGCTGTAAGATTTAATGAATCTTCTTTACTTTTTGATGTTAAAGATAAGGAATTCAGTAAATTTTTCAGTGATAAAACAGAAGAAGAATTTGAACTAAAATTTATTGAAGAAAATGAAGCAAAGGTAACAATTCCTGAAATTAATGATAAAGAAATATTAATAAAGCTTAAAAATCATCCAATGTGGGATGAATACAACAAAAGATGCCTTGGTTGTGGAAGTTGTACAATAGCTTGTAGCACATGTTCTTGCTACACTACACGTGATATTGTATATGACTCTTTAGGCAAAATTGGTGAAAGAAGAAGAGTACAAGCATCCTGTCACATAGATGGTTTTGATGAAATGGCTGGAGGGCATAACTTTAGAACAACTAAGGCAGATAAAATGAGATATAAAGTACTTCATAAAATTCATGATTATAAAGCTCAATTTGGAGATGAGCATATGTGTGTTGGTTGTGGCAGATGTACTGATAGATGCCCTGAACATATTTCAATTACAGCTACAATAAACAAAGTAAATAATGCAGTTAATGAAATTATGGAGGGAAAATAATATGGAAAACAATATATTAACACCTAAATCATATGAAATTATTAGTGTTACTCATGAAACTAACCATGAATACACTTTTAGAGTTGCAACTGATATAGTTCCTGAACATGGACAATTCCTACAACTATCCCTTCCTAAAATTGGGGAAGCTCCTATTTCTGTAAGTGGATTTGGACTAGGTTATATGGACTTTACAATAAGATCTGTTGGAAAGGTAACTGATGAGCTTTTCAAATTACAATCAGGAGATAAAATCTTCTTAAGAGGAGCATATGGCAAAGGCTGGCCAGTTGAAAAGTTTAAAAATAAAAATTTAATTATAATTGCAGGTGGTACAGGAGTTGCCCCTGTAAGAAGTATGATTAATAAATTTTATATTGAAGAAGATTATGTTAAATCATTAAGTTTAATCTTTGGCTTTAAAGATATAGATTCTATATTGTTCAAACCTGAATTAGATAAATGGAGAGAGAAATTTAATACAATATATACACTAGATAAGGGTGAAAAAGATGGTTGGGAACAAGGTCTTGTAACTAAACATTTATCAAAACTTCCTTTAGACTCTTTTGATGATAACTATGAAGTTGTTATTGTTGGTCCACCAGTAATGATGCACTTTACAGCTCTTGAAATGCTAAAACTTGGTGTTCCTGAAGAAAAAATCTGGGTATCATTTGAAAGAAAAATGTCTTGTGCTGTTGGTAAATGTGGACACTGTAGAATTGATGAAACTTATGTATGCTTAGAGGGCCCTGTATTTAACTATACTAAGGCTAAATCACTATTAGACTAGGAGGATACTTTTATGAATCATGATATAGATATTAAAAAGGTTAGATTAAATTGTTTTCGTCAATCAAAGATTCCTGGAGAATTTATGCTTCAAATGCGTGTACCAGGAGGTCTTGTTAATGCTAAATATTTAAGTGATATTCAATATATTGCAGAAACTTATGGAAATGGTACTTTTCATATGGGAATGAGACAAACCTTCAGTATCCCTGGAATTAAATATGAAAACATTCCTTCTGTTAATGAGTATATTTCTAATTATTTAAAAGAAGTTGAAGTTGATGAATGTAACTGCAATATGACAGTTGATGAAAATGGATATCCTACAATAGGTGCTAGAAATGTTATGGCATGTATAGGTAATTCTCATTGTATAAAAGCAAATGCTAACACTAAGGATTTAGCAAATAAAATAGAAAGCCTAGTCTTCCCTTCCCATTACCATATTAAAGTTTCAGTATCAGGTTGTCCAAATGATTGTGCTAAAGCTCATTTCCAAGACTTTGGTGTTATTGGTCAAGCTAGAATGATATATCATCCTGAAAGATGTATTGGTTGTGGAGCTTGTGTAAAAGCATGTGAACATCATGCAACTAGAGTTTTAAGTTTAAATAAAAATGGACTTGTAGATAAAGACCCATGCTGCTGTGTTGGTTGTGGTGAATGTGTTCTAGCTTGCCCTGCAAGTGCATGGACAAGAAGCCCTCAAAAATTCTATAGAGTTGTTATTGGTGGAAGAACAGGAAAACAAACTCCTAGAATGGGTAAAACTTTCTTAAACTTTGTTACTGAAGATGTAGTATTAGGAATGTTTGCAAACTGGCAAAAGTTTTCTGCTTGGGCATTGGATTATAAACCTGAATACTTACATGGAGGCCACTTAATAGATAGAGCTGGATATCATAGGTTTAAAGAAATAATTTTAGATGGAGTTGAACTAAACCCTGAAGCTTTAGTTGCTGAAAATATATACTGGGCAGAAACAGAATATAGATCTAATATAAACGTTAAACCAATTGGAAAACATAAAACTATAGAATCAAATAGAGAAGTACAGGATTAATCTAAAAATATTGACTTTAAAAAAAGTGGCTCCCCCTGTTTAGGGAAGAAGTCACTTTTTTTATCCATACCATTACAAAGCTCCAAGTCACATCAAAACAAATATTCATCCCACTCATACTAAAGATAAAGAAAAAACTTAACTTCTTAACTTCTTATGTTCTTAACTTCTTAAGAAGATAAGAAGTTAAGAAGTTATAGTAAAAATGCGGGTTTGAATGGATTTTTATGAAATAAATTTTGAAAATGTATATGTTTTATTTAAAAATAAAAATCCCTTTAGAATAACTCTAAAAGGATTTTCATCTCTATTTATATATTTACATATTTATTTATTATGTTTAAAAGGTCATCACCATACTTGTCTACCTTAACATGTCCAAAGCCTTGAATCTTTAGAAGTTCTTCTTTTGTTCTTGGTCTTTCCTTAACCAATAAATCTAAGGTATTATTATTGAAAAGAAAATATGGCTTATTCCCCTCTTCCTTTGCTTTATTATATCTATACTTTCTTATCTCTTCATATAAATCACTTGCATTATCTACTACCTGCTCTTCAGCTTTCTCTTCTTCCATAACCTCAGTTGCTGCTACTTGTTCATTTTCAACTGCTTCACTAGCAGTGACTTCTTCAGCTACCAAAGCTTCTTCAGAAGCCTCTTCAATTATAGATTCTTTAAAATCATCTTCTGTTAATCCATACTTAGCATTATAATCAAAAGTTATCTCCTTATTATTCTCTAATAAGAATTCAGCTATTTTAACCATGTGGCTTTCAAACATCTTGCCATCCTTTTGGCATTTACTTATCTTTTTCTTTAACATAGTTGTTATTTGATCATATTTATAAATTCCATTTTTTATAGCATAAGGTGCTTTACTTCTATTAATGATAGCTTTAGGATTTGCTATTATTACTGTAGAATAAATTGGCACTCTTTTAATAATTCCATTACCCTTTAAGAAATTTTCTAGTATTCTTATATGTCTTTCATTCTGAGCAATTGGACTATACATTCCCTCTTGCTTGAAGACCTTTCCTTCTTTAGTTTTAAATCTTCTTATAAACTCTCCAGCTTCATTTATTACAATATCTCCATTAAGTTTCTTTGTTTCAAGTACCATAATAAAATATTCTGTAATCAAGATATAGTCCATTTGAGCAACATAACCAGCATTTTCAATTCTTATATCATGTAAACAAATCATTGGAATAAAAGAATTCTTTAGCTCATAGCTTACTGCTCTTTCCCCTTCTAGACCTATCTTTAGATTTATTATGTCTCTTTGTATTTTCTTTCTTTTTTCGCTTTTTACTCTAGAAAATAGCTCTTCAAGATCATATAATTGCTTATTTTCACTTTCAAAATCTTTATAAAACTCTGGACCTTTTATTTCTCTAATATCTAATAAATTCTTTAAAAAAGACATATTATCCCCCCATAAACAAAAAATAGCGAAAGACATTTCCATCTTTCGCTTATAAATATCATACTATACTTTTACTAATTCTACAAATTAGACTACTTTTTTGATATACATATTATACAAAATAATTTATTAGTCATCTACGTTCTTTAATTTTTACCTAAAACCAAATTAATTTGTAAAATAACTCTCTATATCATTCATTGATTTAAGAATTTTTGCCTCTTTAACATTACACTCCGTTGCTAGCTCTATACTTTTATAAAAGCGTAACTCTGAGTTTATATCAAAATTAAAAGCAAATTCCATTATATCCCCTAGCTTATTGAACTTAAACACTATCTTTTCAAATTCTATCTGTAATCTATAATCTAACTCTTTTACTGCATAAAAATATCTCTTTTTATACTCATTAATCTTTTGTTGCTCTTTTTCATTTAATGTGTTTTTACCTAATTCAACTAATATGTTTGCAGTAATACTGCCTATAACAGCTCCTACCACTGGAATAGGTATTACCGATTGCCCTATTGCTCCACCCAAAGCAACCAAACTAGTTTCAAAACATAAAGCTTCACTTTGCTCAACAAAGTCTTCAAAACCTATTCTTTCATTTCTATAATCAGATAATAAAGAACTTACCCCAAATGTTGCTGATACCAATGCTCCTGCCATTGGAGCTGACATTGTAGTATAATTTGTTAATCCATATACAGCATATCCAGTAACTCCGCCTTTTATTGATTTACTACCTACATCTACTCCAATCTCTTTCCAGTCCTCTAATGAATAATCCGAAAAACTTTTACCTTCTTTTCTTTTTTTATATACATTAATAGCTAACGTCATGCCTCCACTAACTACCGCTGCTATTCCTGCAACTTTAGTGGCTTCCCCAAATGAAGGTTGTCCCTGTTCTTTTGCAACATCTGCTTTCTTTTTACTTTCTTGTTTTATATTTTTCTTCATTTCATCATTATCATTAGTTAATTCTTCTGTATGTCTATCTAGAGTTTCATTAACCTTATTTGTTTGTACTTCACTATATTTTGAAATAGCTGGCTTAATTATTTCGGAAAAAGGTTTTCCAGAACTTTTTTCAATTTGGTTAACCTTTTCTAATATGGCTTTTATAGATCTTTCACTTAATCCACTAACTTCTTCTCCATTAACAACTTTCATGATTACTTCATATTGATCTCTAGGAATATGATAAAAAGAGCTAGAATCACGTCCAAAATACTCATACTTATCCATATGCTCTAATATATGTTTCAAGGTATTATTAGTCCCATTAATAAATTTTGACTGTACCTTCATTCCATTCATTAAATAATCTTCCGGAGCTGTTCTACCAACATTTTCAAATGTAGCAGAATCCTCCAACCCCTTCAAAGCATTTCGTGCATTAGTTATTCCTACTTCAACCATTTCAGCTATTTCGCCATGCTTAGTTAAGTCACTACCTAATATTTTAGATGGTGTAGCTACATTTTTTCTAATTTCCTCAACTTTATTTAATGCATTATTAAAGCATACATCTTGGAAATTTAAATTCTTTACTCTCTCTTCGGCTATTTGAGCTAAATTTGAAATCATCTCTCCTGTTCTTAAATTATTCACATGTTCTGTAATTGCACCTATTGTTTGGCTTTGAATATTTTCACTTCTCATATACTAACTTACTTTCTCGTTAATTAACTCTGATAACGCTAAAACTGAATTAACTAATTCACCTAATTGATACTTTTCTTCTTCGGTAAATAAATTAAAATCACTTTTCTTAAAAGCTTTTGATCTAATTAGTAAACTACTCACTCCATTTTTCAACTTATCAATACTTTGTTTTTGAGTATCAACTTTTTTATCTAATATAAGTAGCTCTTCTTTAGCCTCTAATATATTTCCTAATTCTCTTTCTGCATCTTCAGCAATTTTTTTGTTTTTATGACTTGCAAATAAACCACTGCCTACTAATGCACTTCCACCTATAGCCCAACCAACTGGACCAGCTAAAGCTAATAGAGCATTTCCTGCGGTCATACCACCTCCACCTGCAACTAAGGCTCCTCCACCTAGCCAAGCTAATGCTGCATTACTAGCAGCTGCTCCAGAAAGTGCAGAAATAGCCGTTCCTGTAGATGCTGTTCCAAAAGTAGTAGCTATTGCCATTGCAGCTGATGGAGCAAATGCAGCAACACCTGCTCCTGCAATTACTCCTGCTCCTGCAGCACCTCCTGAAACCTTATTTACCCTTAAACTTTCAGCTTCTAACCTATTATGTTCTTGATCAAATTTTACTTTATTTAAGTTTGCACTACTTATTTTTTTACTATACTCCTTAGGACTATTAGTAATGGAATTTACAAAATTTTCTACTCTCCCTATTAAACCAACTGAAAACACTTTCACTTTATGTAAATCTTCAGCTTTTTTTACAGTTTGCATAAAAAACTTTTCATAACGTTTACCCTCATTCTCTAAATTTTCTAATGCTTGTTTCTTATAATTAGAATTAAACATATTATCCCCCCGTTCTAGTATCTACCAAGTTATATTTTACAATAATATTCTTTTTTTATCAATTATCCCATTTTATAATATCAAAACACCACATTATGCTTTTATACTCCTCCTTCCTTATCTAAATTACTATAGAAAATCTACAATATGCCCTATAAAAAAACTTATATCTCTTTTTATCATTCATTTCCTTCTAAAAACTTATATGACTACCAAATACCTTTTTAAGTGTTTCCTTCTCAGATATTTCTTTATTAAGAATTTCAAATTCCTTAAATTCAACCCTAACAGGCTTGATAATATCCCTTACTTCATCAAATTAATTCTGACATATCTCGCGAGCTAAGGATTTAAATAGATTACCTCTAAAAGTCTTTATGCTTAATCATTAATTTCACTAATCTGTCCATCGTCATTTAGTGCAAATCTCCAACCTATTCCCATAATTCTTCCTATATGCAAAAAAATAACGAAAGATATCTAGCTATCTTTCGTTTATATACACATTATATCGCTTATTTACTTTTTATAATATGATGGTTCTTTTTCTTTAGTTTAAGACTTCTTCACCTATAATTTAACTGCTTTTAAAACATATTCATCCTTGCTCATAACCATTTGATATACATCTAATTGTTTCTTTTCAGCTATTTCCTTTAAAGTCGCTTTATCCTTTGAATTTATCTTAGCTCCTAAATATAATTCTGATGGTTTCATCTTTAAATAATTATCCATTTTATTTAATAAAAAATTATTAATATCTATAATTCTCCACTCTTGTTCATATTCCCATTCTTCACATTTGCTAAGCAAAGAATATAAAAAATCATTATTACAAATATTATCAACATTTATTTCTTTAACTAACTTATTTGAATAAATAACAGGCATTGTCAACTCCTGAACTTTTAAACCAAGTTCTTTCATATCATATCCTATACAAAAACCTTCATGATTGTTAGCATAATGACTCCACATAAGAATTGAATTGTTTTTTTCACTCAAACAATATACTTTTAATATATTATCTAATATTTCATTTCCGAATGAATTAACTACATGTTTTTGAATTCTATCCTTGTCATTAAGCATAGTATTTATAATTTCATCTATATAGCCTTCTACAGAAGTAGCAGTAATATTTAAATTAGAATACTCTATTCCTAATTCATCATTGTCAAAATCATTATTTTTAATGTAATTAAAAAACATACTTTTTAACTCTAAATCATTTTCTGTTTTTTCCGGAATTTGTTTCAATATATCTTCTATTATTTTATAATTCTCTGCATCATCATTACTAGCTTCAAGCATTAATTTCTTTAAAATATTCTTTTGAGGCTCTATTTTTTCAACTTGTAGATTATAATTATCCTTATAATTTATATTTATTAAACAATCATATGGATCATTAAATCTTTTTGGATTACTAAAATATGCATAATCATTCTTAAATGCCTCAATTGTATATTCTTCTATACTTCTATATTTAAATAATTTACTTGGTAAATAATTATTCTTATACTTTGATATCTTGTCCAAAGGTACATTATTTTTCAATTGCATAGCAAATAGTTTTTTCCACATAACCCCATTTTACTCCCATTCGTTAATTCCACTTTTTTCAAACATACTTTAACTGCAAATATTACAAAATAATACTTTTATTTGCTTTATTAATTAACCATGAAGGAATCTCTTCTTCTAACTCCCAAATAAAACTTATTGGTTTACTACCACTGTGACTTCTATATTCACATAATCCCAAATAAGTAAATGGGCTAGTAATTCCATCTCTATTAGAGTATTCCCTAACAAATAATACTACCTTACTATTAAACTTCTTATGATTTATATATCTTTGCCCTGTAGGACTTTCTACAGAGGTTGTACTTTGACTTTGCCAATGAAATAGCTTTTCATTAATAGCATAATCCTCATATAAAGTAGAAGGAGAAAAATCTTTTTCACTCTTATTTAAAGTCACAAAGAATACATCTAATGGTTTATCTTTAAAATACTTTGTTCCTTCTCTAAAGGATGGTTTGTTTTCACCATTAAAATAATCAAATGCCGCCATAATCTGATCTCTTGAATATTCACAATGTAAATCTAAAGGACATATAAAATCTAAGTTTACATTTTTATCAACAAAGTTCAAATTGCTATAATTATATTTTAGTATTTCACAAACCTCTTCCATCATTGTTTTATTTCTAAGTAACTTTAATATTCCATCTTCTAATGAAGCTAAGCCTTCTTTATCTGGCGCATTATTATAGAATGTATAATACATCATGTTAAGAATTAATTTGTCTTCTTCATTTAATGAATTCAGAGGTATTTCATTATTAATCACCTTAAATATAAACTCAATTAATCTCCTTGAATTTATATGAAATAAGTTCTTAAGTTTCTTAGTTATATCTATTTCATTTTCATCATAAAAATCATCTCTTACCCCTGCAAGAACTAACATCCTTGAAAAACTTCTATCTCCTTGCTTACCATAGAAGTCTATTAAAGATAAATTATTATACTTTAAGAAGTTTTCTAAAGTAAGCTCAGTTAAGGTTTCCTCTTTAAATACTTTAAGTTTATAGATTAATTTTGCTTTATTATTAACTCCTGACTTAATATTTCTTAGAATATACTCTTTTGCTTGCTTCTCTAACTGTATATAACACCCTTTTGGTAGGGTTATAAACCCATTTTCTATATATTCCTTTACTGAATGATTCGATTTTCCAATAAGAGTTCTAAACTTTTCTTCAAAGTTATAATTTTTATGAGCTTGTCCAACGAAGTCTAAAACTGTTAGACACTCCTTACCTTCGCTTAATCTTAATCCTCTACCTAACTGTTGTAAAAATACAGTTAAGCTTTCTGTTGGTCTTAAAAATAAGATCGTATTTATTTCTGGAATATCTACCCCTTCATTATATAGATCAACTACAAAGATGAATTTAATCTCTCCACTTACTAGTCTTTCCTTTGCTAAGTTTCTATCTTCCTTTTTGCTCTCATCAGTCAAGGCTAAAGAAGGAATACCAATATTATTAAAGCTATTAGCCATAAACTTGGCATGTTCCTTACTTACACAGAATCCTAAACCTATTACCTTATCTATATCTGTAACATATTTGTTTAAGCTAGTAACAATTTGGCTTACTCTTAAGTCATTACCTGTATATACTTTATCTAGTTCTCTAATATCATATCCCTTTCTCTTCCACTTTAACTTAGATAAATCCACATCATCTGTTACAGCAAAATATTGAAAAGGCGAAAGTAACTTTCTATCTATAGCCTCTGGCAATCTTATTTCAGCACTAATCCTATCATCAAAATATTTAAATATGTCCTCTCCATCATTTCTTTCTGGAGTTGCAGTTAAACCTAATAATATTTTAGGCTTATAATAACTTAATAACTTTTGGTAAGATGGAGCAGCTGCATGGTGAAATTCATCTACTATAATAAAATCATAGTAGTCATCAGAAGTTACATCATAAAGACTTTTACTATTTAAACTTTGTATGGATACAAACAAATACTCTAGACTATCTGGAGTTCTTCCCCCCACCATTAAATCCCCAAAGTTATTGTTTTTAAGTATAGCTCTAAAAGTATCCCTAGCTTGTTTTAATATTTCTTCTCTATGTACTACAAATAAAAGCCTATTAGCTTTTCCCTTATTATCATTACAATAATTTTTATAATCAAAAGCTGATATTACAGTTTTACCAACACCAGTTGCTGCAATTACTAAGTTTCTATTTTTATTAAATATCTCTCTTTCTACCTTTAGCTTATCTAAAATTTCTTTTTGATAGGAATATGGTCTTATATCAAAGGTAAAATTAAAGTCATTTTCTTCAGTTTTTAATTCATTTCTTAAGGACCTCTTTAACCTAATTTTATCTTCATCACTACCTTTATAAGAAATAAACTCTGAATCATTCCAATAGCTTTCAAAGGTAGCCTCAAATTTTCTAACAATATCAAAGGAATCTTGTTCAGTAATTTTTATATTCCACTCTAACCCTGAAGTTAATGCAGCATTAGAGAGATTAGAGGATCCTATATATGCAGTAGTAAAGCCTGTATCTCTTTTAAACATATAAGCTTTTGCATGAAGTCTAGTTCTTTCAGTATCATAAGATATTTTTATCTCTGTATTAGGCAATTTACTTAGCTCATTAATAGCCTTAAAATCAGTAGCTCCCATATATGAAGTAGTAATAATTCTAAGTTTCTTACCACCTTGAGTAGCCTCTTCTAAACTAGCCATAAGACATCTTATACCACTCCATTTAACAAAGGAGACAAGTAAATCAATGCTATCACAGGATAATATCTCTTTATTTAATTCACTTAACATGTTAGGTTCTAGGGATGCCCCTGTAAATAGGGAGCTTTGAGAAAGAGGTGTTGCAGGCCTTATAGCCTTTTCTTTTGTAAGTGCCCTTTTATTGTTTATTCTTGAATAGAGAGCTGTTAACATTTCTCCATTTTCATCTATTTTATATTTTTTTATATCCTCTTCATCGGATATTTCACTAAGTATATTGATTATTTTATTACAAGCCTCTATTTGTCTTAATAGCTTATAGTCTTTTTCTTTCTCTTTATCTCTAATATAGTTTAGTGATCTTCTTATTACTGATTCTATATATTGAGATAAAAGTACCTTTGCCTCTTCTTTATCAATGTTTTCTTTATCTATTATGAAATTTTCTTTGTTTATTCCATCTAATTCTTCTAATATTTTAGTATTTATTATTTGCTCATATAACCCTTGTTTCATTTTCCTCACCTTTTATATTCTTTTCTTTTATATAAGAATTAATTATAGACATAAATCACCATCTTAAAATTCTTATGATACAAATATTTTTCTCTTATCTACTTAATATCTATTCTCCCCGTTAAAATCTAAAATCAAACTATCTGCTAAACTTAATATATTATCTATTTTTATATGAATATTGGCATTAATCGATAATAAAATATCAGTCTATTTTTTCATATAATTATTACATTCTATTATTCTAAAAACATCACCTATTTTCTGATCTATCTTATAACAATAAAGATTAGACATTAAATTTTTACAATCTATGCACTGTACTATTTTACTATTCTGATATGTATCTCTTACCACATCTTGAATTTTATTTAAATCATAATTATAATTCTCTATTTTATTAATTCGTGCATCAAACTCATTCCGTATTTCATGCTTAATACTGTACATATCATTATTTATTACATATTGATTTTGAAATACATAATTGTCTTTTGCATCAACAACCTCATTATTTTTTATATCATTGTCACTTGTATTTACCAGTTCATAGTTCATTTTTTTGTCTTTATCTTTATTCCTATATAACTTCCCATTACCCATTACTTTATATATCGATGATTTTTTCTTAATAGATTCTTTTGTAAATCCAATTGCTTTATAATCCTTAAAATCAAAATCATAAATAAATTCAGATACTTCTAACTTGCTATTTTCAGAATTTGAAACCAAGTACAATTTTTCCTTTGCCCTTGTCATTGCAACATACAATAACTTCTTTTCAGTATTTATAAATTCTAGAATATCATCATTTATTAATTTTTCATCTTTTCCATCATTCTCTTCTCTTATACTCTTTATCCCATGATAATTGGGATAATATTTGTTATTGAAATCTACTATAAAAACAACATCAAATTCTAATCCCTTAACATCATAGGCATTTGAATAAAATATCTGCCTTTCCTTACCAAAATCAAATCTAGAATTATAATTACTAATATCAGAGAAAGTCTGAAGCAACAGTTGCTCTAGCTTTAAACGGAATGAACTTTTATAACCTGTTTTCTGCTTAATTTCCTCCCTATGAATTATCGCTATACTTTTATTTGGATTATTCTCAAATATATTTTGTATTTTATTAGCTATATATTTTGCTGACCTTGTTATATCTTTTGCTAAATATATAGTTGGACGTTCCCCATTTTTTACGAATCTCTTGGCATCAAACTTAACTTCTGAGTCATAAAAATTTAATGAATTTGCTAATCTTACTATCTCTTCTGTCGATCTATAATTTTTATTTAAAATCTTTCTTCTACCTTTTTCCTTTAAATTTAGTCCTAACTCTTCATATTTTACAGGACATTTCTTATAAATCTTTTGCTTAGCATCTCCTGATAAAATAATAGATTTTTTAGTTAAATTGCATAAAGCCATTATTTGCATCGGATCTAAGTCTTGAACTTCATCTACAAATATATAATCATACTTTATATCATCCGTAATTAAATGATTATTATATATTAGCTTTAATGCATAATCCTCTAAATCTAATCTATTACCATATTTGAAACTTTCAAGATCTCCTTGATACTCTTCATAAATTTTAAATATAGTTTTTCTTTGATTTCTTGTAAGTCTTATACTTTTACTTCGACCCGTTCTTTCAGTAGAAATGTATCTCTCTAATGTTGTAAATCCCATAGCTTTAAGCCATGCTATTTCTTCTGTTACAAACTTTATATCATGAGTTGAATAGAGCCTCTCATCTTTAGTTAAACTTTTAAATATTTCTGAAGATTTTTCAGTATACTTAGCATGTATTCCAGCTATTCGTACAAATGCATCTCCTTGAAGTTTATTTATCTTTTCGACACTTAATCGCCCTATTCCTATTTCTATTACCTTCAGTTCCTTTAATATATTCGTAGCCATCTCATGAAATGTCATTATATGTGCAATATGTTTATCTACATTATTACAATATTCTTTTGAACTTCTTAATCTTTTCTTAGTATCCTCTATCAAGGTTGAATTAAAAGTAACAAATAAAACCTTTTTTCCTTCTTCCCTTAATAGAACATTAATAAACTTATATAATAATGTTAAACTCTTGCCAGTACCTGCATATCCCTCTATAAGTAATTGTTCTGCATCTTGTTCAATGATACTTATTTGTTCGGAAGATAGGTTAATTCCTTCTAAATAGGTATAATCTTTAAAATTCTGCCATACCTTAGATAGCTTACTAAAAAACAATCTACTTTCTTTACTTAGTGCCAACTAAAAACTCTCCCTTCCTACAAATATATACATGTGGACACATTGAACAATGTAATCCAGCATTATAAATATCATTATTACTGTATTCATCTAGAAATTCTTTAAAGTATTCTTCTACTTTAAAATTTCCCTTGTTATATCTATTTTTTATCTTCCAATTTTCTCCTACTATATACCTACTTTTTAATAAATATAAAACATCTGTATTTTTAGGATAATTAATTCCATCAAAAAACTTATATTGTCTTATATTTTTTCTTCCATACTCACATGTAAGAATATTTGATTTAACTACATCTTTTAGTTGAGGGAACAATGGGAAAACGAAATTATACATATTTTTATAACTATCCTCAATACTGTTTTTTAATATAGATACTATTCCAGAAAAAATCAATTTTTGATGGAAGTTAGAGAAATACATAGGATATGAATCTAAAATAGATGAATAAAGAAACTTGCCACTACAAAAGTCAAGATCTCGATACGCTGCTTCTGAATACTTTTCGAATTCCTTTTGAAGCTCTTTTCTATCATAATTGTAGTATGTTTTATTTTCTATCTCATCTTCCTTTATCATATCGCTAGAATCAAGCCCATTGATAACTTGATCTTCATTTTCATCATATATTGCCTTAATTTGTTTTAATAAAACAGATTCAGTATCATCATCTCTTAAACTTGAAATCCAGCTAAATGACTTTTTTCCTTTGAAATTTATAAATAAATTTCCTATAACAAATTTAATATATGATTCCGTAGCTTGTACGCTTTTTTTCTGAAGTTCACATCCTTTAATAACTACTTCTTTATGCTTACCCAATAATGACTCATTAAATATATCTATAAGATCATCATTATCTAATATTTTACTAGTAGAATATTTTGTAGATATATATTCATCATATGCCTTAAAAGATAGATCTGATAAATATACAACCTCTTGACCATTCTGTTCTTGAATCTTACTGGGTCTTAAGATAATACTCTCTAATTGATCAATACCAAAATCCTGTTCTTCTTTTATTGATTCTTTATCCTCATCTTTATTATTTTTATAATTAGACATAATTAATTTAATATTAAAAGCCTCTTTTATCTCATCTTTGTATAATTCCTCTCCGAGTTCTTTTGGATTATTTAATATGGCCCAAATTTTTCGAATTACTTTTTTCTCAAATTCATCAGCTTCTCTATTTCGCTTAATAATATATGTATTCCTAAATGCAATCATTAGTAATTCAAAATGTTCTTTTAGATTTATCAAATAATTTGTTTCTTTTAAAGCTTTAAGCATAAATCGTTTTAGTCTTAAAGTGACCTCATACATATAATTAGCTGTAATATTATATTTTTCACAGTTATTATAAGCTAAAGCTCTAAAAGGATTTGATAGTAATTTTTTCTGATCATTATTTTTAATTCTCGACTTTACTCCATCTTCAAATAAATCATTAACCTCTTCTAACTCTTTTACCTTCTCAATTCTATTTATAATTTCATTAATGGAAGAAACTCCATTAAAGTACTCTTCATTCTCTGATAGATACTGCGATAATCTTATTCCATTCCATTCCCTATATTCCATCCATCCTGATGTAATTAACTCTCTATAAGTAATAAAATCTAATTTAACATCATCTTCCTTTACATCAACTGAATATAAGTATAATAAAAATCTTCCTATATTAGTTTGAAATCCGTGTTGAAAACTCTCTTTTTCTTTACCTAAACATGATGATAAACTATCCTTGTAAAAAGTAACTACTTTTCTATATTTGAATGCTTTCCTAAAGTCACTTACTTCAACATAAGTTTTTGTTTCTACATTTTCATATATAGTAGGATTATTTTTTTCTCCCTCTAAGAATGAAATATACTTCGATTCTATATTAGCCCTACTTTCATTTTTGACATCTAAATAAAATATATCTTGATCTTTATATACTTGATCCCAGCATTTATTAATTACTTTAAGATCATTAAAATAAGGTATTCTAAATATAATTTGGTATCCTGCTGTTTTTAATAGCTCTATAACTAAATATCTCCTTAGGTGAAGGTTATTTATATTATAAAAATATATTTTCTTAACCTCTCCTGATGTATACTCTTTTAATTTTTTATAAAAAGATTGTGCATTAGAATAATTCAATATTTCTTCTGAAATACTTTTAAAAACATCTGTTATAGTCAATCTTATATATATTTCTTTTAATAGTAACTTTGTCTTGCTTACTTTATTGAACTTAATTTCCTTAATATTAGTTTCTGAAATCAAACTAATATCCTTTACTAAGGCATCTATATTATCCTCTAAAAAACTTAGTTCCTTTAGCTCTTCTTCATTTATATATTCACCCTTTAGTTCTAATATTATCTTTCTTATCTCTGATTTTATTTTTAATTGATTTAAGGGCTTAGACCATTTATCGTATAGAGTTGAAATAAAATTCTCTATATCAACAACTCTCCAACGTTTTTCTTTTGTTAGTCTTTTAACTTCCTTTATCATATTACTAAGACCAGTATTTGAAGTAACATGTAAAGAGTTCTCATTAATATCTAACTTTAAAAAATACTCTTTAGAATTATTATGTGTTTCTACCTTATACATAACTAATAGCCCCTCCAACTAAACTCTTCCATGTATTTATTCCTCCAGTTGCAGCATGCTCACCTGACATATTTAAATATAGCTTCTTTTTGCATCTTGTTAACGCAACATATAACAGCCTAGCTTCCTCACCTTTTATCTCTTCTTTTTCATCTTTCAAATACTGAGAATAGATCCCATTCTTAAACTCTTCATCTCCTAAGATGATTCTATATCCTACTTTAACCACATTATTTATAGGCTTTAATATTACCTCAACCTTATGACTATTACTCAAAAATCTATTAGTTAACTTGTCCAATATTACATAATCAAACTCTAATCCTTTAGCCTTATGAACAGTTAAACATTGAATATAATTATTTTCAAACTTCCCTGGTTTTCTTATATCTACTTTATTATCAGTGGAGATTTTTATCTTTAAAAATTGTTCAATTTGATATAATGATGTTATATTTTCCGAGAATTCTTCCTTTATTAAAAATATAAGATGCTCTAAATTAAGCTTGTACTCTAAAGTTTTTATATAAGCAATATCCTTATATTTTTCTTGATTTCTTTTTGCACTTATTAGTACTTCTTGATAGTAATTTCTAATTGGTTTAAGTTCCGTAATAATCTCATCTATCAAAACTAACGGATTCTTATAAGTTATTGCCCCTCTTTTAGCACTCCATCCCGCTTCCTGTAGAACTGAGTATAAAAAGTCATTTTTCTCCTTTTCACTGCCTTCTAAAATAATTTTTTTATCTATAGCTTTATTTATATATGGAGTTTCAATAAAGGAATACATTGTCTTTGTATCTCTCTCTGAAATTAAAGACTTTATCATTACATAAAAATCTCTAACTGCCTCATGCCTATAGAATCCACCTGAAGCATCTACTCTGCATAATATGTTATGTCTATCACAAAACTCCTTAAATTCTTTAATATCATTATTGGATCTAAATAAAACAGAAATAGATTCATTATCATTCCTTTTATTCAGTAAAGAATTATAAAATTCTGCTTTATCTTTATACCCTAAGAAGTCAATGTTATCTATCTTTGCTTTTATATTCTGATCAACATTAGAATAAATATAATCTTTTTCTTTATAATTAAAACATTCAACCTTCTTATCCACATCTATAAAAATGTTATTAATCTCTTCTAACAGATTCGAATTAGTTCTATAATTTCTAATCATCTTATATTCCTTTAATTGTTTCTTACTATCTTTTAAGAGATCTTTTAACTTATCAAAAGCAGTATATTCAGCTCCTCTGAACCTATAAATACTTTGTTTTTCATCTCCAACAACTAAAAGGTTTGCATTCATTTTTTCACATAGCTCACACACAAATTCAATTTGTATATTATCACTATCTTGAAATTCATCTACCATTATTACTTTGTAATCTTTTTGAACTCCTTCAAACAAATTATCATGTGATAGCTTCTTCATCAAATCTGATATTTCTAATTGATTATCTTTATTTTCATCTAAAATAATTTGCGCAGTTCTTAACACAATACTTAATAATTCTGTAAAGCTACTTTCATCTTCTCCAAAGTCCATATCATATTTATTGGAATTTAAATCAATTGAATAATTATCAAGTTTGTCCCATACTGCTAACAATTTACTTTCAAGCTCATAAATAGGATAATACTTTACAATATCATATAACTCTCTTCGTTCCTTATATACTCTATTTAGCGCCTCAATAATTGCTTCTTGTCTTTGGAATTTAAAAGACCTAACTTGTATATCTTTATTTATTCTAATAAATTTACCATACTTATTTAATAATTTTTTTGAAAATTTATGAATTGTTGAAACAGAGCATCTTGCACCCTCCTCCATCAGTTCAAGATATAATGGATCATTTGTTACTTTAAAATATCTATTTAAAACTTCTAAAAGTCTTTCTTTCATCTCTATACTAGCTTTATTAGTAAATGTAATTAATACTGCTTGATCAAAAGTAAAGTCAGTCATTACTTTTCTTAAGTAAACTAATCTATTAATCATAGTAGTCGTTTTTCCAGTACCAGCACCAGAAACAACAATTATATTAGAATTTGTTGGTGCTGTAATAATGTCATATTGATGATGATTAAAGTTACAGCCTCTATCCTTTGATATTATTTCATAAATGCTATGATTCAATATATTACCATCTACAGCTATAACAACGTTATCATCTGCCATATTATCTTGTTCATCATAAACATATAATAATTTATTTTCCTTTGCTACGTTAAAGTCTTCTTCACCATATTCATTCAAAGATAGCTCTTCCGAAAAACTACCTTTTAAAAATAAATGTACTACAATACCTTTCTTTAAATATTCATAAATATATTCTATATCTTCTTCCAAAAGTTCTTCATAATATAGAATAATTGAATACCTTGGATTATACATTTTTATCCCCCCACAAATTTAATAAAACTCACCAAAGTCCTACATTAATTATATATCAAACTCATCTCCAAAATTGTCGAACTATGTCTTGTGAAAATTTGTATATAAAAAGACCTACTTATATGTAGATCTTAATAATATCTCATTAATTATCAAATGTTATTCTATTAATATTTTAAATTATCTCTGATGTATATACTGCAGTATCAACCATCTTAGGTGTTAATAATACAGGCCAATAGAATTCAGTACCTCTCCAACCAAGCTCTTCTTTACCATTTTGCTTCATTAACATCAATGTTGGTTCTTTTGTTGCCATCTCCTTTGACTTTCTTAAATCATTATCAATATTGTATGGCATATCGGAATAATATCTTGAAGTCTTTCTTAGTCTTCTAATATTCCTATTAACACCACAATAAATATTCACATATCCATGACTCAAATAATTAATTAAAGAAACAAATGACTTTTCATCAATACAATTTTTATTTTCAACTTCTATTGTACTATAAATTAAGCTAACGATTTGGCAAGCATCTTCCTTAGATATTTTATACATACCTTCTAAAATACCGTGATTATATTCTTTTAATATATTATCTATTTTAAGTATAGAATTCTTTATATAAGTCTTATATCCAGTTTGAAAACCTATCGGAGTTATTGTTTTCCATGATTTCAATACCTGAGTGTTACTAATAGAAATCTTTTGTGGTGAACAAGGAATTATTCTCCCTTGAATATCTTTACTAATAAAAATTACTCCTTTCTCAAAATTACCTTGTTCAAAATCCTCCCTAAGCTTAGTATCATATTCATTAATTTTAGACATTCTTTCATACAAATCCTTAGTTGTATAAAATCTAGTCACCGCCAAATCTTCTAATTTTCTATACCCATACATTCTTGAATGCTGTAATACAGTATCTTGTTGCATTTTTTGCGGAGTTCTACCATAGTAAAAACCAATTAAATTCGATATAGTAATTCCTCTATCTAATATTTGTCCTCCAATAAATATATTAAACGGGGTCCTTAACTTCAACTGTCCATTATCATCTAGTAATGCATTAATATCATTCTCAGAATTAACAATTGATTTACTTATCCATTGCTCCCTTATTGCATTTTTCACAAAAGTTTTTACATCCTTTAATTCAGGCAATATAAATCTATATGCTTTTATCGATAAAGATAGGTTATTATAACTTTTTTCTATATATTTATCTACTAAATCATCATTATTCAATACTGCTTCCTCAAGTTTATTCAACAACTCACTAATTATATTTTCTTGAAGTATATGAGCAGATTTTGCAATTTGCGTGTGTATAATAAAACTAAACTTATTTTTCTTTCCTCTTGCTACTCCACCATTTTGAATAATTCTTATACATCCACCAACTATAAAATTTATTATTGCATCTCTTAATCCACTAATCTTACTGCTTGTGAGTACATCTTCTACTTTAAATCTTCTTCTATCACTATTTCTCATTATTTCCAACTCAAATGCATCTATAGCTTGATATAAATACTCACCTATCGGATACTTTTGCCTATCAAAGTAATAATCTCCACCAATATATCCATCACCAGGTGGAACTAAAACTGTTTCTAACGGTTTTACAGGTACTATTTCAGCTTCCTTTCCTAAGTCTATTGTTTCTGGCTGTAAATATAACGAATAAGGTGTAGCCGTTACCTGTACAAATCTACAAGTCAATTTTAACCTTAATTCATTTATTTGAGATGCTATCTTTCTCAGATCAAACTCTTCAGTCTCCTTATTTTTCTCATATCCAATACTACAAAAATCTGCTTCATCATCTATTACTAAACACTTCTTATGTTTATCTAGAGAATAATCTTTCACAAATTTTATCAGCTTAGGCAAATTATTTTTTTCTTTTTTTACTACTATAATTAGTTTTTTCTCCAACTCAAATTTAGACATTCCTTGTGGCATGCACATTATATCAAACACATCAACTATATCTTCGTCCTTAAAAGCACTAAATTCATTACGCATTCTAGCGGTTGTTTGCTTAGCAAGTGCATTTGAATTCTTAGTTAATACAATTGCTAAATCATATCCATTATCAAATGCAATTGATATTAATCCTATAAATGATCTAGTCTTGCCACTCTGAATTTTCCCTAACATCATTAACGGCTTATCTTCTAAACCTTCTAATTTATTCATTGCTGCTCTAATACATTGTAACGTTTTTTCACTATAATCTTTCTTCTTTGCACTAAAAAACTCTCCAGTTTCGATCATCTCTTTCAACTCTCATCCCTCTTTAATCCTAATTGTATTTTTTAATAAAGTGTACTAAAATATTAATTTTTAACTTCCTTAAGAACAATCCCCTCTTTAAATCCACCACGTTCACTCTTCTTCTCTTCCCTCTTCTTAACTAATTCCTCTTCACTATACCCAAGTTCATTAGCCAATCCAAAAAGAACTTCCATCACATCCGCAAGTTCCTCTAAATTTTTATCCTCTAAAAACTCATTAACCTCTTCCTTAAGTTTCTTCTCAAGTAGATCATATTTATCCTTGCCTTTAACAATTTTAACTTCACATTCCTTACCATCAGCTACTATTATTTCAGGGATCTTATCTCTAACCAATTTATTATATTTTTTCATCATTATATTCTCCTTTTTCAAATCCTCTAGAACTTCTTTAGCTAGATCTATTACATAATCATTTGCATAATCTAATATTTTATCTTTTATTTCA
>ERZ1106969.800-NODE-800-length-28104-cov-6.566544_pt1 | contig 28104 bp, 26 predicted proteins | sample MGYA00403685_ERZ1106969 | MGnify/ENA primary metagenome ERZ1106969 (study PRJEB35170, sample SAMEA104062416) | human gut metagenome | biome: human gut; feature: human-associated habitat; material: faeces | place: Denmark | collected 2012-05-18 ... | reverse complement strand
TAGAATTTTCAGGGTTTTACATACTGTTCAATCTTCAATTATCAAGGTCCTCTGTGTTGTCGGCTTGTTCAGCAGCAACTTTTATATCTTATCACAGTCGCTTGTGTTTGTCAACAACTTTTTTAACTTTTTTTGATTTTTGTTTTTGACTTAATTTCGTCTTTTCAAAAATCATCCGCTGTATTTTCTCCAGCGGGTATTAATCATATCACGGTTGTCATTTTTTGTCAACAACTTTTTTTGATTAATTTTGTGCCCCCAGGGCTAAAACAGTAAAAAAATAATCATTTGGAAAATGGAGCGGAGAAAGAGGGATTTGAACCCTCGCGCCGGTTTCCCAGCCTACACCCTTAGCAGGGGCGCCTCTTCGGCCTCTTGAGTATTTCTCCGAATTGATATTTTCCATATGATTGCTTCTTTTGACATGTTTGTCCTCAGACGCATTGACCATTATACTCGATTGATTCTACATTGTCAAGGGCTTTTCCGCGACATTTTTATTTATTTCTTCCTGTATTTTGTTATGCACAAGATGTGCTATTTCCGAGGTCTTCATTCCCATATATTGATCCGGCATAATGGGTTCCATGTAGTGGACTTCCACAAATTCCTGCTTCAATGAATTCATATCAAAGGGGCGGAAGGAATTAATCAGGGCAACCGGAACAATGGGGCAGCCGGCTTTTACCGCACTTTTGAATGTCCCATTCTTAAAATCCAAAATCTCGTTTCCTTTCCTGCTGCGGTGTCCTTCTGCAAATATAACAAAGTTCCGGCCCTCTTTTACCAATCTTGTCACTTCCCCTATGATACGTACCTGGTCCTTCATGTCCTTTCTGTCCATGGCCAGGCTTCCCGTGGCCCCCAGCACCTGTTTTACCAATATCCACCCGGATGCTTCTTTCTTAATTACAACGGAAAGGGCTTTGGGGCATGTTGAAAAAAGCGCCAGCACGTCAAACAGCCCCTGATGATTCGGAAACAGCATGAATCCGTCTTTCTCAGGAATATGTTCCACCCCTGTTACCTTTATGGTAACCCTTCCCCTTTTTATGATCCTTCTGGTCATCTCCGCAATATAGTCATACCGCTGCTGCATGGTATGATTATCCCCGGGTCTTGCCATACGGGCGATTTTAAGCAGCCATACCGGCGCATGGAACAGATTCATGAATACCATATATATAATCCGTTTCATATGCTCCCCTCTTCTTCCCCATGATTTTAATGATGCTTTCCCGCATCATGATCTGCAGTATTCTTTAACCGCTGTCTCGTACAGGTTGTTTCCCTGGGAATCCACTACCACGATTACCGGGAAATCTTTTATTTTAAGTTTTCTGATTGCCTCCGGCCCCAAATCCTCATATGCAATGATTTCCGAGGAAAGGATGCATTTTGACAAAATGGCTCCTGCTCCTCCCACGGCCGCAAAATACACGGACTGGTTACGGGTAATGGCATCCATGACTGCCTGGGACCTTTTTCCCTTTCCTATCATGGCCCCCATGCCCATGTCCAAAAGCCTGGGCGTGTACTTATCCATCCGGCTGGCAGTGGTGGGCCCTGCGGATCCAATGGGGCGCCCTTCCCTGGCAGGTGACGGACCCATATAGTATATTATATTGTTTTTTATGTCAAAGGGCAGCATTCCACATTTATCCAGCGTTTCATCCATACGCTTGTGCGCTGCATCCCTGGCAGTATAGATGGTTCCTGTTAGATATACATAATCCCCTGCCTTTAAAGAAAGCGCATCTTCCTTTGTCATTGGTACTTTTATATGTCTGTCCATAACCATTACTCCCCTTTCATGGTAATCCCTTATCCTGTTTATAATACCCTGTGTGCATGACGGTTTACATGGCAGCATATATTGACGGCCACAGGAAGTCCTGCTATATGGGTTGCGAATGTCTCAATATTAACTGCAAGTGCTGTCATCCTTCCTCCCAATCCTCCCGGTCCAATGCCCAGCTGATTGATTGTGGCCAGCAGTTCCTGTTCCAGTTCCTTTACCCACGGTATCTTTGGCTTTTCTTCTATATTCCTGGTAAGGGCATGTTTGGCCATCTGGGTGCATTTTTCAAAGGTCCCGCCAATACCCACTCCGATTACCATAGGAGGGCAGGCGTTGGGGCCGGCGTCCCTGACAGCGGTAATGATGGCATTCTTCACCCCTTCCAGTCCATCAGCGGGTTTTAACATAAATACACGGCTCATGTTCTCACTGCCAAATCCCTTGGGGGCTACCGTGATATCGACGGCATCCCCTTCCACTATTTCGTAGTGGATCACGGCAGGCGTGTTGTCCTTTGTGTTAATCCGCTGAATCGGATCGCCAACCACGGACTTACGTAGATATCCTTCTTCATATCCCTTTTTCACACCTTCATTTACAGCTCCTGTCAGGCTGCCTCCTGTTATATGCACGTCCTGCCCCACCTTAAGGAATACCACTGCCATCCCTGTGTCCTGGCAGATGGGTATCATGTCCTCAGCAGCAATTTTCAGGTTTTCTTTCAGCTGGCCAAGGACCTGGCGTCCCAAAGGAGACTCCTCTTCCTTAACCGCCAGATTGAATACCTGCTCCATATCCCGGGCAAGCACATGGTTAGCCTCAATGCACATTTCCTTAACCGCTTCCGTAATCAGCCCTGTGTGTATCTCCCTCATGGCCTGTACTCCTCCTTTAACTGGCAATATGTTTTCCACATGAAAAGGCTGTCTTTCAGGACAGCCTTTTCAGTATATTCATTCTTGTTTGCCTGCACATCAGCTGTGGCTGCTCTTTATTCTTTCTCTTGCGTTTCCCCGTCCTCTGTATCGGCATTCCCTGTACCCATGTCTTCTGACTCAGCACTTTCCTCATCGTAGAACTCTTCGTCAAAAACATTGCCTTCTTTTGTAACGCTCTCGCGCACCTTGGCAATGCTTGCAACCTTGATGTCAGACTCTTGGTCAATGTTCATCAGCTTGACTCCGGATGTGTTGCGCCCGATGATGGATATATCGTCCACGCTCATGCGGATGACAATGCCTTCTGTTGTGATAAGCATGATTTCCCGGCCGTCATTTACCAGCTTTGCACCTACGATATTGCCTGTTTTTTCCGTGCACTTGTAACAGATGACACCCTTTCCGCCTCTGTTCTGGGCGCTGAATTCAGATATGACCGTACGTTTGCCCATGCCGTTTTCAGAAACAATGAGGAGGCTCTCTCCCTGGCTTTCCATCTGCATTCCGATGACTTCGTCATCTTCTTCAAACCGCATGCCGATGACACCCATGGATACACGGCCAGTCACCCTTACATCTGTCTCATTGAACCGGATACACATTCCCTTGCGCGTTACAAGGAAGATATCCTGGTTATTATCTGTTGCCTTTACTTCAATGAGTTCGTCATCCTCGCGCAGCACGATGGCCTGAAGCCCGTTCTTGCGCACATGCTCATATTCCACCATGGGCGTTTTCTTGACCATACCGTTCCTGGTAGCCATGAACAGGTACTTGTCCTCGTTGTATTCACGCATCGGGATGATGGCTGTGATTTTCTCATCCGGCTGCAGCTGAAGCAGGTTAATGATGGCCGTGCCTCTTGCAGTACGCCCTGCCTCTGGGATTTCATATGCCTTAAGCCTGTATACGCGTCCCTTATTGGTAAAGAACATCATGAAGTGATGGTTGGTGGTCATGAGAAGATCCTCAATATAGTCCTCCTCAATGGTCTGCATCCCCTTGATGCCCTTACCGCCGCGGTTCTGGCTTCTGAAATTGTCCACATCCATCCTCTTGATATATCCCAGATGGGTCATGGCAATCACCGTATCCTCATCCGGAATCAGGTCTTCCATGGTTACGTCGTCGTCATATCCAATGGCCGTACGCCTGTCATCCCCGTATTTGTCCGCAATGATCTGGATTTCCTCCTTGATTACGGTCAGAAGCTTTTTTACATCTGCCAGGATTGCCTGTAATTCCTCAATCTTGGCCAGAAGCTCCTTATATTCGTTTTCAAGCTTTTCACGCTCCAAACCGGTCAGAGCGCGCAGCCTCATGTCCACAATGGCCTGGGACTGTGCATCGGATAAGCCAAAGCGTTCCATTAACTGGTTCTTGGCATCCGCCACATTGGATGAACCCCGGATAATCCGGATGACCTCGTCAATGTGGTCCAGGGCAATAAGCAGGCCTTTTAAGATGTGGGCGCGCTCCTCAGCCTTATTCAGGTCATACTGTGTCCTTCTTCTTACAACCTCTTCCTGGTGTTTCAGATATTCATCCAACATCTGATGAAGGTTTAAGACTTTTGGCTGGTTGTCAATCAGGGCCAGCATGATGACGCCGAAGGTGTCCTGAAGCTGTGTGTGCTTTAACAGCTGGTTCAGGATTACATTGGCGTTCACATCCCTGCGCAGTTCTATGTTGATGCGCATACCCTCACGGTTGGACTCATCGCCGATGTATGTGATCCCGTCAATCTTCTTTTCCTTAACCAGGTCCGCGATTTTCTCAATCAAACGGGCCTTATTAACCATGTATGGAAGTTCGGTCACTATGATCCTTGACTTTCCATTGGCCATGGTTTCTATGTTGGTAACCGCGCGCACCTTAATCTTGGCACGTCCGGTGCGGTATGCTTCCTCTATGCTTCTTCTTCCCAGTATGGTTGCTCCGGTAGGGAAATCAGGTCCTTTGACAATCTCCATGATTTCCTCCAGGGAAGTCTCCCTGTCCTCTTCCACCTGGTTGTCAATCATCTTTACAACGGCGCTGATGATTTCCCGAAGGTTGTGGGGAGGTATGTTGGTGGCCATGCCCACGGCAATACCGGACGTACCGTTGACCAGAAGGTTTGGATACCTGGATGGAAGCACCACCGGCTCCTTCTCGGTTTCATCAAAGTTTGGTACGAAATCAACCGTATCCTTGTTGATATCAGCCAGCATTTCCATGGAAATCTTGCTTAAACGGGCTTCCGTATACCGCATGGCCGCAGCGCCGTCGCCGTCCACGGAACCAAAGTTCCCATGGCCGTCCACCAGCGGATACCTGGTAGACCACTCCTGGGCCATGTTAACCAAGGCGCCATAAATGGAACTGTCTCCATGGGGGTGGTATTTACCCATGGTATCACCTACAATACGGGCGCACTTACGATGTGGTTTATCAGGACCATTGTTCAGCTCTATCATGGAGTAAAGTACACGTCTTTGGACCGGCTTTAAACCATCCCTTACATCGGGAAGGGCCCTGGCGCTGATTACGCTCATGGCATAGTCAATATAGGACTGTTCCATGGTCTTTTTCAGGTCAACATCATGAACCTTGTCAAATACATTTGGTTCCATATTCAATCTCCTTTATGTTTACACTCTAAATGCTGAAATCAGATATCTAAGTTCTGTACGCGCTTTGCATTGGCCTCGATAAATTCCCTTCTCGGCTCCACCTGGTCGCCCATCAGGGTGGTAAATGTAAGGTCAATCTCAGATGTGGTCTCTTCATCCAAGGTCACGCGCAGCAGCACCCTCCGCTCAGGATCCATGGTTGTCTCCCACAGCTGTTCCGCATCCATCTCACCCAGACCTTTATAACGCTGGATTTTGTTGTTGGTATCACGGCCAATGTCCGTGAGGATGGAATTCAGCTCCTCGTCGCTGTACGCATACCATACCTTCTTACTCTTCTCCACCTTGTATAAGGGCGGCTGGGCCAGGTACACATAGCCCTGCTTAATCAGCTCCGGCATGAACCTGTAGAGGAAGGTCAGAAGCAGGGTGCTGATATGGGCGCCATCCACATCGGCATCCGTCATGATGATGATTTTGTGGTAGCGCAGCTTGGATATGTCAAAGTCTTCATGGATTCCGGTTCCAAATGCCGTAATCATGGCCTTAATCTCCGCATTGCCGTAAATCCGGTCCATTCTGGCTTTTTCCACGTTCAATATCTTGCCTCTGAGGGGCAGGATGGCCTGAGTGGCCCGGGAACGGGCCGTCTTGGCTGAACCGCCTGCGGAATCTCCCTCAACAATATAAATCTCACAGTTTTCAGGATTCTTATCTGAACAGTCGGCCAGCTTGCCTGGGAGCGCCATCCCGTCCAGTGCGGACTTACGGCGTGTCAGGTCCCTGGCCTTCCTGGCTGCGGCCCGGGCCCTCTGTGCCATGATGGACTTCTCGCACATGGCCTTGGCAATTGCAGGATTCTGCTCCAGGAAATAGGTCAGCTGCTCGCTGACAATGTTGTCCACGGCTGTACGGGCCTCACTGTTGCCCAGCTTCTGCTTGGTCTGACCCTCGAACTGCGGCTCTTCCACCTTGATGCTTATAATGGCGGTCAGGCCCTCGCGGATATCCTCGCCGGATAAGCTGTCCTCATTTTCCTTTAACAGCTTGTTCTTCCTGGCATAGTCGTTAAAGGTCTTGGTAAGGGCATTCTTAAAACCGGTCAGATGGGTTCCGCCTTCCGGAGTATTGATATTGTTGACAAATGTGTAAATATTCTCAGTGTAGGAATCATTGTGCTGCATGGATACTTCCACATACACGCCTTCCTTGCTTCCTTCACAGTAAATGACCTGGTCGTATAAAGGCGTCTTGCCTTTATTCAGATAGGTGACAAATTCCTTTATGCCTCCCTCGTAATGGAAGGTCTTTTCCTTCTTCTCTTCCCGGTCATCCTTAAGGATGATCCTAAGATTCTTTGTAAGGAATGCAGTCTCCCGGAGCCTTACTTTTAAGGTGTCATAATCATACACGGTTTCTTCAAATATCTCTTTGTCCGGAAGGAACGTGACCCTGGTGCCATGCTGGTCAGGACTGCATTTACCTACGATTTTCAGAGGATATGTTACTTTTCCTCTTTCATAACGCTGCTGATATATGTCGCCATCCTTATATACCTGTACCTCCAGCCACTGGGAAAGTGCATTGACAACCGATGCGCCAACCCCGTGAAGGCCTCCGGATACCTTGTATCCCCCATTGCCAAATTTGCCGCCTGCATGGAGGATGGTAAATACGACCTCCACGGCCGGGAGACCGGCCTTTTTCTGTATGCCTACCGGAATGCCGCGGCCATCGTCCATGACAGTTATGGAATTGTCCTCATTGATGGTAACCTCAATGGAATCACAATATCCTGCCAATGCCTCATCGACCGCATTATCTACAATTTCATAAACCAGATGGTGGAGACCTCTGGCCGATGTGCTGCCAATATACATGCCAGGCCTTTTCCTGACTGCCTCAAGTCCTTCCAAAATCTGAATCTGATCTGCTCCGTATTGCTCTCCCATGTTCTATATCTTCCTTTCTTTTCGGGTAACCAGTGCCGGGCGGTACTAGTTCTCATTTTCCACGGTTCCGTCGATAACTTTGAATATCTTGTCTATATGGAACCTGTTGTTGACAAAATCATCCAGCCCGGTACAGGTAATCATGGTCTGGATATCCTGTATGGCCGATAAAAGATGGTTCTGCCTGCTGCTGTCCAGCTCTGATAAGACATCATCCAGCAAAAGAATGGGATTATCCCTGCTGACCGCCTTGACCAGTTCCAGTTCAGATAGCTTCAATGACAGGGCAGCGGTGCGCTGCTGGCCCTGTGAACCAAACCTGCGGATATCAATGCCGTTCACGATAAAGCTGATATCATCCCTATGGGGACCGGACAGCGTGGTCTTCTGTTTCATATCCTGAGGGCGGTTCCTCTTCAGGGTCTGTCCAAACTGGTCCTCAATGGTATATGGCTCATAGGAAATCTTTATTTCCTCCTTGTTACCGGAAAGGCTTAGGTGGATCTTCTGCATGATTTCATTTAACCGGCCAATAAACTCCCTGCGGAACCGGATTACTTCTTTTCCATAATTTACCAGCTGCATATCCCATACGTCCAATGTTTCCTCGTATTCAGGCTTGAAAAACAGCTCCTTTAGCAGCTTGTTACGCTGAAGCAGCACTTTGTTGTACTGTACCAGTGAATGTACATACAGCTTATTTAACTGGCACAGTTCCATATCTATGAATCTTCTTCTCTCTGAAGGACCATTCTTGATGATGTTCAGGTCCTCGGGGGAAAAGAATACCACATTGGCGATTCCAAACAGCTCGCTGGCTTTTCTTATGGGCACACCGTTTATGGCAATTCCCTTGGGTTTATTTTTTTTCAGGTGCATGTCAATGCGGTAAGGCACATTGTTCTTCCTGATCTGTAATTTAATATGGGATTCATCCTGGTCAAAACGGATGATATCCCTGTCCTTAGCGCTTTTATGTGATTTAGATGTGCAGCAGACGTAGACAGCTTCCAGAATATTTGTCTTTCCCTGGGCATTATCACCGTAGAGTATATTGGTTCCCTGATTAAATTCCATATGTAATTCTTTGTAGTTCCGGTAATTTTTCAGCTCTATGGATTCTATAATCATGGATATTCTCTTTCTGCAGCCCCTTTATTTGGCAATTTTGATGGTCTGTCCGTCATAGGATACCACATCCCCATCCACCAGTTTCTTTCCGCGCTGGAACGCAGTCTCCCCGTTCACGGTCACCAGGCCGTCCTCTATGACATGTTTAGCGTCCACACCGGATCCAACCAGGCCGGCGGCTTTTAACGCCTGGCCTAGTTTGATGTAGTCTTCCCTTAATTTGATTATTTCCATTGTTTTCCTTTCTTAGTACAGAAATTTACGAAAGATGTACTAAACAGTGGCTGCATTGAAATTGACCGGAAGAATCAGGTATATATAATTCTCCTCATCGTCCTTGATGAAGCATGGGGACTTGGGATTCATCATATAGATATTGATTTCCTCATCGTCAATCACCCGCAGTGCGTCAATCAGGAACTTAGGATTAAAACCGATCATGATATCCTTGCCTGTCTTGTGGATCATCAGCTCCGCGTTCATGGAACCGAAACTGGAATTCAGCTTCATTTCCATGGAGTTGTCACCAATATTGATAATCAGCGGTTTCTTGTCATTTTCCCTGATAAGGATGGTTGCACGTTCAATACAGTTTAAGAATTCCTTTTTATTCACGGATACCTTGGTCTCATAATCACTGGAAAGCATCTGGTTAATCCTGAAGTATTCGCCTTCAATCAGACGCGAGACAACAACCGTGCTGTCAAACTCGAACAGGATATGGTTGGCGCTGAAGTATATCAGGACCTCCTTTTCATTATCACCGCCCAGGATCTTGCTGATTTCACTGAGTGTCTTGCCTGGGACAATTACCTTGGTGTCATCATAATGGTCTTTCAGGCGTACCTTGCGGATGGAGATACGGTGTCCGTCAAGGGACACCACCTTTAACTGGTTCTCATTCACCTCGAAGAGTTCACCGGCCATCATCTTATTGCTGTCATTGGGTGAGATGGAAAAGATGGTCTGCTGGATTACTTCCTTCAGGGTAAACTGGGAAAGACAGATATATTTATCCTTTTCAATATAGGGAAGGTATGCGAATTCTTCCCCGTCCCGTCCCTGGATATTGAATACAGAGTTCTCACAGCTGATGGTGGTTGTGAATTTGTCATCAGATTCAATGGTAACCGATGCATTTTCACTGGAAAGGCGGCGGGTAATCTCGGAGAACAGCTTGGCATCCAGGGCAATCTTTCCATGTTCCAGTATCTCCCCTTCTACTTTTGTCTCAATTCCCAGTTCCATATCATTGCCGGTCAGCTTAATCTCACCTGTACTGGCGTCAATCAGGATACATTCCAGGATGGACATGGTGGTTTTGGAAGGGACTGCTTTCATTACAATATTAATGCCGTTTACAATGGCGTCTTTTTGAAATCTCAGCTTCATAATGTTGATAACTTCCTTTCAGTTTATTTAGGGCGGAAAACTCCATCTGTAGTTGAAGATATAAATACGTTTCGTAGAAACCGTAGTAGGGGGTGTGGGTTTGTGTAAAACCCTTAAAAGTCCTTGAGAATAAAGGCCAGGTTCATGTGGAATGATCTGTGGAAACCGTCCACCGATCCATGGTAAAACTTAATGTTTATCCACAGGTTCTTAAAAACCGTTCACAAGTCCTTCAGGACAGCCGGGTTATCAACAGCCTGTCCACAAGGATCCCACTGTCTATTGTGGATTGATCTTCTTCTTCAGTATCTCGATGGTATTCTTAAGTGTATCATCTTTCTTAATATCACCTGCAATCTTCTCGGATCCGTGTATGATGGTGGTGTGGTCCCTTCCTCCAAGGTAACGTCCGATGGTCTGGAGAGGGGTATCCGTCATATTCCTGCAAAGGTACATGACAATCTGTCTGGGATATACAATCTCCTTGTTCCTCTTTTGAGAGGATATATCAAGGGGGGTCAGGCCATAATGGTCAGACACAATCTGGATGATAAGATCCGGGGTGACCTCCCGCTGGGCATTGGGCGATATGATGTCCTTAAGGGCTTCTTCCGCCAGCTCCAGGGTAATGTCGCACTTGTTAAGGCGGGACAGGGCAACGATTTTGGTCAGCGCGCCTTCCAGCTCACGGATATTGGATTTGATGTTGGTGGCAATGTATTTGATTACCTCGTTATCAATATTATATCCTTCCATCTCCTCTTTTTTGCGCAGGATTGCCATTCTTGTCTCATAATCAGGAGACTGGATGTCCACGGTAAGTCCCCATTCAAAACGGGAGCGCAGGCGTTCCTCCAGTGTCTCAATTTCTTTTGGAGGTTTATCCGAGGAGATTATAATCTGTTTCTTGGATTCATATAATGTGTTGAAGGTGTGGAAAAATTCTTCCTGGGTACTTTCTTTGCCGATGATGAACTGGATATCGTCAATGAGAAGTACGTCGTTGTTGCGGTACTTTTCACGGAATTCCGTTGTTGTTATGTTGTTTTTGTTACGGATGGCGTCAATCAGCTCGTTGGTAAAGGTTTCTGATGTGACGTAAAGTATCTTGGAACTTGGATTGTTCTTTAATATGAAGTGAGCAATCGCATGCATCAGGTGGGTTTTACCGAGTCCCACGCCTCCGTAGATAAAAAGAGGGTTGTAAATCTCACCCGGCGATTCTGCCACAGCCAGGGCAGCGGCATGGGCCAGGTTATTGTTGGAGCCCACCACAAAGGTATCAAAGGTGTATTTTGAGTTTAAATTGGCGCTCTGAATAACGTCCGGGCTTATGGTGACAGTGTTCTTCTGAATCAGCTGCGGCCCCGACGGTTCCTCTTTTTCTATGATTTGTTCCTTAACTTTGAAATCCACCTCGCATTCCTGTTCAAGGAATTCCGAGATGGTCACCTTTAATAAAAATCCGTATTTTTTATTTACATATTGTAAGAAGGTCTGTTCGGGAACAATGATTATTACTGTGTTATCCTTAAAAGAATACGGCTTAAGCGGTTCCAGCCAGGTACTGTAGGAGATATTGGATATTTCATGTTCTTCTTTTAGGGTAAGCAGGATATGCTCCCAATTTTCTTTGATTTTATCGATCATTTCTTGTCTCCTGAAACTGTATTGCAGAATTGCCCAATCTAAATACATTGTATACTAAAGTAAAAATTTTTTCAATGACAAGTGTGAATAAATGTGGATAACTTTGTGATTTGGGTGTGGAAGCAGTGTGAAAGCAGTGTGGACAGACAGGTTTTCCACAAAACAGACGAAAAGGTTAATTTGAGTTGTGCACAACCCGCAAATAATTGGAAATTATGGAATTTTGCGATGGCATTGGGGAAAAAATTGACAATTACACACACTTATCCACAACTTATCAACATTTTGTGGATAAGTTTATGTAAATCCACAAAGAAGATTGGTCCATGTCCAATTGAATATGTTATAATAACGTTAGAAATGCATTGGTTTGATTGCCCAATGTCAGATAATTATTTATAATAAGTTAAGATACATAATAAATTTCTTATATTTTAATGTAACTAATAAAAGTTATCAACAAAAAGGAGGGTTTATATGGAATTTGTAATTGGTATTCTGCTAATCCTGACGTTCTTTGCTCTGGCCTATTATTGTGTCAGGGGCTACAACCTGATGATTGGCTTTTTGGTCATCTCTGTCTTATGGACAATCCTGTCCCTTGCAGGTGCGGGGATTTCTTCCCCTCAGTTCATTGCGGATAATCCTGTGCTTCAGTTTGGCGGGGATGGAGGCAAGGGACTGGTGGCCATCCTGAATAAGATTTATCAGGCTGCCCCGGAAGGATGGGGGACCACCCTGGTTAATGTCTGCTGGGGCGCATGGTTTGGACGGGTGCTTATGGAAACAGGCATTGCCTCCACGCTGATCCGCAAGACCGTGGAGCTTGGAGGCGACCGCCCGATCATCACCATTGTCCTTCTTAATGTTGTGACTGCTTTTATCTTTACGGCCATGATGGGCGCCGGTCCTGTTATTGCCATCGGTGTCATCGTGCTTCCGATCCTGATGAGCCTTGGCATACCCAAAGCAATTGCCATGTTCACGTTCATGGGTTCTGTTTCAGCGGGCATGTATCTGAATCCCGTGCTTCAGTTCTCACAGATCCGGGCATTCATCCTGCCTGCAGACCAGATGCCGGAGTTTTCATTTTCATGGTATGCAAGCCATTGGGGATATTATGCGCTTGCTATTTCCGTGGTTACGGTATCAATCCTGACAGCAGTATATCTGAAGTTTGGGAAGAAAAGACATGCATGGGCGTCCCGTACGCCCGGATCCCAGCCTGTAAAGGATGCGCCCATGATAGCCCTTTTACTTCCAATCGTACCGGTGGTGCTTAAGATTGCACTGGATTTCTCTGTAATCGGCGGGTTCATCATTGCAGGGTTTGCAGCCCTGTTCCTGTGCGGCAGGATGAAGGGGTCCTTTAAGGAGAATTGCCAGCTGGTTAACAAGCTTTACTATGATGGTGTCGTGGACACGGCTCCCTTAATCGGTTTCCTGCTCACACTCCCAATGTTCAATACATGTGCTACATATGCCTCGCCGTTTTTCAAGGAAGTAATCGGCGGTATCATGCCCACCAGTGAGTATGTTGTGTGTATATTGTTCGCAGCGCTGGCAATCCTGGGCTTTTTCAGGGGGCCGTTCACACTGTTTGGCTGCGGCGCGGCCACGCTGGGGGTTCTGTCCAATGTGGGACATTTTTCCGTTCCTTTCCTGTATTGTGTGTTCACCATCCCTGCCACAACGGTTAACGTGGGTTCCTGTATCACACAGTCCTGGATTGCATGGGGCCTTGCCTATACAAAGGTGGAGTCGAAGGAGTACTTAAAGCTTTCCATCCCATTTGCATACCTGACGTCCATCTGCCTCTATATACTTACGGCCCTTACCGTTACAGGACTGGGGGCCCAGTGGTTCTTGAAATAATACAATTTTAATCGTTGACTCCTCCTGCCTGCCCGGATTATAATGAGACAGTAGCATTGCATTGTATCTTTTAATAAGAACAGTAGCAGGAGGATGAAAAATTGAATAACAAGAAGAGAGACACCCGTTGGCTTGCAAGTGTTGCACTTATGATGGCGGTGGTCATCCTGTTGGCGAATACGCCTTTTGGGATGATACAGCTTCCGGTCATCAAGGCGACAACTGTGCATATTCCCGTTATATTGGGAGCGATTTTACTGGGGCCCCTGGCAGGGGCGGTGCTGGGTGCCACCTTTGGCATCTGTTCCATGATAAGCAATACCATGGTGCCGACCCTGCTGTCCTTTGCATTCTCGCCGTTCATGAGTATGACCGGGATTCCCGGCATGCTGAAGGCTGTATGGGTTTCCGTTGGATGCAGGATATTGATTGGCGTGGCCGCAGGATGGCTCTGGATCCTGTTTAAGAAAGTGAAGCTTAATGCACTGGCAGCGCTTCCCATAGTTGGTTTTGTGGGTTCCATGGTTAATACGGTATTTGTCATGGGAAGTATTTACCTGCTGTTTGCATCCCAGTATGCAGAAGCCAAGAACGTTGCGGTTGACGCGGTTTGGGGACTGATCATGGTGACAGTTACCGCTTCCGGCATACCGGAAGCAATCGTTGCGGCAATCTTAGTGGCAGTGATTGGAAAAGTCATGCTCCGTTTCGCAAGCCACAGCTGATTACGGCACTAAATATAGTAATATAAAACAGCAATGCATACATTTTATTGGGACGGCTGTTAAGCTGTCCTTTTTTGTGGCTTTTTTGCGAAAATCCGCTTGACGAAGGCCGATTTCTTCTATATAATTGAGAAGATGTTTAATTATACTAGTCTAAATGTGTGTTTTCACATTACCAGATAATTTTGATAGGAGGTGCCCGGATTATGAAGATGACATTTCAGCCGAAGAAGAGACAGAGAGCAAAAGTTCATGGCTTCAGAGCCAGAATGAAAACTGTAGGCGGTAGAAAAGTTATTGCTGCCAGAAGAGCAAAAGGTAGAGCTAGATTATCTGCTTAATTGTTTGAAGCAAAAGAACTGCGGGCCACAGGAACATGTGGCCTTTTCTTAATTCAGACGTAACAGACCAGACCGGCTTTTCATGTCAGGAAGATAAGCTGTCTGAACTGTTGCATTCGTCAGCATGAAGATTGAAATGGAGAATCGTATGAAACGATTTCCTTCCGTAAGGAAAAACAGGGAGTTCCAGGATATCTATAAGCATGGGACTTCATATGCAAACAGACTGCTTGTGATGTATGTGATGGAAAGCGGGGAAGATGGGAACCGGATTGGCATTTCCGTCAGCAAAAAAGTGGGCAACAGCATTGTCCGTCATCATATTACAAGACTTTTGAGAGAAATATTCCGTTTAAATAATAGTAGGATCAAGACTGGATTAAACATCATTGTTGTGGCCAGGGTGGCTGCAAAAAAATCAGACTACAAAGATTTGGAAGGTGCGTATCTGCACCTATGCGGACTGCATCACATTTTAAAAGAATCGAAGTGAAGTGATTATGACAAGGTTTTTGATTTTGTTGGTAAGGGGATACCAGAGATTCCTGTCTCCTCTTAAATTAAGAACTCACTGTATTTACACACCTACGTGTTCTCAATACGCCATTGAAGCACTTAAAAAGTATGGTGCGTTAAAGGGTACATGGTTGGCCTGCAAAAGGATACTCAGGTGTCACCCCTTTGCAGAAGGCGGTTATGATCCAGTTCCGTAGAGATTAGGAGGTATAATGTATTGAATGGTTTAGCTGGCGCAGTACTATTGACAAAAGCAGGCGGTATGCTGGGGCCAATCGCTGATATCCTTGGATGGATAATGGATTGGCTGTTTAAGTTTACAAGTATATTCGGTATTGAGAATATCGGTCTGTGTATTATCCTGTTTACCCTGGTAACGAAGGTGCTCATGATACCTCTTACCATTAAACAGCAGCAGTCCTCCAAGCTGATGGCAGTCATGCAGCCGGAGATTTCTGCTATCCAGAAAAAGTATAAGGGCAAGGAAAATGACCAGAAGTATGCAATGATGATGCAGACAGAGATTAAGGCTGTTTATGAGAAGTATGGAACTTCCATGACAGGCGGCTGTCTTCCGTTGCTGATACAGATGCCTATCATCTTTGCTTTGTACCGTGTGATTTATAATATTCCTGCCTATGTACAGTCGGTAAGAGGATATTATGAAATCATCATTAGCAAGCTTCCAAGCGGTTACCAGACAGCTCAGGCTTTTACGGATCTGGCAGCAGCGCAGAAGATGCCCATTGATAAATTTGATTATACCAATATTAATACTGTAATTGATTTATTATATAAGTTTACCGGACAGCAGTGGGACGCCCTGGTGACTTCCTTTGCTTCCGTTGGGCAGGCCGTGACAGATACAGGCGTCAGGGTGGTGGATGCCATTGAGAACATGCAGACCTTTTTTGGCCTGAATATTGCGTATACGCCGTTCCAGGTTATCATGAACTATTTCAACAAGGTGGATGGGACAACCCTGCTGACAGCAATTGCAGCGCTTTGCATCCCTTTGTTTGCGGGTTTAAGCCAGTGGTACAGCACCAAGCTTATGACTGCAAACCAGCCCCAGACCAACAGCGATGAGAATCCGGCGGCCGGCATGATGAAGAGCATGAACGTAACCATGCCGCTTATGTCTGTTTTCTTTTGTTTCTCATTTGCATCCGGTATCGGACTTTATTGGGTTGCACAGAGTGTGTTTACAATCATCCAGCAGGTTGGTATTAATTCTTATCTGAATAAGGTTAATATTGACGACCTGGTTCAGAGGAATATTGACAAGACCAATAAGAAACGTGCGAAAAAGGGACTTCCTCCAACGAAAGTGGGCAATGTAGACCAGATGCTTAAGAAGATTGAGGAAAAGGAAGCAAAGGCTGAGTCTGCGCAGATGGCCAAGATTGCAAAGACAAAGGCGATTGTTGAGGAATCCAACAAGTATTATAATGACAATGCCAAACCGGGCAGCCTGGCATCCAAAGCAAATATGGTTGCCAAGTACAATGAAAAGCACGATAAGGGAAGCAAAAAATAGGAGGGGTTTTGTATGGATATGATTACAGTTACTGCCAAGACAGTGGACGAAGCAGTTACAAAAGCGTTAATCGAACTTCAGACAACCAGCGACAAGCTGGAATATGAAGTGGTTGACAAGGGAAGCACCGGATTCCTGGGAATCGGTTCAAAACCTGCTATTATTCGTGCAAAGAAAAAGGAATCCATTGAGGATAAGGCCATGGATTTCTTATCTCAGATTTTTGGGGCCATGAATATGGAGGTGTCCATCATGGCTGTATACAATGAGGAAGAACAGGAGCTTTCCCTTAACCTGGAAGGCGACGACATGGGCATCCTGATTGGAAAGAGGGGACAGACCCTGGATTCCCTCCAGTACCTTGTAAGCCTGATTGTGAATAAGGGCACCGAAGGGTACCTGAGGGTTAAGCTGGATACTGAGAATTACCGTGAGAGAAGGAAGGAAACCCTTGAGACCCTGGCAAAGAATATTGCCTATAAGGTGAAGCGGACAAAGAGGCCTGTTTCACTGGAACCCATGAATCCTTATGAGAGAAGGATCATTCATGCGGCCCTGCAGAATGACAAGTACGTTACCACCAGAAGCGAGGGCGAGGAGCCGTTCCGCCATGTGGTGATTGCACTTAAGAAGGAAGCATCCGGCAGTGACCGGAAGGGACGTTATGACAAGAGTAAAGGCGGGCGCTACGACAGGTCTTCCGGCGGATATAAGGGTAATAACCGCCGCAGCCATTATTCTTCAACAGCTTCATCAGGCGCGTCAGAAGAGACAGCTGCGGGAGATGAGGAATAACTGACAGATTTTAAGCTTAAAAGGCTGTTGCAGGGTGCGACGGCCTTTTGCGCTATTTGTCCGGCATGGAAAGGCCCGTGTCCGGCAGGAATTGAAAGGATATCAGATGAGGACAGATACAATTGCAGCTATTGCCACTGGAATGGGAAATTCGGGAATCGGGATTGTAAGGATCAGCGGCAATGAGGCATTTACTGTAATTGATAAGTTATACAGGAATAAGGACGGCAGGAAGGTAAAGGTAAGCCAGTCCAGATCCCATACGGTCCGTTATGGGTTTATCTATGATGGGGATGAGAAAGTGGATGAGGCCCTTGTGCTGATCATGAAAGGGCCCCACAGTTATACGGCTGAGGATACGGTGGAGATTGACTGCCATGGGGGTATCCTGATGGTAAAGAAGATACTGGAGGCGGTCATCCATGCAGGCGCCAGGACGGCGGAGCCGGGAGAATTTACAAAGAGGGCGTTCCTCAATGGCAGGATTGATCTGTCCCAGGCCGAGGCCGTGGCGGATGTGATTAATGCCACCAATGAGTATGCGCTGAAAAGTTCGGTGAGCCAGTTGAGCGGTTCTGTATCAAAGCGCATAAAGGAACTGAGAAGCCGGATTCTGTATCAGATTGCATTTATAGAATCCGCACTGGACGATCCGGAACATATTTCCCTGGATGGGTACGGTGGGAAGCTTATGGAGCTGCTGAATCCCATGGTGGAGGAAGTGGAGGGTCTGCTGGCGTCAGCGGACGACGGCCGGGTCATGACAGAAGGGGTTAAGACAGTTATACTTGGCAAGCCAAATGCGGGAAAATCCTCCCTGATGAACGTGCTTTTAGGGGAGGAGAGGGCCATTGTAACTGAAATAGCCGGAACCACCAGGGATACGCTGGAGGAGCATATCTATCTTCAGGGAATCAGCCTTAACGTGGTGGACACGGCCGGTATCAGGGATACTGAGGATGTGGTGGAGAAGATTGGCGTTGACAGGGCCAGGCGGGCTGCCGGTGACGCGGACCTTATCATATTCGTGGTAGACGGCTCGCGTCCACTGGATGAAAGCGACAGGGAAATCATGGATTTCATCCGCGGCAGGAAGTCCATTATCCTTTTGAATAAATCCGATCTTGAGATTGTGGTGGGTAAGGATGAACTGGAAGGCATGTCGGGACAGAAGGTGATTCCTGTATCCGCCAAGGAGGAGCAGGGGATTGAGGAGCTGGAGCAGGAGATTAAACGGCTCTTTTATCGTGGAGAACTTAAGTTTAACGACCAGGTCTATATAACAAATGTAAGGCATAAGGAGGCACTGGAACAGACCCTTAGGAGCCTTATGATGGTAAAGAGGAGTATTGAGGATTGTATGCCGGAGGATTTTTATTCCATTGACCTTATGGACGCATATGAACAGCTGGGGCTGATTACAGGGGAAGCAGTGGACGATGATTTGGTGAATGAGATATTTGCCAGGTTCTGTATGGGAAAATGATTGAAATGAAAGAGGAATGAAAGCGTATGCCATATTTGGAAGAAACCTATGATATCATTGTTGTGGGGGCCGGACATGCAGGCTGCGAGGCAGCCCTTGCCGGCGCAAGGCTGGGCCTTGAAACCATCATGTTTACGGTCAGTGTGGACAGCATTGCCCTGATGCCATGTAATCCCAATGTGGGAGGCAGTTCAAAAGGGCACCTTGTAAGGGAACTGGATGCCCTTGGCGGGGAAATGGGAAAGAATATTGACAAGACATTTATCCAGTCCAAGATGCTGAATGAATCCAAGGGCCCTGCAGTGCATTCCCTTAGGGCCCAGGCAGATAAGCAGGATTACAGCAGGCAGATGAGAAGGACCCTGGAGAATACGGAGCATCTTACCATACGGCAGGCCGAGGTATCGGAGCTGGTTGTTGAAGAAGGGGAAATCAGGGGCGTTAAGACATTTTCAGGGGCGTTGTATAAGGCGAAATGCGTCATACTCTGCACAGGTACTTATCTTAAGGCAAGGTGTATCTACGGTGATGTCAGCAACCCTACAGGACCTAACGGACTGCAGGCAGCCAACCACCTGACGGATTCCCTTAAAGCCAATGGGATTGAGATGTTCCGGTTTAAGACAGGTACCCCGGCCAGGGTGGACAAAAGAAGCATTGATTTTTCCAGGATGGAAGAGCAGCAGGGGGATGAGCGCGTGGTTCCCTTTTCTTTTTCAACAGACTCTGAAAGCGTGCAGAAGGAACAGGTGTCCTGCTGGCTGACCTATACCAATGAGAGGACCCATGGCATCATACGTGATAACCTGGACCGGTCCCCCCTGTTTTCAGGGGCCATTGAGGGAACGGGGCCAAGGTATTGCCCATCCATTGAAGATAAGGTGGTGAAGTTTCCGGACAAGGAGAGGCACCAGGTCTTTGTGGAACCGGAGGGACTCTATACCAACGAAATGTATCTGGGAGGCATGAGCAGTTCCCTTCCCGAGGATGTACAGTTTGCAATGTACCGTACCGTGCCTGGGCTTGAGAAGGTTAAGATTGTCAGGAATGCGTATGCAATTGAATATGATTGCATCAATTCCCTGCAGTTAAAGCCGACCTTGGAATTTAAGAAGATATCAGGCCTGTTTGCAGGAGGACAGTTTAACGGCAGTTCCGGGTATGAGGAAGCGGCAGTGCAGGGCTTTATGGCAGGTGTGAATGCTGCTATGAAAATCATGGGAAGGGAACAGGTGGTCCTGGACCGGTCCCAGGCATATATCGGTGTGCTGATTGACGATCTGGTCACCAAGGAGAACCATGAGCCATACAGGATGATGACTTCCAGGGCGGAGTACAGGCTGCTTTTAAGGCAGGATAATGCGGATATCCGGCTGAGGAAAATTGGCCATGAGATAGGACTTGTCAGTGATAAGGAGTATGAGGATCTTCTTATTAAGATGGATGAGATAAGACGTGAGATAAAACGGCTTCAGGGAACGGTAATTGGTGTGAATCCCACCACACAGGGATTTATGGAAAAAAATGGAAGCACCTTGCTGAAATCAGGTATAACCTTGGAAGAGCTGGTAAAACGGCCGGAACTGGATTATGAGAAGTTATCAGAGCTGGATGAGGACCGGCCGCTGCTGTCTGCAGAGGTAAGGGAACAGGTTAATATTGAAATTAAGTATGAGGGATATATTAAGCGTCAGTACCAGCAGGTAGAGCAGTATAAGAAGCTGGAAGGAAAAAGGCTTCCTGAAGATTTTGATTATTCCCAGGTAAAAAGCCTGCGAAGGGAAGCCGTACAAAAGCTGAATAAGGTACAGCCCGCAACCATAGGACAGGCATCCCGTATATCAGGTGTATCACCGGCAGATATATCTGTCCTGCTGGTACACTTTGCGAGAAAGCAGCAGTGAGAGGATTATATGATATGACAGAGACATTTCGCATCCAGATGATTCGCGAATCAGCACAGTTGGGCATCACGCTCAGTGATTCCCAGTTGGAACAGTTCTATTCTTATTATGAAATGCTGGTGGAAAAAAATAAGGTAATGAATCTTACCGCCATTACGGAAGAACGCGAGGTTGTGACAAAACATTTTAGTGACAGCTTGTCACTATTTGGCCTGTTAAAAGAAATGCAGGCTGGCGGTGATGTATGGTACAAGATATGTAACGTGATTGATGTAGGCACAGGAGCTGGTTTTCCTGGGATTCCCTTAAAGATAGTTTTTCCTGAATTAAGGGTGACGTTGCTGGATTCTTTAAATAAAAGGGTTATATGGCTGAAGGAAGTATGTACAGATCTAGGCCTTGAAGGGGTTTGTTTTGTGCATGGGCGGGCAGAAGACATAGGACGTCAGGCAGAACATAGGGAGATGTATGATTTGTGTGTATCCAGGGCAGTAGCCAACCTATCGAGTCTTTCCGAATATTGTATGCCTTTTGTTAAGGTGGGAGGATATTTTATTCCATATAAATCAGGCGAGATAGATGAGGAGCTGAATCAGGCAAAGAAGGCAATTGGAATTTTGGGCGGAAAGCTGAAATCCGTTGAGAAATTTGTGCTGCCAGGCACTGATGCTGCCAGATCCCTTGTGATGATTGAGAAGGTGAAGCCTGTTTCAAAGAAGTATCCTAGGAAGGCGGGATTGCCTACTAAGGAGCCGTTGAAGTAGTGGGGTGTAAAAAGGGGAGTTAAGGGGTGCAATGGGGGAGTTAGGGATTTTAGGTGATTTTTGAGGGATTTAAGTATATATTTAGGGCGATAAAGAGATAGTAGATAAGAAATAGTAGATAAGAAATAGTAGATAAGAAATAGATTGGGATTGAATTAGGTTTGGATAGGATTCTAATAGGGAAGAAGGTTTTTGAATGTTTCACGTGAAACATTCAAAAACCTTCCTTTATATTTTTATATATTTGATGTCATTCATATATTTAATATTTCCTATTTATAATTAATGACGCTCATATGATTAATGACGCTCATATAAATAATATCTTTCATATTATTGACATCTCCCATATTATCAACATCACATATATTATTGATACCTCTTATGCTATTGATATCTTAAATACTATTAATATCACTTATACTATTGACATCTTCCATATTATTGACATTTCATATATTATTAAAATTTCCCATATTATTGATATCTCATATATTGTTAATACTTCATATATTTTAGATATTATAGATATTTTTTACTCTTTTTAGGCTTTTCACTCTTTTAAAACTTATTGTATCTACATATAATGCTAATACTTAAATGTATTTAAGCTTTCATCATACTAATTATTTATTAGTGAAAATTATGTCAGCCAGCGGCTTCTCTCATCATGTGGATTTCTCTCGCATATCCATCTAAGTCATTAGGGGTCTCCATATAAAAGGGAAGCTTACCTAATATGGGATGGGTTACTATTCTCTTGAATGTATCAATTCCAATATATCCCTCCCCCAGCTTTGCATGTCTGTCTTTATGCGCGCCTAAAGGATTTTGACTATCGTTCAAATGGATTGCTTTTAAACGGTTAATTCCAATAATTCGGTCAAATTCGTTTAATACATCGTCTAAATGATTGACAATATCATATCCTCCATCCCATACATGGCATGTGTCAAGACACACGCCCATGTGGTCAGATAAATCGACTAAATCCAATATCTGTTTAAGCTCTTCAAAACATCCCCCAATTTCGCTGCCTTTACCAGCCATGGTCTCCAGCAGGACAGTGGTGGTTTGGTCTGGGGAAAGTATTTCATTGAGCATTTGGGATATATATTCAATACCTGTTTTAACGCCCTGCTTGACATGGCAGCCAGGGTGAAAGTTATACATGTTACCTGGAGTGTATTCCATCCGCGCGAGATCATCAGCCATGGTTCTTTTTGCAAAGTCCCGAAGTTTTGGGTCTGCAGAACATGCATTTAAAGTATAAGGAGCATGGGCCAGAAGAGGAGTAATGTCCTTCTCTTTTGCTGTTGTTAAAAAGCGTTCCACATCCTTCTCATTAATTGCTTTTGCATTGCCGCCTCTTGGATTGCGGGTAAAGAACTGAAATGTATTAGCGTCGATAGCTATGGCATCTTTTGCCATGGATTCGTATCCTTTTGATGAGGATAAATGGCATCCTATTCGTATCATATGTTATTCCTTTCTGCATTAAGTAATGGTAAGTAAATGAATTGTTATATATAATAAAAAAGGTCCGGACAGTAATTATCCGAACCGGAATGTTTCACGTGAAACATTAACTGCTTTTAAGATAAGAATGTTTTAATCAAGTCATATATCTCAGCAGGCTTTTCCATATGGGGAAGGTGCTTGGTATTTGCAACAGTCGCTGTTTCTACTGCTGGATTATATTCTTTATATTCATTCATACATTCATCAATATATTCCAGAGCTCCTCCTCCAATGAGATAAATACTGTTATCTATTTTCTTTAATGCATTGACAATGTTACATTTTATATAGTTGCATTCAATGCTTGCATATACAGACTTTGGCGATTCACCCAGGTGGGCAGCTTCGTGATATGCATCAATCAATCCAGCTTTTACTGAATATGGATTATAAAAATAGTTAGTCATAAAATCCTTTGTAATGGCTTGTTTACTACAGGAAATATGATATATGAGGGTTCCTACAATTGGAAGATCCAACATAAATTTATATAACTTGGCATTCTTTCCCGGAACCTGACAACAGGAGAGGATACTTTCAGGGTTAATAAACATAAGCTGATTAAATAACTCAGGAGAGTTACAGCAGGCCATAATCCCTAAGGCAGTGGAGGAACCGGTTGCAACCATATCTGTTCTGTGTCCAATCTCGGATTTAATAAAATCACATAATAACTGTACATAGAGATAATTAGTATATGTCAGGTTGGGTTTCTCCGAGCGGCCAAATCCTAATAAATCAATGGTGTATACAGTATATGACTCAGCTAATTTACCTGCCAGGTTTTTCCACTCATGGCTGCTTGAAGCAGGACTTAAATCATGTACTAGCAGAATCGGTTTGCCTGCACCGGACTTTGTATAATGGATATTACCAAGACGCCACTTATAACATAAAGCCTCTGGTTCTCCTAAAACATTCCGTGAAGTCGCGGACAGCTTAATTGCTTTATTAATAAGAGCAGTGGTAGTAGCTGCTCCTGCTGAAAGTATAAGTAAGGTTAATAATTTGTTCCTTGTTTTCATTCAATTATAATCTCCTGAACTTCGTCATATCATACCATTTGAATAAGAGTTGTTTTGCTTTATCTATTATAATACAAGCCGGGGGCTATTACAATGTTTAGAGAATTAAATTATTCTTAAGAGTTTTCAGACAGAAAAATGTTTCACGTGAAACATTTTTTGTTTAAAATGAGAAAAATACGAGTTTCTTTTATTTTGTCATAGGAAAAGAAATGGAGTTGTGATATAATCGTAAAAGTAATCGAAGAAAGATTTGTTTTTTCGAGAAAGGAATCAATACAAATGGGACGAATAATAACAATAACCAACCAGAAAGGCGGGGTTGGCAAAACTACAACAGCCATTAATCTTTCTGCCTGTTTGGCTGAAGCAGGACAAAAGGTCCTGTTGGTGGACTTTGATCCTCAGGGCAATGCCAGCAGCGGTTTGGGACTGGAACGGGAAGACTTTAATAAGACAGTATACGATATGCTGATTGAGGAAGCTCCTGCTGATGAATGTATCGTAAAGGAAATACAGCCAAATCTGGATGTCCTTCCTTCTGATATGAACCTGGCTGGAGCTGAAATTGAGTTTCAGGAAGTAGAAGAAAAGGAAAGACTGCTCAGCATCTATTTAAATCAAGTTCGTGATACATATGATTTTATTCTGATTGACTGTCCCCCATCGTTGAATATACTGACAATCAATGCATTAACAGCAGCAGATACAGTATTGGTCCCAATACAATGTGAATATTATGCCCTGGAAGGATTAAGCCAGGTTTTAAAGACAGTAGATCTTGTAAAAAGAAAATTAAATCCGGATTTAGAGTTGGAAGGTGTTGTATTTACCATGTATGATGCCAGGACAAACCTTTCCATTGAAGTGGTGGAAAGTGTTAAAAGCAGTCTGAACCGTACCATATACAAAACCATTATTCCAAGGAATGTCCGTCTGGCAGAAGCACCAAGCCATGGAATGTCCATTAACCTTTATGATTCCAGATCAACAGGTGCTGAAAGCTACCGGTTGCTGGCAGCAGAAGTAATGAGCAGAGGAGAAGAGTTGTAATGGCTAAAAAGGGATTAGGAAAAGGCCTGGGTGCCATATTTGGTGAAGATGTAATAAAAGAAAGCGAAGAGGACATTGCAAAGGCAAAGGCAGCTGCAGTTGATAAAGGGGAAGAGATGACCAGTGAACGTATGGTGAAGCTGGCGTTGATTGAGCCTAATAAGGATCAGCCAAGAAAGGACTTTAATGAGGAACAGCTAAGGGAATTGGCTGATTCCATTAAGCGGTATGGTGTATTGCAGCCGCTTCTGGTTCAGAAAAAAGGAAATTTCTATGAGATTATAGCCGGCGAACGCAGATGGCGTGCCGCAAAGATGGCTGGTTTAAAGGAAATTCCTGTTGTGCTGAGAGAATATACCAAGCAGGAAGGCATGGAAATCGCTCTGATTGAGAATGTACAGAGAGAGGATTTAAACCCCATTGAGGAAGCGCTGGCGTATCAGCAGCTTGTAAAAGAATTTCATCTGACCCAGGAAGAGATTGCAGAAAGGGTTGCAAAAAACAGGGCCACCATAACAAACTCCATGCGTCTTTTGAAGTTGGATGAACAGATTCAGGAAATGTTGATTCAAAACATGATATCCAGCGGTCATGCAAGGGCCTTGCTTTCCCTGGATGATAAAGGACTGCAGCTTAAGGCGGCTAAAATGATTCTGGATGGAGGCATGAGCGTAAGGGAAACCGAACGCCTTGTAAAGAAGCTGGCCAGGGAAGCCGAGGATGATGGCAGTGATAAAAAGGACAAGAAAAAGGATGAGGCCTTAGCTATCATATACCAGAATTTGGAAGAGAGAATGAAGAGTATTATGGGCACTAAGGTCAGTATCCATAATAAAGATAAAAATAAAGGCCGGATAGAAATTGAATATTATTCAGAAGCAGAACTGGAGCGGATTGTGGAGATGATTGAATCTATTCGTTAGACACAAAGGAGTGAAGATATACAATGGAGAACAGCATTTTAAATCTATGTCCATTTGATCCCGCATACATTATTATGGGACTTGTGATATTAGTGGTTTTGCTGCTGATATTGGCGATTATTACAATGACTAAGCTTAGAAGGCTGGACCGTAAATATGATTATTTCATGCGGGGAAAAGATGCGGAAACCCTGGAGGATATAATCATGGATGAGATTGATGAGCTGCGGGACCTGAGGGCTGAAGATAGAAGCAATAAAGATTCAATCCGTACCCTGAACCGAAATTTCAGGGCATCTTTTCAGAAATATGGTATTGTAAAGTATAATGCGTTTAAAGGAATGGGCGGAAACCTGAGTTTTGCCCTGGCTGTCCTGGATTATACCAACAGCGGATTCGTCATGAACTGTGTACACAGCAGGGAAGGATGTTATCTGTATATCAAAGAGGTTGATATGGGACAAACGGATATTGTTCTTGGCAACGAGGAACAGGAGGCATTGGAACAGGCATTGGGGTATGTGAAGAAAAACTAGCACAACCTTATATGAAATCCTGTGATATAGCACTCGCTATCTATGCCAGGGGATGTTTGGAAATTCATTTCCGCAATCTGCCCTAAGGAAATCCACCATAGGTACCCCTTAGGGCAACGCACACATGAACAGATATCAAGCACTATTACTCAGTTATTTAAGCAACGCTGTACTAGCTATAGGGTCTGCCAGGCCATAGCTTTGGGGTCGCACACCTGAAGCAGATATCAGGCACTATCTCGCGGTTATTTACGCAGCACATACCATGGATAGTGAATAAATATAAAGGACACATGGATTAAAGCGAATTAATATGCATTCCATGATGTCCTTTTTTGATGACAGACAATTTGTCCGCACCATTCCTGTTAGCATTTTATGAAATTCAATATCAATATGCATAACAGATGTCCTGCTGTGCCTTATGCCAAATAAAACCTTGTTTGAATATTTACTATAATTTACAGTAATAAGGGTATATGATGAGGAATATGCAGGAGGAAGGAGTTTAAGTGATATGATATGGTGAGGGATAGTTTTCCAAAATATGTAATATACATGGATGAATTTAATCCAAGCCAGAATGTGGGGAAATAGGTATGTCCGGGATTTTTATTGATACGATGTGTATTTGGGAAAATAACAGTTTCCCGCCAGATACAGATTGGAAGGGGACTTCTCTGGTGTGGATTAGGGAGAAGGGATTGTCTGTCCAGTGATATCACGTTGCCCAACCAGTATTTCAAACCGTATATCAATAAAAAATCATAAAAAGTAAGACAAAGTGGAACCAATGACGGATATTTTCATTTTTTCAAAAAGAAAGGGGCAGTCAGGGAAATTCCTGCATATGATATTGGTAAGAGTAAATTGTAAAAGGGAGACCAGATGCAGGATATTGAATATCTGAAGAGTATGTATCCGTCCGGGATAAAGATACTTCAGGGATATGTATCAGAAGCATGCGACCGGCTGGATTATAAGAACAGCCCTATGTATGATGAGTATCCGGACCATCTGATGGTCAACAGACTGTGTGATACTATCTGTGATACAGTCATGTCATCAGAAGGTGCGGAGCGGGTTACCAGCATGTGGAACATAGCAGAAACTGACAGAAGTTCCTTGGAGATGGAGGAACTGCATAATGACATGAAACGTCTGGATATAGATTCTTCGGTTGATAATCCGGATGCGGATCAGGATGAAATGATTCCAGAAGAATGTTTTCAGATTGAGGTAGAGTCGGTCAGGAAGAATCAGGGAATGCAGTATATGGATAAGCAGGAAGCAAATGAAGTAACTCCAGACCCTGCACAGGGAAGAGGTGAATCTACTATCCGTTCAGTGGAAGAGCGGATAGAGACTCAGGAAATCAGAGGAAGAAACCCAATGGGACCAGGACCGGAGAGACCGCCCATGGGGCCAGGACCAGGAAGACCGCCTATGGGGCCAGGGCCGGAGAGACCGCCCATGGGGCCAGGACCAGGAAGACCGCCTATGGGGCCAGGGCCGGAGAGACCGCCCATGGGGCCAGGACCAGGAAGACCGCCTATGGGGCCAGGGCCGGAGAGACCGCCCATGGGGCCAGGACCAGGAAGACCGCCTATGGGGCCAGGGC
>ERZ1106969.798-NODE-798-length-28138-cov-7.979917_pt1 | contig 28138 bp, 31 predicted proteins | sample MGYA00403685_ERZ1106969 | MGnify/ENA primary metagenome ERZ1106969 (study PRJEB35170, sample SAMEA104062416) | human gut metagenome | biome: human gut; feature: human-associated habitat; material: faeces | place: Denmark | collected 2012-05-18 ... | reverse complement strand
CTACTTTCTACAAGCACAAGTATAATATAAGAAATTGGAAAATGCAAGCAAAAATGCAAAAAATCCGAATAAAATTAAGCGGAACAGAAATACTATGGGTGTACCAAATAAATTTTTTAGGAGGAATACTCATGGCTAAGAATTACAGCAACAAAGAAAACAACAAAAATTCAGCAGGCAATCGTGCATCAGAAAATGGATATTCATCATTTGCAGATGAACAGAACAAAAACAGCAAAAACAGCAGAAATGCCAATAAAACAACATCCAAAAACTGTCATAAAAACAGTACAGATTCTACTGAAAATATGTCCAATGCAAGATAGCATAAGACAGATGGAGCTGTAAGAAAAAAGAGGGATACGATCTGCGGAATCAAACAGAATCGTATCCTTTTCTTTACTACAGATGTGATTTATAGTAATATGAGTACAGATATTTGATATGTGTAAGGCGCATATCCAATACATATGGAGGAATATATGGAAAGATTTGAGTTGATAGCACCTTGTCATTTTGGGCTGGAAGCGGTGCTGAAAAGAGAAATTTTGGATCTGGGATATGAGATTTCCCAGGTAGAAGACGGACGTGTTACATTTTATGGCGATGCAGAGGCCGTGTGCAGAGCCAATGTATTTTTGAGAACAGCAGAACGGATTCTGATCAAGGCGGGTTCATTTCGGGCAGTCACATTTGACGAACTGTTTGAAAAAACCAGACAGATTCCATGGGAGCGCTACATTCCCAGGGACGGGAAATTTTGGGTGACCAAAGCAGCATCGGTGAAAAGTAAGCTTTTTAGTCCATCGGATATTCAGTCGATCATGAAAAAGGCGATGGTAGAGAGACTGAAAAGTCAGTATCACATTTCCTGGTTTGAGGAATCTGGGGCATCCTATCCGGTGAGGGTATTTTTAATGAAAGATATTGTGACAGTAGGGATCGATACCTCCGGGATTTCCTTACATAAGAGAGGGTATCGCCAACTGTCCAGTAAAGCGCCGATCACAGAGACACTGGCAGCAGCACTGATCATGCTGACACCATGGAATAAAGAACGCATTTTGGTTGATCCATTTTGTGGAAGTGGAACGTTTCCGATCGAAGCAGCGATGATGGCGGCGAATATTGCACCTGGAATGAATCGTTCATTCACAGCAGAATCATGGACGAATCTGATCCCAAAGAAAGAATGGTATGATGCTGTCAATGAGGCGGCCGATCTGATACAGGATGATGTGGAAGTAGATATTCAAGGGTATGATATCGATCCAGATGTTGTAAAAGCTGCAAGAAAAAATGCAGAAGATGCAGGTGTGGATCATATGATTCATTTTCAACAGAGGGCAGTGCAGGATTTGCGGCATCCAAAGAAATATGGTTTTATTATTACGAATCCACCGTATGGGGAACGTTTAGAGGACAAAAAGGAGCTTCCAAAGCTGTATGCTGATTTTGGGGCAAGTTTCCGGATGCTGGATTCCTGGTCTGCATATATGATCACGAGCTATGAAGATGCAGAACGCTATTTTGGAAGAAAAGCAGACAAGAACAGAAAGATTTATAACGGAATGCTTAAAACATATTTTTATCAGTTTATGGGACCAAAACCACCAAAAGCAAAGAAATAGAGGGAAAACAGATGGAAAAAAGAATTATTTTTGCAACCGGAAATCAGAATAAAATGAACGAGATCCGCATGATCCTGGAAGATCTGGGGATGCCGATCTATTCCATGAAAGAGGTTGGGATCGATGTGGATATTGTGGAGGATGGAGCAACATTTGAAGAAAATGCTCAGATCAAGGCAAAGGCGATTGCGAAATATCTGCCGGATGATATTGTCCTTGCAGATGATTCCGGTCTGGAGATTGATTATCTGAACAAAGAGCCGGGGATTTATTCTGCAAGATATGCTGGTGTAGATACTTCTTATGATATTAAGAATCAGATGCTTTTAGATCGGTTGGAAGGTGTACCGGATGAAAAACGTACAGCAAGATTTGTATGTGCGATAGCAGCAGCATTTCCGGATGGAAGCGTGGAGACTGTGCGTGGAACGATTGAGGGAATCATTGGACATGAGATCGCGGGAGAACATGGATTTGGTTATGATCCGATTTTTTATGTTCCGGAATATGGATGTACAACAGCAGAGATGGACCCGGTACAGAAAAATGAACTGAGTCACAGAGGACGTGCGTTACGTGCTATGCGTATGGTTATGGAAAGAAAAGAAAAATAGAGGGGCGAGTTTTTATGAGGGTGTTGATTGTCAGTGATACTCATGGAAAGCATACAAATCTTGACAGAGCGCTCAGGGCAGCCGGGGAGATTGATATGTTTATTCATTTGGGAGATGTAGAAGGCGGAGAAGATTATATTGAGGCAGTAGTAGAATGTGAAAAACATATCGTAAGGGGAAACAATGATTTTTTCTCCCGTCTTCCGGCAGAAGAAGAATTCTGGATTGGAAAGAAAAAGGCGTTTATTACACATGGACACAGTTATTATGTTTCAATGGAGACGGAGCTGATCCGGGAAGAAGGAATTGCCAGAAATGCAGATATTGTGATGTTTGGGCATACACATCGCCCATATTTTGAAGAACAGAATGGGGTGGTGGTGCTGAATCCGGGAAGTCTGTCTTTTCCAAGACAAGAGGGTAGAAAAGGAAGTTATATCATTCTGGAGACAGATGAAAATGAAAAATATGAATTCACACAATATTTTTTGTAAAAACTAAAAAAAAGTATTGACTTTTCTTATACATATGGATATAATAACCATGTTGCGTCTGACAGAGACGAAACATGAGGTGATGCGGATTGGTGTAATGGCAGCACAGCAGACTCTGACTCTGTTAGTAGAGGTTCGAGTCCTCTATCCGTAGTTATAAGATAAGAGCAATCTTATCTTATTTCGGAGTGTGGCTCAGCTTGGTAGAGCGCTACGTTCGGGACGTAGAGGTCGCGTGTTCGAATCACGTCACTCCGATTTCGAGAAAAGAGCCGTGGGTTCACATGATGTGAACCTGCGGTTTTTTGTTGATTTTTGAGTTTGATACGGAGCAGAGTATTTTTGGTAGAAAGAGCCGGTATATGAGATAAAACTACTACTTGTCAATCGTTTGGAATACCCGTATAATAAAAACGGTTATTAAACTTATTTCTATGGTAGGAATATAGAAAGGACAGATTGAGATACAATGGATAATAAATGGAATATACAATATCAGGATCTCATATCCATGCAAGGTGGCTCTTACCGTTTGATCGATATTCGAGATGAGGCTTCTGCAGCGTATGGGATGCTTCCGGGAGCAGAGTGGATACCATCGGAGGAGATCCGACAGAAGTTGGCGACTCCGGAGAAGGAAAAAAAGTTGGTGCTTTATTGTGTTCGGGGTGTGCTGAGCGAGGAATGTGCAGAGGCCCTGCGTGAGGAAGGGTACGAAGCATACAGTCTGGAAGGCGGATACACGCGATGGCTGATGGAAAGGATGGAAGCAGAGCAGAAAAAAGAAGAGGAAGATCCAAGCGAAGATGCATTGCGCGCCCAGGAGATTGAAAAAAGCATTCGTAAGAAATTTCATAAAAAGTTGTTTTCTCGTTTTGCAAAAGCAATACGAGAGTATGAACTGGTACAAGAGGGAGATAAGATCGCAGTCTGTATCTCCGGTGGAAAAGATTCGATGTTGATGGCAAAGCTGTTTCAGGAGCTGAAGAAGCATAACAAGTTTCCATTTGAGGTAGAATATCTGGTGATGGATCCGGGGTATAGCGAGCTGAATCGGAAACTGATCGAACAGAACGCAAGAATGATGGGGATTCCGATCAGGATTTTTGAATCGGATATTTTTGATGCTGTTTTTGATGTGGAAAAATCACCGTGTTATTTATGTGCAAGAATGCGGCGCGGGCACCTGTACAGTAAGGCGAAGGAGTTAGGATGCAATAAGATCGCATTGGGGCATCATTATGACGATGTGATCGAGACAATCCTGATGGGGATGTTGTATGGTGCACAGGTGCAGACGATGATGCCGAAGCTGCACAGCACCAATTTTGAAGGGATGGAACTGATCCGTCCATTATATTTGGTGAGGGAAGATGATATCAAGCACTGGCGGGATTATAATCAGCTGCATTTTCTGCAGTGTGCCTGCCGTTTTACTGAGACATGCAGTACCTGCAGTGCAGATGGGAGCAGTGCGTCCAAGAGAATGGAGATCAAACATTTGATCGCGAAGCTCAAAGAAACGAATCCGTATGTTGAAGGGAATATTTTTAAAAGTGTGGAAAATGTCAATCTGAGTACGGTGATCGCCTATAAACAAAACGGAGTGCGCCATCATTTTCTGGACTCTTATGAGGAACAGGAAGCATAGTGCGTTTGGAAAAAATACAAAAAATCAAAAAGAAAAACTTGAAAAATGAAATGTGAAGATTATAATAAGTAACAAAATACAAAGTGCAAAGGAGAAAAAAGATGAGCATTAGAATTGGTATTTTAGGATATGGAAATCTGGGACGTGGAGTAGAATGTGCGATCAGACAGAACCCGGATATGGAACTTGTGGCTGTATTTACCCGAAGAAATCCGGAAGATGTGACGATCTTGACGAAGACAGCCGCAGTGTGCAACATTGCAGATGCTGCTGACTGGAAAGAGAAGATTGATGTGATGATCCTGTGTGGAGGAAGTGCGACAGATCTTCCAGTACAGACACCGGAATATGCAAAGATGTTTAATGTAGTGGACAGTTTTGATACTCATGCCAGAATTCCGGAGCACTTTGCAAATGTGGATGCAGCTGCAAAAGAAAGCGGACATATCGGGATTATTTCTGTGGGTTGGGACCCGGGTATGTTTTCTTTGAACAGACTGTATGGAAATGTGGTGCTTCCAGAAGGAAAAGATTATACGTTCTGGGGAAAAGGCGTCAGCCAGGGACATTCGGATGCGGTGCGCCGGATTGAAGGAGTTAAAGATGCAAAACAGTATACGATTCCTGTAGAGGATGCACTCGAAGCGGTAAGAAATGGTGAAAATCCAGAACTGACAACACGACAGAAACATACAAGAGAATGTTTTGTGGTGCTGGAAGAAGGTGCAGATGCTGCGAAAATCGAAGAAGAGATCAAGACTATGCCGAATTATTTTGCAGATTATGATACAACCGTACATTTCATCAGTGAAGAGGAATTAAAAGCCGAGCACAGTGGAATCCCACATGGAGGATTTGTACTCAGAAGTGGTGTGACCGGCTGGGAAAAAGAAAACAAACATCTCGTGGAATACCGTCTGAAACTGGATTCCAATCCGGAGTTTACCTCTTCCGTGATTGTGGCATATGCAAGAGCTGCACATCGTCTGCATCAGGAAGGTCAGACAGGATGTAAGACGGTATTTGACATTGCACCGGCATATTTGAGTACGAAGAGTGGAGAAGAATTGCGCGCAGAGATGCTGTAGATAAGAGGCAGGCAGACGCTTTTGACAAGCGTTTGTCTGTTTTTGTCTGTACATTTTGTATAAAATGCGTATAATAAATATCATCCTGTATTTTGGAAATGTTACGAAAGAAGAGGAAAAGCATGTTTGGTTATGTGACAATCTGTGAACCGGAACTGAAAATGAAGGACCTGCGCAAATATAAGGCGTATTATTGCGGGCTCTGCCGCAAATTAAAAGAAGATTACGGGACGATGGGACAGATGACTCTGACTTATGATATGACATTTGCGATTATTTTGCTCTCATCCCTGTATGAAAGCCAGAATCAGATGAGCCGGCACAGATGTAAAGTGCATCCGGTGAAAAAACAGGCGATGATCGAGAATGAGATCACACAGTATGCAGCAGATATGAATGTTTTGCTGGCGTATTATCACATGAAAGATGACTGGGAAGATGAGAAGAAAGTCAGTGGTCTGGTCGGGGGAGGACTGCTGAAGAAAAAAGCAGAAAAAATTGCGGAAAAGTATCCGAGACAAAGTAAAGTAATCCGGGAATCTCTGCAGGAACTTTCAGAGTGTGAAAAGAAAAACAGTCAGGAAATTGATATTGTGGCAGGATGTTTTGGACGTCTGATGGCAGAGTTGTTTGTGTATCAGGAAGATTTGTGGGAAGAAACACTGCGGCGTATGGGATTCTTCCTTGGAAAGTACATATACATCATGGATGCATATGAGGATTTAGAGGAAGATTTGAAGAAAAAGTGTTACAATCCGCTTGCCGGACTGCATGAAAAGGATGGGTATGAAGAGCAGATGCGGCAGATCCTCTGTATGATGATCGCAGAGTGCAGTGCGCAGTTTGAGAAGCTGCCCTGCCTTTTGGATGTGGACATTTTGAGAAATATCCTGTATGATGGAGTCTGGAATCGTTATAATAAAATTCAGAAGAAGTTAGAGGAAGGAAATCAGAAAAATGAGTAAGAATCCGTATGATGTACTGGGCGTGCCGCAGAGTGCATCAGATGATGAGATAAAAAGAGCGTATCGGGAGCTGACAAGAAAATATCACCCGGATGCGAATGTAAACAATCCGCTTGCGGATCTGGCGGAAGAGAAATTTAAAGAAGTGCAGGAGGCGTATGATGAGATCATGCGTCAGAGAGAGCAGGGGGGCGGCTATTCTTATGGCGGATCCTCATATGGAGGAGGCTCTTACAACAATACGTACAATGGTCCTCAGGATACAGAGATGCAGGCAGTATTCAATTTTATCAATAGCAGACGCTACAGAGAGGCGCTGAATCTTTTGGATCGTATGCCGAACCGAAATGCAATGTGGTATTATGCAAGTGGTTTTGCAAATGCCGGAATCGGAAATAATGTACTTGCAAGAGAGCATGCAGCACAGGCTGTGAATATGGAACCGAATAATGTTCAGTATCGTCAGTTGTTAAACCAGCTGGACTGGAATAGCAGAAGATATCAGAGCAATCCATATGGCGGTGCATATGGTGCGGGCGGACAGAGCTGTGGAACCGGAAATATGTGCTGTGATCTCTGGTGTGCAGACACCTTGTGTGAATGTATGGGAGGCGATCTTTGTTCATGCATGTAAAAACGAGAATGCTTGCGTTTGGTGGACTGTTTCTGGCACTTTCTGTTGTCTGTATGGCTCTTGGGAGTGTAATTGAGACGAATACCTTATTTTTGCTGGCTGCAGCATCGTATTTTGTAGGAATTGTGATCCGTGAATATGGGATGAAAGCAGGAGCAGCTTTTTATCTGGCAGATGTATTACTGGGATTTCTGATCACTCCGAATAAGTTCTACGTGATTTCATTTGCCGCCATGGGATTTTATATTCTGGCAGCGGAGGGAAGTTTTCGTATTCTAGGGAGAAGTCGGGGAAATGTGCAGAAGAGATGGATCTTCTGGATGATAAAATATATTGTTTTTAATGGGATGTATATTCCGATGGTTTTGGTGTTTCAAGATCTGCTTTTTGCAAAGGAGCTCTCCGGAGGATTTCTGGTGGCAGTGCTCGCTGCCGGTCAGGCTGGAGTCTGGATCTATGATCGGGCCTACGAATATGTACAGGTGCACATATGGAGTAAATTCAGAGGACGTCTGTTGAAAACAGTAAAATAGTGGACGAAGCCGGTGGAAAATGTTGCCTTTCACCGGCTTTTTCATGCGGTTTATTAGTGTAGTTCTTCGATAGGATATTGCCGAACTACGGATTTTCTGGTATACTATCGGCGTTACGCATGTTTGGGAAAGAACAGCGAAAGGGAAAGAAAAGGAGGAATTATATGTTAAATGACATCTTAGGGCAGATCAATGATTTCATGTATACATACCTGTTGTTATTTTTGTTGGTAGGTACAGGGCTTTATTTTACGATTCGTTCACGTTTTGCACAGGTGCGTCTGTTGAAAGAAGGATTCCGAATTCTGACAGAAAAAGCAGATGTGAAAGAAGGTAAGAGACAGGTGTCTTCGTTTCAGGCGCTGATGATCTCAACTGCTTCTCGTGTAGGAACCGGAAATATTGCGGGAATTGCAACAGCGGTGGCAGCAGGAGGTCCAGGGGCAGTTTTCTGGATGTGGCTGATGGCAGTGATCGGAGGGGCTTCGGCATTTGTTGAGAGTACACTTGCTCAGGTATACAAGACAAAAGACGGAAAGGATTTCAGGGGAGGTCCTTCTTATTATATGGAGAAGGCTCTTGGAAAGCGTTGGATGGGAGTTCTGTTTTCGGTACTTCTGATCATCTGCTTTGCGTATGGATTTAATGGACTGCAGTCTTACAATATGTCTTCAGCTCTGGAATATTATATTCCGGGATACAGCGACAGCGTATATCCGATGATCGTAGGTCTGATTCTGGCAGTTGGAACAGGTCTTGTTATCTTCGGAGGTGTACACCGCATCGGATTTATTACATCTGTAATGGTGCCGATCATGGCAGGGGCCTATCTTTTGATCGGACTTTTTACGATTGTGACACATCTTCCTCAGCTTCCGGGTGTACTGGCAATGATCGTATCAGAAGCATTTGATGTTCAGGCAATCATGGGCGGCCTGGCTGGAAGCGCAGTTGTGATCGGAATCAAGAGAGGACTGTTTTCCAATGAGGCAGGTATGGGAAGTGCACCGAATGCAGCGGCAAGTGCATCTGTCAGTCATCCTGCAAAACAGGGAATGGTGCAGGTGATCTCTGTATTTATCGATACGCTTTTGATCTGTTCTGCAACGGCGATGATGCTGTTGCTCTCCGGAGTGCAGGGTGAACCGGGAGTACTCGACGGGATCCCGTTTGTGCAGCAGGCGATTTCAGCGAATGTGGGAATATGGGGAATCCATTTTATTACGTTGTCTATTTTTGCATTTGCCTTCAGCAGTCTGATTGGAAATTATTATTACGCAGAGTCGAATATTTTGTTTATCAAAAATAATAAGATTTTATTGTTTGTATTCCGTTGTACGTGTCTTCTGGCGGTGTTTTTAGGAGCACAGGCAGATTTCTCTCTGGTATGGAATCTGGCAGATATCACGATGGGATGCATGGCGATTGTAAATATTATTACAATTTTGATCCTTGGTAATATTGCAATGAAAGTGCTCAAGGATTATGAAATACAGAAAAAAGCAGGGAAAAATCCAGTGTTTAAAGCAGAAGATGCAGGGATTAAAAATACAGAGTGCTGGAAATAACCAATGGATGAGGACATGCGGCGCATCAGAGATGGTGAGCTGCATGTTTTTCTTTTTTTCATACTGAAAAAGACTTTTATTTTGACAGAAAAAGTTATACTATGAATAAAAGAGTCTATGAGGGAAAGGAGCATCTGATTATGCTTGAACAATTAAAACAGGAAGTTTATGAAGCGAATATGCAGCTTCCAAAATATGGTCTGGTGACTTTCACATGGGGAAATGTCAGTGGGATTGACCGGGAAAAAGGTCTGTTTGTGATCAAACCAAGCGGTGTAGAGTATGACAAACTGACGCCGGACGATATGGTTGTTGTGGATCTGAACGGAAATAAAGTAGAAGGACGTTATAATCCTTCGTCCGATACACCAACACATGTTGTCCTTTATCATCGTTTTCCGAAAATTGGAGGCATCGTACATACGCATTCGTCCTGGGCTACCAGCTGGGCACAGGCTGGAAGAGATATTCCTTGCTATGGAACTACGCATGCAGATTACATCTACGGAGAAATCCCGTGTGTGAGAAACCTGACCAAAGCAGAGATAGAAGAAGCTTATGAAAAGAATACAGGAATTCTGATCGCAGATGAGTTTGAGGTGCGGAAAAAAGATTATCTGGCAGTTCCGGCAGTTCTGTGTAAAAATCACGGAGTTTTTACATGGGGGAAAGATGCGGAGGAAGCAGTGCACAATGCGGTCGTGACAGAAGAGGTGGCAAAAATGGCTGCCAGAAGTGAATGGCTGAATCCGGAGAATACACCTGCACCACAGGAACTGCAGGATAAGCATTATTATAGAAAGCATGGAGCAAATGCGTACTACGGACAGAATACATCGGAAAAATAAAAGAAACATAAAATAAAAATGAAATTTCTCAAAGGAGAGGGAAACTTTCTTGACTTCTGAAAAGAGCTCGACTATACTACCTTTTAACTTAGCTTACCGTGACAGGAGGAAAGAAGGATATGCAGGAAGTAAAATCACCGAAAAAACCATTTATGTATTACTGCCTGATCGTAGTGACGATTATGGTTTTGCTGAACAGCCTGGTATTTCCGAATGTACTGAAGCACTCTGTGAAAGAAGTAGACTACAATACATTTATGCAGATGACAGAACATAAGGAGATCGGAAAGGTCAATATTGACAGCGGAGAGATTGTTTTTACAGACAAAAGTGAAGAAAAATTGTATAAGACCGGAGTGATGGATGATCCGGGACTGGTGGAGCGACTTTATGATTCGGGCGCAGACTTTTCGTCTGAGATCACGGAAGAGATGTCACCGATTATATACTTTTTATTGAGTTATATTCTTCCGATTGGTATTTTTATCATGCTTGGAAGATGGCTCTCGAAAAAGATGGTGTCCAAAATGAACGGCGGTGCGAACCCGATGAATTCGATGATGTTCGGAGGTGGAAAGAGCAATGCCAAGATTTATGTGAAGTCCAGCAATGGAATCAAGTTCTCAGATGTTGCCGGAGAGGACGAAGCAAAAGAACTGCTCAGTGAGATTGTGGATTATCTGCATGACCCGGATAAATACAGAGAGATGGGAGCAGCAATGCCCAAAGGGGCACTGCTGGTAGGACCTCCGGGAACTGGTAAGACACTGCTTGCAAAAGCAGTGGCCGGAGAAGCGAACGTACCGTTTTTCTCAATTTCCGGTTCAGAATTTGTGGAAATGTTCGTAGGTATGGGTGCAGCAAAAGTGCGCGATTTGTTTCAGCAGGCGAATGAAAAAGCACCGTGTATTGTGTTTATCGATGAAATCGATGCGATTGGAAAGAAGCGAAATGGAAATATGGGTGGAAATGATGAACGTGAGCAGACATTGAATCAGCTTCTGACAGAGATGGATGGATTTGATGGAACAAAAGGCGTAGTGATCCTGGCAGCTACGAACCAGCCGGATTCGCTGGATCCTGCATTGCTTCGTCCGGGGCGGTTTGACCGCAGGATTCCGGTAGAGCTTCCGGACTTAAAAGGAAGAGAAGAAATTTTAAGAGTACATGGAAAGAAAATACGGCTTTCGGATAATGTGGATTTTGCAGCGGTTGCAAGGACGGCAGCAGGTGCGTCCGGTGCAGAGCTTGCCAACATTGTGAATGAAGCAGCGCTTCGTGCGGTCCGCCGCGGAAGCAAAGTCACGATGCAGGAAGATCTGGAAGAAAGTGTAGAAACCGTCATTGCCGGATACCAGAAGAAGAACCGTATTTTATCTACAAAAGAGAAACTGACGGTTGCCTATCATGAGATCGGACATGCGTTGGTAGCGGCAAAACAGACAGATTCTGCACCTGTACAGAAGATTACGATCATTCCACGTACATCGGGCGCTTTGGGCTATACCATGCAGGTAGATGAGGGAGAGCATTTTCTGATGACAAAATCAGAGCTGCTCAATAAGATCGCAACATTTACCGGAGGACGTGCAGCAGAGGAGCTTGTGTTTCAGGAGGTGACAACAGGCGCATCCAATGATATTGAACAGGCAACCAAGCTTGCAAGAGCGATGCTGACTCAGTTCGGTATGAGCGATGAGTTTGATATGGTGGCGATGGAGACGATCCAGAATCAGTATCTTGGAGGCGATGCTTCTTTGACCTGTTCTCCAGAGACACAGACGAAAATTGATGCAAAGGTTGTAGAGATTGTGAGACGGGCCCATGCAAAAGCGCTTCAGATCTTGAAAGAAAATGAGGCAAAGCTGCACGAGCTTGCCAAGTATCTCTATGAAAATGAGACGATCACAGGGGAAGAATTTATGCAGATATTGCAGCGGGAAAGTGATGGCTTGGTGAGCCAATCCCAAGAAAAAATCGAAGAATAAGAGAGAAAATGGACAAAACAAAGTGGCTGCAAAATGTCTGCGGCCACTTTGTTTTTGGACTTAGAGACCTATTTTAGGCTGTGTCAGTATTGATTTTACATGATCCACTTCCTGTTGTGTTGCTTTTGCGGCAGGTACATAGTAACTCTTTTCCCGTGCTACCTGATACAGTTTTTCCTGTGACATTTCACATTGATTCCGGATTTGTTTGAGGCATTGTTTTAATTCTTTGTTTTCTGTTTGCGGAATCATGTCTCCAAACATTTTTAATTCTCCGTTTACTCCGACCAAGGCATCGGATACCATTGTTTTTTCGTCCATTGTTTTCGTTCCCCCCTTATAAAAATTTCATCAGATCTTGTTTGTTTTTGAGTGCAGAGTCTGCGGCTTCCTGAAATAACTGTTTTACTTCGGGGGCGGTTGCCTGTGCAGCGTAATCTGTCATTTTACAGTGAGTGGTAGAATAGCCTCCGATCAGATGTCGGAGATTTTGCAGGTCTAAGATTGAAATTTCTGTCATGGTAGTATCTCCTTTGCATAATATTAGATTTATTTGTGTTTCGCAAGATAGTATGTTACGGACAGAAAGAAAGTATGTATTTTACAACACACTTTTTCTTTTTGTTGTGCAGTTCCCTTATTTTATGTTATTATAAATATACATATGTGATTTTTTCGGTGAAGGGAAATTCGCTCTTTAAAATGAACAAAGAAAGGAACGTACTGTATGAAGATTTTAATTCAAAATGGACATGTTGTAGATCCTATGACAGGTGTGGATGAAGTGTGTGATGTGCTTGTACACGATACAGACATCGAAAAAGTAGAAAAAAATCTGGAAGCAGAAGCTGACAGAGTGATCGATGCGTCAGGCTGCTATGTGATGCCGGGATTCATTGATCTGCATGTACACTTGAGAGATCCGGGACTGACTCAAAAAGAAACACTTTCCACTGGAGGCAGGGCAGCAGCCAGAGGCGGTGTGACAACAGTATGTGCGATGCCGAATACGAATCCGGTGATTGATACCAAAGAAAAAGTAGAAGAGGTTCATAGACGTGCCAAAGAAGAATCTCCGATTCATGTGATTCAGCTGGGTTCTATGACTATGAGTGAGTATGGAAGAGAGCTTTCTGATATTGAAGGAATGGCACAGGCTGGCTGTTATGCATTAAGCGAAGATGGAAAGTCTGTGATGAATGCCTCGCTGTTCAGACAGGCAATGAAAAAAGCAAAGGAACATGGACTGCTGATCTTTTCACATTGTGAAGATATTTCCATGGTAGAAGGCGGTGTGATGAATGCCGGAAAGCGTGCTGAAGAGCTGGGTGTCAAAGGAATCACAAATTCTGTAGAAGATGTGATCGTTGCAAGAGATATTCTGATCGCAAAAGAACTGGATGCCACGCTGCATTTATGCCATTGTTCTACAGCAGACAGTGTCCGCATGATCAAAGATGCAAAAGAGGCCGGACTGAAAGTGACAGGAGAGGTATGTCCGCACCACTTTATTCTGGCGGACGAGGATATTCCGGAGAATAACGGAATCTGGAAGATGAACCCGCCGCTGCGGTCCAGAGCGGATGTAGAGGCATTGAGACAGGGATTAAAAGACGGTGTGATGGATGTGATTTCTACGGATCATGCCCCACATATGATGTCAGAAAAAGACAAACCGATGGAAAAGTCTGCATTTGGAATTGTAGGACTTGAGACCAGTGCATGTCTGACTTATACAGAGCTGGTGGAAAAAGGGGTACTTACAGTGATGCAGATGGCAGAGAAAATGAGCTATAATCCTGCGAAGATTCTGGGACTGGAAGACAGGGGCAGTATTTCAGCAGGGAAAAAGGCAGATATCGTTGTGTTTGACCCGCGAAGAGAATATCAGATTGATGTGGGCACATTTGCATCCAAGGGAAAGAATACGCCATTTGATGGATGGAAGGTCAAAGGAGAAGTCTGCTGTACATTGGCAGATGGGAAGATTGTATACGAAAAATAAAGAGACAGAATTGAGTTCTGTCCCTTTTTAAAGAATAGGGAGGAAGAAAAATGATCAACAAACTGGTAGCAAAAATCAAAGAAACAAAGGCACCGATCGTGGTGGGATTGGATCCGATGTTAAATTATATTCCGGAGCATGTACAGAAAAAAGCATTTGCGGAGTACGGAGAGACACTGGAAGGAGCAGCAGAAGCAATCTGGCAGTTCAACAAAGAAATCGTAGACAAGACCTACGATCTGATTCCGGCAGTGAAACCGCAGATCGCAATGTACGAACAGTTTGGTGTGCCTGGAATCGAAGCTTTTAAAAAGACGGTAGATTATTGTAAATCCAAAGATCTGGTTGTAATCGGAGACATCAAGCGCGGAGACATTGGTTCTACTTCTGCGGCATATGCAGTGGGACATCTTGGAAGTGTGAAAGTAGGAAGCAAAGAGTATGTTCCGTTTGATGAAGACTTTGCAACTGTAAATCCATATCTTGGATCAGATGGTGTCAATCCGTTTATCGATGTCTGCAAAGAGCACAAAAAGGGTCTGTTTATTCTTGTGAAGACATCCAATCCATCCAGTGGAGAATTCCAGGATCAGCTGATCGATGGGAAACCATTGTATGAGCTGGTTGGAGAAAAAGTAGCACAGTGGGGTGCTGACTGTATGGGAGATGAATACAGCTATATTGGAGCAGTTGTCGGAGCAACCTATCCGGAGATGGGAAAAGTACTTCGTAAAGTGATGCCGAAATCTTATATCCTGGTACCGGGATATGGTGCACAGGGAGGACAGGGAAAAGACCTGGTACACTTCTTCAATGAAGACGGACTTGGTGCGATCGTGAACTCTTCAAGAGGAATCATTGCGGCTTATAAGCAGGAAGCATACGCAAAATTCGGAGCAGAGAACTTCGGAGATGCTTCCAGAGCAGCAGTTGAGGCAATGGTTGCAGATATTCAGGGCGCATTGGAAGCAAGATAAGTATCGGGGAGGAAGATTCATGTCTAAGAAACAGAAAATGACAGCAGTGGTCTTCTCTCAGGAGAAGATCGCAGAAGATATTTACAGTATGTGGCTGAAAGCAGAGTCTGTAGCGGCAGAGGCGGTTCCAGGACAGTTTATTTCCATGTATACAAATGATGGTGCAAAACTGCTCCCAAGACCGATCAGCCTGTGTGAGATTGACAAAGAAAACGGTGCACTGCGCGTGGTGTACCGTGTGACAGGAGAAAATACCGGAACAAAGCAGTTTTCACAGATGAAAGAGGGAGATACACTGGAAATAATGGGACCTCTTGGAAACGGATTTGATCTGGAGACAGGAAGAGAAAAGAAAGCTCTGCTCTTTGGCGGCGGGATCGGCGTGCCGCCGATGCTGGAACTGGCAAAGCAGTTACAGGCAGGATATCAGACGGAATGTCAGCTTGTAATGGGATATCGGAGCGAGACATTTTTGACCAGAGAGATGGAAGAAAATGGAACACTTTATATTGCTACAGAAGATGGAAGCACAGGAACAAAAGGAAATGTTATGGATGCGGTTGCAGCAAATGATCTGGAAGCAGATGTGATCTATGCCTGCGGCCCGACTCCGATGCTACGCGCGATCAAGCAGTATGCAGGAGAGAGAAACATAGAATGCTATCTTTCTATGGAAGAGAGAATGGCCTGTGGAGTCGGTGCATGTCTTGGATGTGTCTGCCAGTCCAAAGAAGTAGATGACCACAGTCATGTACACAACAAGCGTGTCTGCAAAGACGGTCCGGTATTTTTGGCAACGGAGGTGGAACTGTAATGGATATGCGAGTAAAGATTGCCGGGGTTGAGTGGAACAATCCTGTGACAGTAGCATCCGGAACATTTGGTTCCGGAGAAGAATACAGTGAATTTGTAGATTTGAACCGTCTGGGAGCAGTGACTACAAAAGGGGTTGCAAACGTGCCATGGCCGGGAAATCCGACCCCGAGAGTGGCGGAGATCCACAGTGGAATGATGAACGCGATCGGTTTGCAGAATCCGGGGATCGATGTATTCTGTAAAAGAGATATTCCATTTTTGCGTCAGTTCGATACAAAGATCATCGTCAATGTTTGTGGAAGATCTACGGAAGACTACTGTGAAGTGGTAGAACGTCTGGCGAATGAAGATGTCGATATGTTGGAGATTAATATATCCTGTCCAAATGTCAAAGAAGGCGGAATTGCCTTCGGACAGAATCCAAAGGCGGCAGAAGAGATCACGAAAGCTGTAAAAAAATATGCAAAGCAGCCGGTGATTATGAAACTGAGTCCGAATGTGACCAGCATTTCGGAGATGGCAAAAGCCGTGGAAGCGGGAGGAGCAGATGCGGTTTCGTTAATCAATACACTGACAGGAATGAAAATAGACATTCACCGCAAGACATTTGCATTGGCCAATAAAACCGGAGGAGTTTCCGGACCGGCCGTACATCCGATTGCGGTCCGCATGGTATATGAGGCAGCTAATGCAGTAAGTGTGCCGGTCATCGGCATGGGCGGAATCGAGACGGCAGAAGATGCCATCGAAATGCTGTTAGTCGGGGCAAGTGCAGTGTCTGTAGGAACGGCGAATTTCTATAATCCAAAGGTAACGATGGAAATCGTAGACGGGATCGAAAGATATATGCAGCAGAATCATTTTGCAAGCGTGCAGGATATGATTGGGATCGTCAAATAAGAAAGCAGATTTATCAGGGCGTATGTGCCCGTCGATATGGAGGGTGAAAAGATATGGAACAGTATAAGCAGGAATTTATTGAATTTCTGACAATGCTTTTCCATAAGTTGATATAACTTCTTAAAACCTTGTATTTACTAGTGTTCTGCGAGATTTTGAAAAACAGTAAAGTGATATAATATATCATAAAATGGTGTAGTTTGATGCGAAAATGGTGTACTAAATGGTGTACTAAATCGGAGAGAATTATTAAATTGAGCAATAAAAAGCAGTAAGAGATTATCGTCAATGAATATGATAATCTCTTATTTTATGGTGACGTATTGTTAGTAGAACTTATAAATATGGAGGTTAAATTTACAATGGATATTACAAAAGAAATTTTGAGACGTGCGACTATACAAGGTATTACAGAATATTTGCTCTACGGATCTGCGATTGAGGCAAAACAGACAGAACCAGATTATAACAAAAAGCTAGAAGAAAGTTATAGTAAAAATGAGGATGTATTAAGAGAGCATGAAAGCAAAACGTTTTCAGAACTGGTGGATTCAGCAAATGAAATGGCAAGTGACGTTTCAGAAGTTTATACTGCACTTGGTCTACAAGCAGGTATGAAGATTATGCAGGAACTGTTGAAAGGCATGAATAGATAGCGTATTTCCTTGTTCGTTTACACTCAGTAAACAGCGTTCCGCAGGATGCCCCGAGCGACGGTTCCTAACAGGGCGGTGGGTCGGCGGGGCAAGCGTTACGTTGACAGAAAATTATGGGTTCTTTCTATTTGACAATCCGAGCATATAATCAGCAGATACATTGTAAAATTTACATAACGCTATCAGATAATCAATAGGCATTGGTCGCTTTTCTAATTCATATTGAGAATAAGTTGTTTGAGCAACTCCTAGCATATCAGCTACTTTCTTTTGAGAAAGATCATTATCTTGTCTTAAGTTTCTCATTCGTTCCGCATAATTCAAATTTTATCACCTCAAGGTGATTTTATTATAAAAAGAATTTGAGTATTGACTTCTAACTCACAGCGAGTTAATATATAAATATAACTCGGAACGAGTTAAAACGTTGATAATAAATGAATTTGAAGACAATAGAAATGAGAGGAAAAATAAGTGGATTTGATTGCCTTTGGATTCGATAAGAAAAAAGGGAGAGATACAAATGAAGAAGAAATTTGTTGTTGCGTTGGTAGCTGCTATGTCTTTGACGATTGCAGGAACGGGAACAGTATTTGCGATGGATAAAGTATCAACAATAGCAAGCGAAAAAGAGCATGTACATGGGGATGACTGTGAGTGGGTTGTTGACAAAGAAGCATGGGACGAAACTGTACACCACCCAGCAGAGTACAAGACCGTGCACCACGAAGCTGTTTATGAAACTGTACACCACCCAGCAGAGTACGACACTATCCATCATCCAGAGGAAGGTCATATGGAGCTTGAAATGCATCTTACTTGCAATGGTTGCGGTCAGGACTTTGGTGTAGTTTCTCCAGACTCTCAGGCTCTTTGGGAAGCACATATGAAAGAAATGGTAGGTAATGGAGATTACTCTCATATGGGGTATGGAACAGAACAGAAAGAAGTATGGATCGTAGACAAACCAGCATGGGACGAGCAGGTTCTCATTAAAGACGCATGGGACGAACAGGTACTGGTAAAAGAAGCTTGGGACGAGCAAGTCCTTGTTAAAGATGCATGGGATGAAATTGTACATCACCCAGAAGAGGGACACTGGGTATGCAACGGAGAACCGCAAGAACCGGAGCAGAAGCCAGAGAACCCAGATCAGAAGCCAGAGCAACCGGAGAACCCAGATCAGAAGCCAGAGCAACCGGAGAATCCAGATCAGAAGCCAGAGCAACCGGAGAATCCAGATCAGAAGCCGGAACAGCCGGAAAACCCAGATCAGAAACCGGAGCAACCAGAGAATCCAGATGTAGAAACACCGGAGACACCGGATGTAGAGAATCCAGAAACACCAGAACAGAAGCCAGAAGCACCAACAACACCAGAAGAAAATAAGGAAAATGTTCAGACACAAGCAACAGAAACAAAGAAAGAGGGAACATCTCCAAAAACTGGTGACACATCTTCTGCACTTCCAGTCGCAGGAGCAGGACTTGCTTCACTCGGAGTTGCCCTTGCAACGATCTTAAAGAAACGGAAATAATTCAATAGTTGAAAAAGAGTAGGCAGATTATCTACCTACTCTTTTTATATGCAGAAATAAATTATATGTATTGTGCAAACTCTTTACGATCATTCATAACATCGTTATAAACCGTTAATAAAACTTTCATTTCTTCGATATAAGAATCAATTTTTTCTAAATTGTATTCATATGGTTTTTTCAAATATTTTGGATATGCACTTGCAATTTTTCCATCGTGAATCGCTCTTATGGTAGGCGCACTTTGGAATAAAATATTTACAAAATTTTCTGCTTTTGCTGATTCTAAAAAATAGTCTAACAGTTCATCTGAAATCAGTTTTTCCATGCTTTCTGCTTTTCCCATTTGTGGAAGCTTTATTCCCTCATCAACTAATTTCATAGCCGAATGGAGTCCAGACAAGTTTAAAGACTGAACTGAACGACAATTTAATATGCTCCAGTGTTCAAGAGCATCGACAATATCCGATTTACTGTAATGATTCATAAAAGAAGTACCGTCAAAAAGCGATTTCCAAAACTGTTCAAAATTTTTCTTATAAGAGATCGAAAGAACAAATGTATTTATAAAGGAGGATTCGAGCGATTTAATCGTACCTTTAGAAGTGATTGTACTTTCATCTTCTTCAATAACATTTTGTGATTTAAGGTAAAGTTTCCATAACAGTTCAATAGAAAGTTTTTCAAGAATTGACAGACTATCTTCTTCTGTTTTTTTATCTTCGCCTTTTGTCAAACGGCATTCGGCACTTCTGTATTGTGTCAGTACAGGGGAGGCAGGTTTGATATGGTCGTAGATAGATTGGCACTGGCAAAATTGCTGACAAAGAGTCGCCAGACATTCAAAATTTGAAGATACAGTTTTGACAAAGCTATTATCTAAATCGCTTAAATATTTTCTGATTTCATCGTAATAGTACATAGTGTATACCTCATTTCTTATGTTTTATTTTATTGTACTGAAATCATACGAAAAAAGAAAGGTATGGGGAAAATTTTCTTCTTTCGGGGTAGGGGGGAATGCCTTGCGGTACAATAAATCCTTTATGCGATATACTGACGTCATAAGATAAACGTTTGTCGAACAATGAAAGGAAAAAACTGGCGCTGGTATAAGAAAAATACCGATGAAAGAACCAAATATTATCATTCAAGCAATAGCAGGTTTTATTAGAAGCATAAGGACTACATCAAGAGCAAAATATATTGATGAACTTGAAAAAAAACATAATTTTATTATTGATTTCAATACATTAAAAACTTATGAAGAACATAAGCGTTGTTGTACTATTGGTACATTATTGAGAATTTCAAAATTTTCTGAAACTAATTTGAATGAACTTAAGGAAGAAATAGGAACTAATAAGGAGTACAAAAATATTGAAAATCTTTGGGAAAAATGTCCGGCAGATATTTTTTTGAGTTTTGCAATAGAGAACGATATAGATTTAGAAAAGCTAAAAAAGAAGATTAAATGATAAAAAATGGGTACACCCTGTTACTCGTCAAGCGTAATTTTGCAGTGTAAAATAAACCTATCAAAAGCAAGGAGGTGAACAGTATATGCTGAAATCGAGGGTAAGATCGCCTACATAATCAGAAAGTCCCCATCACAGAGGACTCTCTAATGTAACTGTCAACTAAATATGAGATAACAGTTCCCTAGCAAGAACAGTATACCTCATATTTTTACATTTGGAAAGAGGTGAATGAAATGGCATCATTACTTGTAAAACGACTGTTTGCTTTGAAAGGTCTGATTGCAGAACCCGTTTATTACTGTCATGGTGTAAGAATCATATTCCGTTATGAAAATGGAACAAAGACAGAGGAGGTTCAAGGACATAAGTATCTAGTGACGAACACAGATTCTTTTGAACAAATCGAAATATTTGTACCAGGTAATAAACCGCTGTTGACACCAGAGAAACTGGAAGAACTGCAAGAAGCCGGAGAAAGAATCTTTGTAGAGTTCGAGAATGCGATTGTGAAACCTTATTACAGTGAGAGAACGCACAGCATTGAGGACAGTATCAAAGCAGATGCAGTACATTTAGTAGAAACAAAATAGAGAAAGGGCGGGGGCAAAGTCCCCCGTAAGGGTAAAGAAATATGACTATCAGTAATATTATCTATAATTTAGAAACACTCGCAATGATTTTCGGTGTTCTGATAGCAGGAGGATTTATTGCCTATAAGATGAAGTTTGCTGATTCTTGGGAGGGTGGTGTAAAACTGCTTCTTAAAACATATTGGGATTGGATTAAGAAGATTGGAAAATTTCTGTATGAAGAATTTTTAGGAAGATCGCCAGATAGTCAAATCATCAATCCGGCTTTGATTTTGACAAATAAAGAAGCAATAGAACTTACAAATAGATTTAAAGGCTGTCCGTATGTTATGCCTTTTTTGGAGAAGTTGAGTCCTAACTGCAATGGAATAATGTGGATGGAGATCATAGCGACAGGCTTATGTACTTCTTATGCAACTCTTTCCTTTTCTGAGTTGAAAAGAATTGCAATCAGTACGATCGGAAATTTCTATTATGAGATCAAAGGAATTAACGTTCCGATTTACGTCAAAGTAGCACAAAAAGACAGATTGTATTTTGCAATCCCATTATGTGAGGACGGAGAAAAATTCTTACAGAAGCAGGATCAGTTTCAAGGAGAATCTTCTTTTGAGCAGGAACAGTCAATAAAATCGTTTGAGGAGGAAATTCCAAACTTTGATAGCGGAAAGGACGATGGAAATGATACTTGGCTATAATCGGAATGATTGGGAACGATTCAGCATTAAAAATCCCGTTCAAGTGAAAATCGGAAAAAGTATCAGCAGTATTTTAATTGCAGGGAAATCCGGCTCAGGGAAATCTTTGTCAGCACGGTGGTATTTGTGGCAACTGCTCCACAATCGAGAAAGCCTTGTGTTCGTAGCAGATTACAAGTCGGCAAGAGAACATGAAGCATATGAGGATTCGTCCTCTTATGCTTCCGGTGAAAAAGCATTTGACATGATAAATGACTTTTATCAGTTCTTCACAGAAGTTCGTAATAAAAAACTCCGATTGCGACAATCGTACATACTTGTAGTGGAGGAGTATTTTGGTCTGCTTACTTATGCAGAAAATCAGTCTAAAAAGCTGAAAACAGAACTGATGGCAAAGATAGGTGAGATTCTCGCTGTGGGACGTGGCTTGAATATCGGAATTATGCTTTGTGTGCAAAGAGCGGACAGTGCTTTGTTTTCATCCGGTGCACGTGAACAGTTCCAGTGCGTTATGAATTTCGCACGTTGCAGTAGTGAAGCGTTTCGAATGTTAGGATTCAGCGGAGAATTAGAGAGCAATCCAACAAGCCGATATGGTGCAGGAGAAGCATTAGCATTGATAGATGGTCAAGAGTCTATCAAAGAGATCAAAGTCCCTTTCATTAAGAATGAGGAGGTTCTCTGTGATCAGATTCGTCATTATCTTCATCATCAGCCGAGTCTTCCTAAGCTGATTCGTGCGGTAGCCGGAGGCGAAAGCACGGAGCAGTGAAAGGCAGACCGGAGTCATGGAGTGGGTAGTATTACCCACGACATGAACAAACAACAGAAAACTCAACAAAAAAGCCTATAAACTGGGTATTTGAAGCCCCAAAAACACCGTTCGCAGTCATTTCACAACTCGAACACAACAGAAAAAAAGGAGCAAATATCATGAGTATAATAGAAAGTAATAAGCAACAAACAAACAATTCACAACGTAATGCATATCAGCTTACAATCAACAACCCTCTTGATTATGGATTTGACCATCTCACCATCAAAAAGACATTAGTAGAGAACTTCACGACTCTCCGTTATTTCTGCATGGCAGACGAGATCGGAAAAGAGGGAACACCACATACACATTTATATGTATATTTTAACTCTCGTGTACGCTTTAGCACAGTAAAGAAAAACTTTCCATCTGCACACATTGAACCTGCACATGGAAACATAGAAAGTAACATTAGTTACGTTAAGAAAAATGGAAAGTGGGCAGATTCAGACAAAGCAGAAACGAGAGTAGATGGTACATATGAAGAATGGGGAACTGTTCCAGTCCAGAAAGGCACTCGTGCAGACATGGAAGAACTGTATGAACTGATAAAGGCAGGCTATTCCAATGCGGAGATACTTGCTATGAATAATGACTACATTTTGAACATAGAGCGGCTTGACCGTGTTCGCACAGAATTATTGATTGATAAATTCAAAAATACCCGCAGAACTGATTTAAAGGTCATTTACATCAGCGGAGCAACTGGAACCGGAAAGACAAGAGGAATTTTGGATAAGCATGGGGACGGCAACGTGTATCGTGTCAACGATTATGAACACCCATTTGACGGTTATAGTTGTCAGAATATTCTTGCATTTGATGAATTTAGAAGCCAGTTACGGCTTTCAGATATGCTGAATTATTGTGACATCTATCCAATCCAACTTCCGGCACGATATGCAAATAAATTTGCTTGTTATGAAACTGTGTATATCATTTCCAACTGGTCATTAGAAGATCAGTACAAAGAAGTGCAGAAAGACAATCCGGAATCATGGAAAGCATTTCTAAGGAGGATTCACGAAGTGACTATTTACGAGGAAGACGGCACACTGACACACTACGATTCCGTAGAAGCGTATCTAAAAAGGAAAGAAAAATTTCACACCATAGAGCCAGACGAAGAATGTCCATTTGCAGAGCAGGAAACACTGGATTTTGAGGGATAGACACGGAACGGGGGATACCTCGTTCTTATTCACTGAAATATCATAAATGAAAGAGGAAAATTATGGAAAAAGCATTATTGAATGTAAAGGAAGTAAGTGAATATTTAGGAATTGGAGAAACGAAGACAAGAGAACTGCTAAGAAATCCGACTAATGGTTTTACAATTCGGATTGGCAATCGTTTATATGCGCATAAAGGAAAGCTAGATATTTGGTTAAAGAATCAGATTTTGTAATAACAATAATGGTCAGAAGATGGAAAAAAGCATTGTTTTCCAGCCTGATTGTTTATTTGAAAAATTCCAATATATGTGGTAGAATTGAAAAGAATTTAATAGTTCTTTTCCCGATTTAGCTAGGAAAGGAGGCAGTGATGGGAAAATCACTTAACGGGAAAGAATTAGGGACTGGTATATCTCAAAGAAACGATGGATTATATCAAGCCCGTTTTATCAATCGTTTTGGCAAAAGGCAGACAATTTATGCAAAAACCTTAAGTGAGGTAAGGCATAAATTGAGAACCGAACAGTGCAATGATGAAAAGGCGGTCAATGTTGTTGATAGAAGTATGACATTGGATAAGTGGTTCGATATTTGGCTGGATACTTGCAAGAAAAATTGCAGAAATTCCACAAAAGGTTCTTATGTTACCCATTATAAACGTATTCAAGAAGAATTGGGGTGGCGGAAATTAACATCATTGAACCTGATTGTTATGCAAGAAGCATTTAACAAATTAAAAACGGATAATGCAAGAAAAAATTCTAAAAAGATACTGGTAGATATGTTAAACAAGGCAGTTGATACAGATTTGCTGGTAAAGAATGTTGCAAAACAGATAAATACTGTGATTTCTAAAGAGGAGAAAAAAGAAAGACGTGTTCTGACATTAAAGGAAACAGATCTTTTTTTGAAACAGGCGAAGGGAACATTCTATGAAAATCTGTTTATTTTAGCATTGGAAACAGGATTGCGAGTGGGAGAACTATCTGCTCTACAATGGGAAGATATAGACCTTAAGAATAAGGTTATCCATGTAAGGCATACATTGTGTTATTTTAGTAGAAATGGAAAGTATGTATTTGAAATGCACGATACCAAAACAAATAATGGAAAAAGGGCTATTCCATTGACTGTAAAGGCAATCAATAGTTTGGAATGTCAAAAATTGCAAAAACAGAAAATTATTTTAAAAGGTAAAACGGCAAAGGAAGAATTTCAAAATCTTGTTTTTGTCACAAAGAATAATCAGCCGACACAACAGTTTTTAATCAATCAATGTATGCAGTTGGTTATTCAGAACATTAACAAAGCAGGTATAGATTTTGCCCCCTTTACATTACATACACTTCGGCATACTTTTGCTACAAGAGCAATCGAATGTGGAATGAATCCAAAAACATTGCAGAAACTTTTGGGGCATGGCACATTACAAATGACAATGGATTTGTATTGTCATGTAACGGAAGATACGCTGTTCTTAGAAATGGAAAAATTCGAGAAAAGGTGTAGTTAAGTATGAAATGGTGTAAAAATGGTGTAGTAGGGGATAAAAATAGAAAATAAGGGCGAGAAAAGCCCATAAATACGGAGGTTTTAGAAGATATGGAAGCGTACAAGCAAGAATTTATTGAGTTTATGGTAGACAGTGACGTATTAAAATTTGGAGAATTTACATTGAAAAGTGGAAGAAAATCTCCGTTTTTTATGAATGCAGGAGGATATGTAACGGGTTCTCAGTTAAAGAAACTGGGTGAGTATTATGCAAAAGCGATTCACGATAAATATGGGGACGATTTTGACGTGTTATTTGGACCTGCTTACAAGGGAATTCCGCTTGGTGTTGTAACAGCCATCGCGTACAGCGAGTTATACGGAAAAGAAGTACGCTACTGTTCTGACAGAAAAGAAGAGAAAGATCACGGTGCAGACAAGGGAAGCTTCCTTGGAAGTAAATTAAAAGACGGTGATCGTGTGGTCATGATCGAGGATGTAACAACATCCGGGAAATCCATGGAAGAGACAGTTCCAAAAGTAAAAGGTGCTGCAGATGTGGAAATCGTCGGTCTGATGGTGTCATTAAACCGTATGGAAGTTGGAAAAGGCGGAGAAAAATGTGCGCTGGACGAAGTGAAAGATCTGTACGGATTCGAAACAGCGGCCATTGTGACGATGGAAGAAGTCGTAGAGCATCTCTACAATAGACCATACAAAGGAAAAGTGATCATTGATGATACATTAAAAGCAGCAATTGATGCATATTATGAAATGTATGGTGTAAAGTAGGCAAGGAGTGAAAGAAGATGGAAAAAGCATATAAAACAATGCACCAGACTGGTGCAGGAAGCATTGTGATCGGGATCATTACAATTGTAACCGGCGTGACAGCCGGTGTGATCGCAATTGTCAATGGTGCACGTCTGTTGAAAAATAAAAGAGAAATTACATTTTAATCGTGGAAAATGAGGGAATGGTTTGAATCAGAGACAGGTGAAAAGAACCCGCACAGTGGGGAAAATATTGTTTGTGCTCTACATTTTTTTCTTATTATATTTTCTGATTTTTTCAGACTGGTACGGCCGCAGTGGTATTGGAGAAGAATATCGCTGCAATCTTGTACTGTTCCGGGAAATCAGACGTTTTGTGGAATACCGGGAAACGCTGGGGCTTTTCGCGGTATTCACTAATTTATTTGGAAATATTCTGATTTTTGTGCCATATGGATTTTTTATATCCGTTGCCAGCAGAATGAGAGGTTTTTGGATGACCTTGTTTTACAGCTTTGGACTGAGCCTCGGCGTGGAAGTGTTTCAGCTTTTGACAAGAGTGGGCAGCTTTGACGTAGATGATCTGCTTTTGAATACAACAGGCGGAATTTTGGGATATATACTATTTTTGATCTGCAATGGAATAAGGAGAAAATATAATGGCAGCAGAAAGAAAAGAAAATAAGGAAAAGAAAGAGAAAAAAGAAAACATAAGACAGGCAAATCGGGGAAAACATTCCTGTATATATGCAGTTTTTTCATTGCTGATCTTTGCACTGCTGATTTTTCATGCATATACAAGGCGTGAGGATACGGCGGCAATTGCAGGAGCAATCGGCCTGATCGATATGATGCTCACAATCCTTGGAATCCGCGCAGGACTCAAGGGGCGGCTGGAGCCGGAAAAAAAGCATATGACAAGCTGGCTGGGGATTTTGCTGAACGGGCTGATTCTGTTGCTTCTAGTCATGATATTTTTAGGAGGATTTTCATAAATGGAACAGAAAACGTGGCAGAAAAAGAGAAATGAACAGTGTGAGGAACGGCATCAGCTTTCCATAGAAAGACTGCAGATGATCCGGCAGGAAGAAACTGTAAAAGAACAGTATCGCCCGTATTTTAGAATGTGTGCTGATTTTCTGCTTCAGTTGGAGTCCATTCGGAAAATGATAGAAGATACAGGAAAAGAAGCAATTCCTCAGAAAAAGTGGAAATTGTGGAATCAGGAGCTATACGTAGAGATTCTGGGAGAAAACTACAGGAAGAGTTTTGCAAATCCGGCATATGCAGTGGAGATACTTTCAGAAGGCTATGGACGGCTCCTGAGTTTTTTGTATACAGAGCTGCGTAGTGGAATCCCGTATGCATTTGAGAACCGACAGGATTATCTGACGATCTTGCATGAACTGTTTCTGGAGGTTTATCAGTGTTTTGAGGCGGAGGAGCAGCCGGAATACAAGTCTGTAAAAGAGATCATATACTGGTATGCAAGCGATTACTGCGATGTATTTCTGGCAGATTATCTCAGAGAGTCTGTGAATCCGAATGCTGCAGGTACAATGCTTGATCAGATCAGAAATATGGATTTTTCAGACGATCGGTTTTTATATTTTTTCGGAGATTACGTTGGAAAACAGGAAATCGAAACGGCAGAGTGGTTTCGTGGAATGTCAGAAGAGGATCTTCAGAAAACAGCGGAAAAATATACGGCACGATATCAGGAAGGATGCAGGAAAAAGGGAAAAAAACTGGTACAGATCGTGTACCGGACAGGATTCGAACAACTGATCCGGGCGGTAGCAGATCAACTGGAAAAGCTGGGAATCCATCCTGTAATCTGCAAACCGGTATCAGGAGTGATCGTGAATCTGTGTATAGGCAGAGGTGTGAACAGGCAATATGATGCAGATCACAGGATGGATCAGGCGCTGTTTTTAGATAAGAAATATATCGAGAGAAAACTGGATGTGATGAAGCATGGATATGAATGTGAAAAAGAGTGGACAGTCTGTGCAGCGGGATGTATCCGGCTTGATCTGGTTTCCGAAAGGCAGGAGGAAGGCGTTCTTTCTCATGGGATCTCTTATACAGAAGAACAAAAAGAATGGGTGCAGTTGTTTGAAGAAAAATCAGTTCAGCTTATGAATCAGTATGGTTTAGATATAACCACACCTTATGAAGAGTTAGAAGAAATAAGTGTATTAACAA
>ERZ1106969.791-NODE-791-length-28339-cov-8.024501_pt1 | contig 28339 bp, 31 predicted proteins | sample MGYA00403685_ERZ1106969 | MGnify/ENA primary metagenome ERZ1106969 (study PRJEB35170, sample SAMEA104062416) | human gut metagenome | biome: human gut; feature: human-associated habitat; material: faeces | place: Denmark | collected 2012-05-18 ... | reverse complement strand
ATTAACTCTTCACTAATCTGCATGTTCCTGCCTCCTATATATCCTGTGGGTTGATAATATGCGGGATTTTCTTGATCTCTTCCCAGCGTTCTCCCTGTACACGGTATCCGGTTCCAGGTCCCATATAATCATTCGGCGTATTGATGCCGGACAGCACATGGAAATCCTTGTCCAGAATAGCAGCTGTCTGCATATAATCACCGACCACACGCTGCTTGAGCATGTTCAAAACACTCTCCGCAACGTCTACAAATCCGGTCTCCGCCAATGCTTTTACAACGTCAATTCCCGTGATACCCCGCTTTAATACATCTTCAGCTGCCATCAGATCTGCTGTCACATCGCGATCCAGCGTATCTTTACTTCCGTGTGCATAAGTCACTGCCTCTACCTGCTCATCTGTCACCGGAGAAAGTCCCAGTTGTGTGAATACGGCCTGAACCGCTCTTGCAGCTTTATTTCTGACGCGGATGACCTCTTCTTCCGTTACCGGACGAAGGCCTCCGTCTACCTGCATATCCCTCTGCAATACGTTGTAATCATCAAAATCTTCTGCATCAAAGTTCGAACCTGCAAACATATTGTCATAATTCGGCTCTGCTGCATAACCTGAAAAGATAAAGTCTGTCCCCGGCAAAAACTGCAGCATCGTCCTTGCAGTGCGGCGCATATCCGAATTGGAAAAACTCTGGTCATTGGAAGATGCACATTCCAGTCCGAGCAATGCAGCCACCAGATTCTCTGCGATCACTTCCCGGATACCGGAAGGAACCGATCCTGTCACACCGATACAGCTTACCGATCCATTCTGGATTCCCTGACTTCCCGCTCCTTTTGTAGCATACAGGCAGCGGCATTCCAGATACAGCATGGATTTCTTTTCGCTGCTTCCCATCAGGACTTCTGAACCAGATCCCGACGTAAAGCGGACTTTCAGTCCTCTGGATGCATAGGCAGAATTTAAAAATGCCTTGGAATATGGAGTGTCATCTCCATCGATAAATACCTTCTCTGTTCCATATACAGAAAGTGTCTCTGCATATGTAGTCAGTCCACGGATCCCCAGTTCCAGCTCCGTAGCCTCCTCTGCCGAGCACTGTGTCAGTACACCCGGGCGTCCCACCTGGGAACCGATCAAAAGCGCCATCGCACTCAGTGGTGCATACCGTGCAACTCCCATGGTCGTCTCTTCTTCCGCAAATCCTCGAAGAGCTCCCTCAGCTGCATCAGCTGCAATCTGCACCGGATCATCTTTCAAGTTCGTAATATGTGCCTGATTTCCCGGCGTTCTTCTTGCACGGATCTTCTGCATCCCCATCATCAGTTCTACCACATTCAGATGATTCATAACCTCTGTCATCTTTGCAGGTGTGATCCCTGTTACAAGCTCCAGGATCTCCTTTCTGGATACGTGGATATCTACGATCATCCGTGCAATTTCCAATGAAGAAACTGCCATCGATGCTTCCGCACGTTCCACATTCATCGCATAATCTGCGATGAACTGATCGATAAAATCAAAGTCTTCTCTTTTCTTTCCATCCAGTTCTACAATTCTGCCGTTCTCTACTTTTACAGACGGCTTGGGATCATACGGACTTGTCATTGCCACAAATCCCATCTCCGGCCATTCATTGATATATCCATCAAGATTTACCGGACGCTGATCCAGGGTTTCAATTCGTTTTGATCTTTTCATGCTTCTTCTCCTAAATAAATGATATCTCCTACACACTTATAGATGTATTATACCTCAAAACCAAAAGAATCGCAATCGAAGTTCTTGATATTTCTGCAAGAAACCACATCTTTTTTCTAAAAACCCAACAAAAAACCACGGATTCCGGGCAATTTTTTTCTGCGATTTTTATTTTTTTGGATTTGCCCGTATTCTCCCATTGACTTCCATTTTTTCGGACTGTAAAATAGACCTATCTTTTTATCAAAAACAATATTTACAAAGCTTACTTACGAAAGGAGTTTGGCATATGGAACACTTAACCATCCCACAGGGGTATCGTTCCCCCCTGACAATCCGCGAGACCGAGGTTGCGATCAAAGAGATCAAGGATCATTTTGAGCGCTCCCTTGCAAAATCACTGCACCTTACCCGCGTATCTGCACCTTTATTTGTAAAACCGGAATCTGGTTTAAATGATAATCTAAATGGTGTAGAACGCCCGGTTTCCTTCGGAATCAGGGAACAGGATGACACACCTGCCGAGATCGTACACTCTCTCGCCAAATGGAAGCGCTACGCTCTGAAGCACTATGGATTTCATTCCGGTGAAGGCCTTTACACAGATATGAGTGCGATCCGAAGAGATGAGGATACTGATAACATCCACTCGATCTACGTGGACCAGTGGGATTGGGAGAAGGTCATTTCCAAAGAAGAACGGAATATGGAGACTCTGCAGTATACAGTCCGCAAGGTCTACAGCGCCCTCAAAGAGACCGAAGATTATATTTCCAAACGTTACAACTATATCGAACCGCTCCTCCCGGATGACATCTTCTTTATCACTTCTCAGGAACTGGAGGACTTATATCCGAATTGCGATTCCAAAGAAAGAGAACACCGGCTTGCAAAAGAAAAAGGTGCCATCTTTGTCTCTCAGATTGGAAAAGTTCTCGCCTCCGGCGAAAAGCATGACGGACGTGCCCCGGATTATGATGACTGGGAATTAAACGGCGATATCATCGTCTATTATCCGATTCTCGACATTGCTCTCGAGCTTTCTTCCATGGGCGTTCGCGTAGATGAAGAAGCACTTGCCAGACAGCTAAAACTGTCCGGATGTGAAGACCGCGCCAATCTTCCATTCCAGAAATCCCTTCTGAATCAGGAACTTCCATACACGATCGGCGGCGGTATCGGCCAGTCCCGCATTTGTATGTATTATCTGCGCAAAGCACATATCGGAGAAGTGCAGTCTTCGATATGGCCGGATGACATTTTCAATTGTGCACTGGAAAACGGAATTCAGCTGCTGTAATTTAAAAACGGGAACCTGCTGATGCATGCGATCAAGCCGGTTCCCGTTTTTCTATTCTTTTCTTTTTACCGCAACAGCCTGCATATGCTGTGCTTTATGCCTGTCTTTTACAAGTTCCCTGGAATAACGGATCACACCGTTATTTTCATACGGATCATTAAAATAATATCCATCGTCATCATATCCGACAAGCACCATGCAGTGTTCGTTGGAAATCCAGGTAAATGTCTCTTCACGATCGTTTAGTTTCCACTGTGGGCCTGTGATCGGTTCTCGCATGTTAATGCAGGCCCAGAAGATCACCGGCATCCCTCTGTCAAGATATTCTGTCTGCAGAATTTCAGGCTCTGTCCCTGTAAGATCCAACACATCATATGTATCCCCGAGCACTTTCCTCAGTGCCTGTACGATCACCGGTGCATAACACCCAAAAGACGCTTCATCATAAGGACTTCCACAAAAATATTTTCGCGGATCCGGTCCATAGAGAACCCCGTTTTTCTCTTCAAATGGCTGCTTTTCCAGATACTCCTCAATAAAAGTATCCACAGAGATCTCATATCCCAGATATTGGAGCAGCATCACTGCTGATACGCTCTCACACCCTGTCGGATACTTTACACTCTGATCCAAATAGGGCACATCAATGATCTTACGCATGTTGTCCCTCCGCATCTTTTTTCTGTTCCCGTTTTTTCAAAATGGTCAGCACTGCGAACAAGATCAGCAGACTGATTCCAAGGGCAACCCACCAGATTCTTACGATTCCGGCGATCAGATAGCCAAATACACACACCGCTGCCACGACCAGTGCATACTGCATCTGTGTCGATACATGATTGATGTGATTACTCTGCGCACCTGCAGATGACATGACCGTTGTATCAGAAATCGGAGAAATATGATCTCCGCAGACCGCACCTGCCAAAACTGCTGCTACAGAAATGATCATCATTTCCAGATTTTTTTGTCCCGGGAACATGGCAACCACGATCGGCACCAGAATCGCAAAAGTCCCCCAGGAAGTTCCGGTTGAAAACGCCAGAAAGATTGCGATCATAAACATCACTGCAGGAAGGATCACACTCGCAGACGCATTGCTTCCCACTAGATTTTCTACAAATGCCGCAATTCCAAGGGCATCTCCCATTCCTTTTAAAGACCATGCGAAGATCAAAATCGCAACTGCAGGAATCATCAGTCGGAATCCTTCTACAAAACTGTCCATAAATCCTTTGAATGTGATCACCTTTCTCGGCAAATACAAAAGCAGCATAAACAAAATCGTCACTGATGTTGCAAAGATCAGACTTGTCTCGGCATCGCATCCGGAAAATGCAGTAAAGACATCGGTTGCCCCTCCAAGATATCCTGTATAGATCATTGCACCGATCGCAGAGACGATCAAAACCGCTACCGGCAGGATGAGATCTATTACTTTTCCTTTTTCTGATGTCTCTTCTGCTTCAACAGTCTCAAATTCTTCTGCACCAGTTGTGAAAAGATCTCCTTTTTGTGCATTTTTTTCGTGCAGCTTCATCTGACCAAAATCAAAACCACTGATAATGACAAATAGTACCATTGCCAGCGTCAAAATTGCATATAAATTATAAGGAATTGTTCTTAAAAACAGCTGGAATCCTGTAATCCCGGCATCTTCCGGCACATAGGAGTTCACCGCTGCCGCCCAGCTTGAGATGGGTGCAATGATACACACCGGAGCTGCCGTAGAATCGATAATATATGCCAGCTTTGCTCTGGAGACCTTATAGCGGTCTGTCACTGGGCGCATCACCGAACCGACTGTCAGACAGTTGAAATAATCATCCACAAAAATCAGCACTCCCAGTCCCGTCGTTGCAAGAAGGGCACTCTTTTTGCTCTTGATCTTACTTCCTGCCCAGTTTCCATACGCAGCCGATCCTCCCGATTTTGCCATCAGGACAATGATCATTCCCAACAGAACATCGAATATCAGAATATTCAGATTCATACTGTCTTTCATGATCTCAAAAAATGACACAAACGAATCCCAGGGCGAAAATCCCGTATACAGCAGCGCCCCCACAGCAACCCCTACAAACAGAGAACTGTATACTTCCTTTGTGAGAAATGCAAGCACGATTGCAAGCAGCGGCGGCACAAGAGACCACCAAGTTCCGATAAACATAGAGCCATCCATTTTTTCCTTCATCCTCTTTTCTATTACTTTTCCGCATAACAATACCCTGTCCTGGCACCAGACTTCGCCTTGTCATGACAGGGTATCTCTTACTATTTTACTGGATGATGCATAAATATGCAATTATATTTTTTTATTCCATGCAAATGCATGGTTCATGGGACCACTGCCCTGTCCCAGATCCAACATAAAACGTAGTGCATGGGACAGGTATTGCTTTGCATTTCTTACCGATTCTTCCAACGTCAATCCTTTTGCAAGATTGGCTGCGATCGCACTGGAAAGTGTACAGCCTGTTCCATGCGTATTGGGATTCTCAATTCGGGTTCCGTAAAACCATTGTGTCACCCCACCCTTTTTCCAGAGAATATCATTTGCATCCTGCCTTTGATGTCCCCCCTTTACTAATACGCTGCATCCAAACCTTTCCCCGATATTTTCTGCCGCCTGTTCCATGTCTTTTGACGTCCTGATCTCCAATCCGGACAGATTCTCTGCTTCCGGAATGTTTGGTGTGATCAGCTCTGCCATTCCAAACAGCTTTTCCTGCATCGCACAAACGGTCTCTTCTCGTGTCAGTTTCGCCCCGCTTGTCGCTGCCATCACCGGATCTACTACAATGTGTGTCGCCTGATAGTGCCGCAGTGCCTCCGCGATCACTTCGATCAGCTGCACAGATGTTACCATCCCAATCTTCACAGCATCCGGGCGGATATCTGTAAAAACAAAATCCAACTGTGCTTTTAAAAATTCCGGAGAGACTTCCATGATCGCACCCACTCCGGTCGTATTTTGAGCAGTCAGTGCTGTAACTGCGCTCATCGCATAGACTCCATTTGTAGTCATTGTCTTGATATCAGCCTGAATTCCCGCACCTCCGCTACAATCACTCCCGGCAATTGTCAGACCTGTTTTCATTTTCGCCATGTGTCTGTCCCCCTTGCCAGCATTTCCAACAATGCTTCGTATCGCTCCAGAGACTGCAGGCAGATATGTGCAGTCTCTCTGACTTTTTCTTGTTCCCGGTTTGCTTTTTCATACACTGCGACTGTATAAAATCCGGCTTTTTTGGCAGTCTCTATAGCATGAAGTGCATCTTCCATGACTAGCACTTCATTCGGATTGCAGTGCATCCTCCTGGCTGCCTCCAGATAAATATCCGGCTGATCTTTGCCCACTTTCATCTCACTGCAAAACAACAGCTCTGTAAAATACTTCTGGATCTGCAGTCTCTCACACGCCATCCGAATACACTTCGGATCTCCGGAAGTTGCCAGAACCATAGGATATCCTTTTTGATGCAATATTTCCAGCAGCTCTCTGGCACCCGGTTTTAAGGTCACTTCCTCCCTGTAAAACCTTTCAATCTGACAATGGACTCCTTCCAGAACATCTGACACCTGAACTGAGAGCTGATATTGCTCAATCAGGTATCCTGCTCCCTGCTCCAGACTCATCGGAAACAACCGATCGCCTAAATCCGGCTCCGGTGTCACTCCCAGTGTTTCAAGATAACGGTCTGCTGCATGCTCCCAGATTTCCATAGAATCAAGCAGCGTTCCGTCTGCATCCCAGATCATTCCCTGTATCATACGATCGCCTCGATCCGTTTTTTCAATTCTTCTGCCGCCTTCTTACGGTCATCCTGTGCAAAAATCGCACTGATCACTGCGATTCCTGCAATTCCACTTTCCGAAAGCTGCTCCATATTTTCTGCACAGATCCCTCCAATCGCCACTACCGGGATCTTCACCGCAGCACAAATATCACAAAGCATGGTACGCTCCACTTCTACTGCATCCGCTTTGGAACTGGTCGGAAAAACTGCCCCTACTCCCAGATAATCCGCCCCTTCTTTTTCTGCCTGTATTGCCTGCTCTACAGTCTGCGCAGATACGCCGATGATCTTTTCCTCTCCTAAGATTTCCCGTACTTTCCACACCGGCATATCATCCTGACCAACGTGTACACCATCTGCATCTACTTTCTTTGCGATCTCCACATCGTCGTTGACCACAAACGGAACCTGATAAGACGCACACAGTTCTTTGATCTCCTTTGCTTCCTGTAAAAAAGCTCCGTTGTTCATCTCTTTCTCCCGCAGCTGCAGAAACGTCACCCCACCTTTTAAAGCCGCTTCTACCTGCTCATACAGCGTGTCATGTTTTACCCAGCTTCTGTCTGTCACAGCATATAACAGCAGGGAATCCTTATCGCACCTCATAGTCTGCTCTCCTTTCCAGCTCTTCTCCTGTCAGATTACATACCGCATCAATGATCCGGCTGCGATAGGTTGCATTTCCATCTTCCGGACGCATATTTTCCCAGGCGATCTCCCCTGCTGTTCCCATCACGCAGACTGCCGCTGCTGCCGCATCCAGTATGTGATCCGGATTTGCACATAAAAACGCAGTCAGCATTCCGGAAAGCTGGCAGCCGGTTCCGGTAATCTGTCCCATCTCTTTTCTTCCATTTCGGATCACATAGCATCGGTCTTTATCCGCAACCAGATCAATAGCTCCTGTCACGGCTACAACAGAGCCGCAGGATGCCGCAAATGATTTTACAAATGTCACTGCTAAATCCAGGGTTTCTTCCGTAACCATATCCGCCTCGCAGGCATCCACACCTCTTGCACCGCCCATGCCTCCGGCCAGTACTTTTATTTCCGACATATTCCCCCGGATCACCGAAACGTGTACTTCCTGCATCAGATGCAGAGCCGTCTGTGTACGCAGAGCGCTGGCTCCTGCTCCCACCGGGTCCAGCATCACCGGATGTCCCAGCTCATTTGCCTTTTTCCCCGCCAGGAACATACTCTCAATGCTGCTTTTATGCAGTGTTCCGATATTGATATTCAATCCCTGGCAAATCGTTGTGATCTCCTGAACTTCCTCCGGCTCATCTGCCATGATCGGACTGGCGCCGCATGCCAGGATCATATTCGCCACATCGTTCACCGTCACATAATTCGTAATATTATGTACCAGAGGATGATTTTTTCTTACAGTTTCCAGATATTGTTTCATGATTGACTCCTTTCAGACCCAAAAAAGCGGAGTACCAATGTATGGTATCTCCGCTGTCTCAGCATATCTATCCCTACGTTGGCATTATCCAAATCAGGTCACAGGTCGAAGCGATTCAGCTTCCTCTCAGCCTGCTTGATACGCAAGCTCCCTTGTTTTTTTCTTTACATTTATTATACTCTGTTTTCTTTTCATTGCAACACCCATTTATTCACAATCGAATCTGGATCTGATATTTTTTCATCCAGTAGTTGATCTGAAGCATATATGCGATCATCTGAGGGCCCGCCATCAGCTGACCGTACCACGGTCTTCCATAATCTTTTGGTGCATTCAAAAACCTCTCCGCCTTCTTCCTGTCCAAAAATACCCGGATCGGTGCATTTGTATCCTGTAAGATTTCTTCTCTCATCCTTCTGGCCAAAATTGCTTCGTACTCTGGATTGTATGTTTTCGGATACGGACTTTTCTTTCTCCAGAGTATTTCTTCCGGCACTTTTTCTTTTCCCGCACAGCGAAGCAAAGACTTTGGAATCCCATCTTTGCATTTTATCGTCCACGGCACATTCCACACATACTCAATGATCCGGTAATCTGCAAACGGTACCCGCGCCGACAAGTCATACCAGGTACTGGTTCTCTCCATTCGATCCAAAAGCGTTGCCATAAACCACTTCAAATTCAAATACGCAATTTCTCTGCGTCGCCTCTCCTCCTTCGTATCCTCCGGACAATACGGCGTTTCCCTCACAGACTTTTCATAAGCGGCATCCGCGTACTCCTTCATCGGAAGTTTTTGGACCCACTCTTCCCTGAGAAGACTCTGCCGGACAGACTGATCGAATGCCCATGGAAATCCTGCTGTCATAAATGCTTCTTTTTTATGAAACCATGGATATCCTCCAAAAATTTCATCCGCACACTCTCCCGTCAAAGCCACATGACTATACTGTGACACCTGAGAACAAAAATACAGCATCGAAGACTCTACATCTGCCATACAGGGCAGACATCTCGCATCTACTGCTTTATAAAGATATTCTGCCAGCTTTTCATTGCTGCATTCCAGATAACGATGCTCACTGCCGCAATATGCTGCCATCATATCGACCCAGGGCCGATCCCGACTTGGCTGAAATGCATTTGCCTGAAAATACTGCTGATTCCCCTCAAAATCAAACGAAAAAGTCAACAGTTTCTCGTTCTCTTCCCGCAATGTCTCCGCACAGATTGCTGTCACCAGGCTGCTGTCTATACCACCGGAAAGAAACGAGGAAATTCTTTCTTTGCTTTCCAACTGCCGTTTCATAGCATCTTCTATCAGCCATGCCGTTTTTTCCACGGTTTCCTTTTCCGAATCTTCGTGCGGACAGCTCTTGACATTCCAATAACAGTGATCTGTTACCACACCCTGCGCAAAAGAAATATAATGCCCCGGAAGAACTTCACAAATATCACGAAAAACTCCATTTCCTGGCGTCCTTGCCGGCCCCAGTGCAAAAATTTCACAAAGCCCGTTTTCATCAAGTACCGGTTCTACCCCCGGATACTGCAGCAGACTTCCGATGGAAGATGCAAAAAACAAAGTTTCTTTGTTTCTTGTATAAAACATCGGCTTTGCCCCAATCCTGTCACGAAACAAAAATAATGTTTTCTTTGTTTCATCCCAGATCACCGCCCCGAAAACACCGTTTACTTTTTCCACAAATCCAGGACCATACTGGAAATACGCAAGCAAAATCAACGCTTCACTCTGGTCTGTATCCGCTTTTAATTCCCTGCGCAGTTCTTTCGCATTATATATTTCTCCATTGAATACAAGTGTACACATATGTGCCTGACGTTTTAAAGTCATCGGATGTGCGTGTCTGGTATCTTCCACACAACGCCCCATTGCAAACCCGATATTCTGACTGCAAAATCCTGTAAATGTTCCCATGGTTTTCCCCTTTTCTATTGAATAATCGGTTGATACTGTTTTCCCTCTATCGCCGCCTCTGCTGCCGGAATCAGAAATTCCAGACTGGCGATCATGGAATTGGGCTTTTTCTGTGGATTATCCTGCTTAAACGGTACAAAATAAACATGTTTGGCATTTAACAAAACTCCTATATTTTTCATGTTCATCCCCAGCGCATCATTAGTAGAAATCGAAACCAGCAGCGGCCTTTCATTGCGCAAATGTGCTTTTGCAGCCATCAGTGCCGGAGTATCCGTGATTCCATTTGCCAGTTTTGCAATACTGTTTCCCGTACACGGCATCAAAATTAAAAGATCCAGCAGGCCTTTGGGACCAATGGGTTCTGCCTGTGGGATTGTCAGAAACGGGGCTTTTCCCGTAATCTCTTTTGCCCTTGTCACAAACTCCTCTGCGTTTCCAAATCGGCTGTCCAGTGTCTGTGCCGCATCTGAAAAAATAGTCTGTACTTCTGCGCCTTCCGATTTTAATGCCTGCAGCACCTGAAATACTTTTTCATACGTACAAAAAGATCCCGTGATCGCAACTCCGACCTTTTTTCCTTTTAATTTCATCAGTTACACTCCCTTTTCTCGCTTCTTTCTATCTCTTTTAAAATCTCTCTTCCGAACAATCTGCCCGATGTCTCCGGAGAAAAGCGCCCCGGAAGACCTGGCAGAAATGTTACACACCCCCCCAGTCTTGCGGCCGCATCCCGATCGATTCCCCCGGGAACCGAAGCCAGCTCCAGCATACAGACTTTTTCTGACAGTTCCTGCAGCAGCTCCTCCGTCCAGACAAGTGACGGAGCTGTATTAAAAATAAATGCTGTATTTTTCAGCATGGGAGAAAGATTCTCTCGGGAACAAATCACAGCCCCTGCTTTTTTTGCACGCTCACACGCCTTCGCATCCGAATCGTATACTACAATTTCACATCCCCAGCTTTTCAGACACCGGTGGATCGCACTTCCACACCTTCCATATCCGGTGAGGATACAGCGATTTCCCCGCAGTGTGACCAAACTGCTTCGGACTGCTTCTGCAATCGCACCTTCTGCCGTGGCAGCTGCATTTTCTTTTATGACATTTTCTGAGTCCATCAGATCATACACCATCCCTCCCCGGCGCAATATCTCTTGTTTCAGCTCTTTCGAAAAGCATCCTCCAAATATACGATGTCCATGTTTTATACAGTTCACGATCTGTTCTGCATCCGGTTTATGCTCTGTACAGGTGTTGAGCACGCCTTTGCGAAGTACAGGCACTGGAAGCACCACAATACGGCAGTTCTCAAACACCTTCTGCAGCTGTCCGGCTGTCCCCTCCTGTCCGGATCCAGTTGGCAGATATGCGGTTTCTGTCTGCCACCCTTGTTCTTCCAAAAATTGTGTTACGCAGATCTGCCTTTGATCTCCGCCAATGATCCCTATCCTTTTCAAGCACACAAAATCCTTTTTCTTTTAACATATGCATGTGCATGCATTGCGTGTCTGCTGTCAACACAAAAAAAACGTGCATGATTCTGATCTGTCATCATTTTCATGCACGGGCTTTTATTTATTTTATCTTAAGAAATTTTCAATCACAACTGCTTCTGCCTCTTCTTCGCTGAGACCAAATGTCTGAAGTTTGACAAGTTGTTCGTCATTGATACGTCCGATTGCTGCTTCATGTACAATCTGTGCATCGACATGCGTTGCTGTGATCTCTGGAATCGAGCTGATCTTTGCATGATCCATAATGATCGAATCACACTGTACATGCGCATGACACAGCTGATTTCCGATTGCCTTTGGATGGAACACCTGACTGGATGCTCCCTTTGCAACAGAACGTGATACGATTCTTGCAGAACTGTTCTCTCCATTTAATTCTACATCCATATTGGAAATCGCCTTCTGATCCTTGTGAGTCATCAGCTTCTCTGTCACATAAAGTTTTGCTCCTTCTGAAAGTTCCACATGTGTCTCGCGCTCTGTAAAATCCACTCCTTTGATCTGTGTCGTTTCCAGTGTAAATACAGAGTTCTCCCCCACATAAATTTTTGTCACCGGATTGAGAACTTTTTTTCCACTTCCGTTTCCCTGCGCATAATGGTTTTCCACATATTTTACATTGGCATTCTTTCCCACATGAAATGCATGGATTCCATCGTGTCTTGTCTCGCTGCACCCCTCGCCATGGATCCCGCAGCCTGCAATGATCGTCACATCGGCTCCGTCTTCCACATAAAAATCATTATAAACGACATCGACACCTTCCTGAGTCATAACAACCGGAATATGCACCTGTTCTTTTTTTGCCTCTCCACTGATATGAATATCAATTCCCGGCTTGTCTTCTTTCTTAACAATGTTGATATGTCGGCTGTCTCCATGGCACACCGCCATCCCATTCAGACGCAGATTATAAGCCCCTTCCTGCTTAAATCCGTAAGAATCGATCACATCCAGCACTTCCTGGGTCACCTTATTCAGCTCCATAAAGTTCTCCCCCTTTCTGGATTCTGCATACACATGCCTGCTCTTTTTCTCCAAACAACTTAGGAATCATCTCCTGTGCGGCTCCGATGGACTGCACTTTTCCATCTGCGATCACCATAATCCGATCTGCCATTTCAATAATCCTCTCCTGATGTGAGATCAGTACCAAACTCTCCTTTTTCTCCTTGTGAATCTGCTCAAACCGTTTCACCAGCATTGAAAAACTCCACAGATCAATTCCTGCCTCCGGTTCATCAAAAATGCAGATATTGTGAGACTTCGCCAATACTGTGGCGATCTCGATCCGCTTCATCTCCCCTCCCGAGAGTGTGGCGTCTGCTTCTCTGTCAATATATTCTCTCGCGCAAAGTCCTACACTGCTTAAAAGATCACAGCATGTCGTCTCATCCAATGTCTCTCCTGCTGCCAAAGACAGCAGTCTTCTTACGGTCATCCCCTTAAACCTTGGCGGCTGCTGAAACGCAAATCCCATACCTGCCTTTGCACGCTCATCAATACTCATATTCGTAATATCTGTTCCGTCTAAAAAAATACTTCCCGAACTTGCCCGATTAATCCCCATCAATACTTTGGCAAGCGTAGATTTTCCTCCGCCGTTTGGTCCTGTGATCACCAGCATCTCCCCGTCTTCTACCGAGAAACTCACGTCCGAGAGGATTTCTGACTGTCTTCCTTCTTCTGCTACATCAAAAGATAAATGTTCTACCTGCAGCATCTGTCTGTCACTTCCTTTTCCTGTATTCAAGCTTTTATCCGCCTTTTCTCTGGCAGACAAATGCCCCTTTATAAACTGTAATACCCCTGTCAGGTTTTGTCAACCGCCTTGCATCCCATCTGCCATATTCTTGTTTTCCTGTTTTACATCTCATCAAAGTAAGTGTAAAATAAAAGAAGAAACAGGAGGAAATGATCAATATGGAATCTCGCAAACATTTATTATGGAAATTATTTCTTTCCACATTTTACCTGAGTGCCTTCACATTTGGCGGCGGCTATGTGATCGTTACACTTATGAAGAAAAAATTTGTGGATCAATATCACTGGATCGAAGAAAACGAAATGCTGGATCTGATTGCCATCGCCCAGTCTGCTCCAGGACCCATTGCCGTCAACGGCGCCATTGTTGCCGGATATAAACTGGCCGGGATCCCTGGAGTTCTGGTCTGCATCATTGCCACTGTCTTTCCGCCTTTTCTTATTATTTCTGTTGTTTCTGTCTGTTATACTACTTTTCAGAACAATGTCTGGATCCGTCTGCTTCTGGAAGGAATGCAGTCCGGTGTTGCAGCTGTGATCGCATCTGTTGTATACGACATGGGACGCGGGATCGTAAGCAGCAAGCATCCTGGCTCTGTCATCCTCATGCTCTGTGCATTTGTGGCAAATGCCATACTGAAGATCAATGCCGTCATCATCATCTTGCTGTGCATCGCACTTGGACTCTTTCAGACCTGGCACGAAAAAAGGAGGAACTCTCTATGATCTGTCTACAGCTTTTTTTCAGTTTTCTTCAAATTGGAGCGTTCAGCTTTGGAGGTGGTTATGCCGCACTTCCCCTGATCCAAAATCAAATAGTTACGCTGCATCATTGGATGAGTATGTCCGAATTTACAGATCTGATCACCATTTCCCAGATGACTCCGGGACCCATTGCCATTAATTCCGCAACTTTTGTAGGAATCAAAGTCGCAGGAATTCCAGGCGCAGTAACCGCAACCCTTGGCTGTATCCTGCCTTCCTGCCTCATTGTAACGGCCATTGCCTGTATGTATATGAAATACAAAAATCTGGATACGCTGCAGAGAATTCTTTGTATGCTGCGCCCTGCCGTTGTTGCGCTCATTGCTTCCGCCGGACTTTCGATTCTGATCACGGCTTTCTGGGGCAATCGCAACATCCACTTTTCCACCTTTCAGCCAAAAGCAGTACTCCTTTTCATCGGCTGTCTGTTTCTTCTCCGAAAAAAGAGAAATCCCATCCTGGTAATGCTTTTAGCCGGAGTTGTCAATCTGGGAATTGCACTGCTTTTTTAGCCAAGAGCTGACAGATATCTGCCGCCAAAGCTTCTTTGCGATTGTATCAATCTTGCTTTTTTCAGCAGTTTTGTATATGATAGTGACAAAGCAATCTCTTAATATGACTTTTCAGATTTATTTTTACAAAGGAGATATGTATGAGCAACCGACATTATCTGGTCAATTCAGAAGATCTTCAAAATCTAAATGCACGATTACTTTCCATCGCCTTCTCCAAAGACGAAGGAGACTGGAAAAGCATTATGCATACACACCATTTTACAGAACTGTTGTTTGTAGTCAACGGAGAAGGCAGTTTTTCCTTCAATCAGATACAATCCCCGCTTTGTCCCGGAGATCTGGTCATCATCCCCCCTTACACCGAACATACCGAGCGTTCTTCGCAAAATCATCCGCTCGAATACTATGTACTTGGGATTGACGGTATTTCTTTTCTTTCGCAAAAAGACAGAGAGTGTGCTCAGGTATTCTGCAATTTTCAACATGATCCCAGCATTCATGAACTATTTCGACAGATGCTCTACGAGATCCGCACTGCACAGTATGGATCTCAGACAATCTGCCAGCACCTGCTTGAAATCCTGATTCTCAAAATCATCCGGTCCCAGCAGCTGATTCCGGTATCCATCAATTCCATCCGGATGACCAAAGAATGTGCACAGATCAAAGAATATCTGGATTCCAACTATTCAGAACACATCACACTGGATACATTGACGTCTCTGACACACATGAACAAATATTACATGGTGCACTCTTTTACAAAATATACCGGACTTTCTCCCATCCAGTATTTAAACCAGACCCGCTTAAAGCGTGCACAACATTTATTGAGAACGACCAACTACTCAATTTCTGATATTGCATCATCTACCGGATTTTCTTCACAGTCTTATTTCACTCAGATTTTCCGGAAAAATTTCAATATGACTCCGGTAAAATACCGGCAGGAGCATGCAGAAAGTTAAATTCTATATCATTTGCTGCATAAAAAAGGAACGCTTTCCCATGAAAGCATTCCTTTTTTGTTTACTCTTCATTTCTTAAATCTCATACCATTTGATTTCATTCGCATCCATATCAAGATCAAAACTGCTTCCGTCTCCACGGTATACCGTTGTACTCTGCGGCTCATATGTATTATTGACCACACAGTACTTTCCATTCTTCACATAGGCATGCACTTCTACATTGTAGTTTGTGCTGAACCATTTGTGCAGATGATCTTCATCATGAGAAGACCAAATGATTGAGCGATGCAACAGTCTGCTGTTCTCAAAGCTGTATGGAAGTCCGCTGATATAAACACAGCGCCCTTTTCCAAACTCATTCACTGCAAGCTGTACCTCTTTTTCTCTCTGTTTGATGATCGTCGTTCCATCCAGTGCAAAGATACTCTTCTTACCTTCCCCAAAATCAATCTCATCCTTGCAGTCCTCGGTGATAAAGTGATCATGCTCCTCCCAGTTATATTTATCCATATTCAGTGTAAATCCAGTCTCTTTCTCTACACCCATCATGGTTGCAAGCTGGAAGAAATGTCCTTCATACTGATGCGCTGCCGGCTCTCCTACTCCGATGAATCCACCGCCATTGTAAACAAATCTCTTAATTGCTGTCACAATCTTCTCGTCTGTCCAGTTCTCTCCACCTGTATAAGCTGTGTCCGCATCTCCGATATTCAAAATCACATCCACATCATCCAGAATGTCCGGATTTTCTCGAATATCATCAAAGTTTATAAACTTCACATCAAACGGAGCTCCGCTGAGCGCTTCGATCACACCTGCATAAGAGTAGTTCTGTTTGTAGTAGATGGCATGATGAACCATATGATTTCCCCATGCGCGCATCTTGCCCCAGCAGTTTAACACTGCAACTTTCTTGATGCAATATGGTGTTGTTCCTTTGATGTTTGTATACAATGTGCGGAATTCATTGCAGACGCTTTCTACATAATCAATAAATTCCGGGAATTCCATAGCCAGTTTCAAATATCCGCCGTATCCGATACGATCGATCGGCTTTCTCAGGATTGCACGTCTTGCAGTCACCCAGTTGACTTTTGCTTCTTTCACCGGATCTCCGCCTTCGTGGAATGTATCCGGGAAGAAATATGGCAAAAATCTTCCTTCTGTGTATTTTACACCTTCAATATCACTGATCAGACGCAATGTAGCACCATTTCCAACGCTTCCTACCACTGCATCCAGACCAATGGTCTTAAACTCATCCATAAACGGTTCCATACCAATCCAGTGATCCCCCAGGAACATCATGGCTTCTTTTCCACATTCGTGTGTAATATCCACCATCTCTTTGGCAAGCTTGGCAACCTCTCTTCTCTGGAACGCCTGAAAATCTTTGAATTCTTTGGATGGGATGCGATATGTATTGTTCATATATCCCTGATCAATGATAAATTCCGGACGGAACTGATATCCGACTTCCTGTTCAAACTGCTCCAGAATATATGGACTTACAGATGCAGAATATCCGTACCAGTCTACATAACGCTCTCTTGCCAATTCATCAAAAATCAGTGTAAACTGATGGAAAAATGTGGTATAGCGAATCACATCAATGTGTGGATTGTCCTGAATATACTTTCTCAAACGTTCCATGGAATATTTGTGAGTCTTCGGCTGACGCACATCAAATGTGATCTGCTTTTCAAAATCTGTCCATCCATTGGTCACAGCGTTATACATATGAACCGGATCCCACATAATATAGGCAAGGAAACTTACGGTATAATCATGAAATGCCTTTGCGCTGTGAATCGTTACATCACCGCTTTTGCTGTCATAGCTCCACTGATCTGTCGGTACAACCTCTGCTGTTGTACGATCGATCACTTCCCACCATCTTGTAATATCATCATGATCATTAACTTTCAGCATATCCGGATACAGATGATTCATTAAATGGATGGATAATGTATCTTCTACTGCTGTATAAAAAGGAGTCATAATATACATCTGCTGAATCTCATCCGGATTTGCCTTTGCCCATTCGTTGTCTTTTCTTGTTGTATAGTAAGTGGAATATACTTTTGCATCTACATTTTTTAATTCTTCCGGGTAGTCCGTTCCATCACAATCACGGATCGCATCTGCCCCCCAACGTTTTACCAAATCCAGGGTTTCCTGCACAACGTCTACATCTGTAGGGATCGTAACCCTTCCGCTCGTACACTCTTTCACCATGATTCTCCTCTCTCTTCTCTATTATAGTCTACTTTGTATAAATCAAGGATAAAAGAAATCCCTACTTTCGTCAATTTTCTTCTTGCTTTCATTTTTAGTATTCTTGCTGTTGTAGTTTTTACAATTTCAAAATAATAATTTTATTCTATTTGTGCATCCTCACGTCCCAACGAGATTACAATCTTTGTCCCTTGTCCTACCCTAGATTCTGCACGGATACTATGCCCCAATCGCTGTATGATCGTTTTACACAAATACAAGCCTATTCCCGTGGATTTCTGATGTTCTCTTCCATTATATCCGGTAAATCCACGCTCAAAAATACGCGGAAGGTCTTCCGGTGCAATTCCAATCCCGTTATCTTCGATCACCAGATCCTGCTCTTTCATATAGATGGAAATCTTCCCCGTGATGCTTGCCTTTTGCGAGCGGACTTCGTCTGACGTATCGGTATATTTTAAAGCGTTGGACAGGACTTGTTCGATCACGAACAGCAGCCATTTTTCATCTGTCAACACCATTTGTCTGCTGTCCTGAAAGTCCAGATGAATTTTTTTCAAAATAAAAATCTGAGAATATTTGCGAATCGCCTTCCGCAGAATATCTCCGATCGGATACCATTGAAATTTCAGATCGGTCCCCATGTCTTCCATCCGAAGATAGGAAAGCACCATTCCAACATATTCTTCCGTTTGAAAGATCTTCATTTTCATTTCATTCAAAAACTCCATTGTCTCTTCCCCATTGTCTTCAAACTCCAATGCTTTTTCTTCAAAAGACTGCATGAGAAGATGCATCGCAGAAATGGGAGTTTTGATCTGATGTACCCACAGACTGTAGTAATCGGATGTATCCTTCCTGCTAAGGAGCACTTCATTTTCCAACATCTCCCGCCATGCAAAAATCGTCTCTGTGATCTCCTGATACTCTGCTTCGATCCTGTCTTTCGCCTCTGGAAATTCCTTCAGTTCATGCGGCAATGCCGCTGCCAGATCCAACAGCTTTTGATAACGCTTCCAATAAAAATAAAAATCCAGTATGCCCAAAAATAAGAGCCATGCTGTCGAAAGCTCCGCGCCATACAGAATCACATCAAGAGGAATCCCTTTTAGCCAGAACAACATACAGAAAATCACAAGTATCATTCCATACATGCCAACCAGCAAAAGTTTTTCTTTTATATAAGAAATCAACAATCTCATTCTATCACGTACCCGATCCCTTTCTTTGTCGTGATCAGATCACAGATTCCGATATTCTCCAGTTTTTTTCGGAGTCTGGTCATATTCACAGTCAATGTGTTATCATCAATAAACTCATCGCTCTCCCATAGACGCTCTATGATCCGATCACGCTTTACAATCTTTCCTGCATTCTCCATCAGAATCTGCAGAATTTTGAAATCATTTTTCGTCAATTCCAGCCGTTTCCCACAAAAGGTGACTGACGCATCATTGAGATTTAAGATCACATCCCGATATTCCAGCACATTGAGCTGCCCTGCGAAAGAATACGCTCTCCTTAACAATGCCTGGATTTTTGCCGTCAGGACATTCAGATCAAACGGTTTTTCCACAAAGTCATCCCCTCCCATATTCATCGCCATCACAATATTCATATTATCATTTGCTGAAGATAAAAACAGAATCGGTACACTGGAAATTTGTCGGATCTGAGTACACCAGTGAAATCCATTATAGAACGGCAAAATAATGTCCATGATCACAAGCTGCGGATCAAATGCCGTATATTCCTGCTGCACCCTCTTAAAATCCTGTACGCATGCCACTTCATAATCCCACTTTTCCAGATGTTCTTTCATTTTATCTGCAATGACACGGTCATCTTCTACAATCAGTATTTTATACATTTCCTTCCCCTTTCAAGCACTTCTTAATAAAAATAATAGCTTTGCTTCTTACGGCTGTCAATGTCAATCAAAAGGACCTTTAGAAAGTCTTTAGAATTCTTAAGTATATATATATTGACCCCATATATTATATTTTCTATAATATACTCACAAGATAGATATACGGTTTACATACCTATCAAATATACGAAAGGAAGGGATTGCTTTTATGACATTCACACTCAACACACCGATGTTTGACTTTCTTGTTCTTTCCATCATTGCAGAGGGAGATGCCTATGGATATCAGATCAGTCAGATCATTAAACGAGTGTCTGATACAAAGGATTCTGCCCTGTATCCGATCTTGAAGAAATTACAGGAAAGCGGTTATGTAGAAACTTATGACCAACAGTTCCAGGGACGGAACCGCAAATATTATAAGATCACACAAAGCGGAAAGATCCGGCAGGCGCACTTGAAAAAGGAATGGAAAGAATACATTACGATCATTGATGATATTGTAAATGGAGGAATGGGAAATGACTAAGAAAGAGTATATGAAAAAACTTGCCTACCAGCTTCGTCGGCTTCCAAAAGAAGATTTCGATAAAGCAATGGATTACTTTGAAGAATATTTTGAAGACGCAGGCATCGGAAACGAACAAAAAGCCATTGAAGATCTCGGCGCTCCAGAAGAAGCAGCTTCTGCACTGATCCTGGATCTGGCACAGGAAAATGCTGCCAAACCGCCAAAAACAATGAAACGTCGCTTTTCCGCTTTATGGATTGCCATCCTTGCACTTTTTGCAGCACCGATCGCACTGCCTCTGGCACTTTGTATCCTGGCTGTGATCGCATCCCTGATCCTTGGAATACTTGCAGTCGTTGGAGGTATCTTAGTCACTGCACTTGCCGCAGTGGCAGGAAGCGTGCTTGGCATCATTGGAGGAATTGCGATCATCCCTCAGACTCTTGGGGGAGGACTGGTTACGATCGGTCTGTCTCTGATGCTGATCGGTTGTGGAATCCTGGTCACATATTTCACCATATTACTGGCTCGCTGGATCATCATCAAACTTGCCGGACTGCTCGGCAAACTTGTGAGAAAAGGGGGAAAAAGACATGAAGAAAAGTAAAAAAATCATTCTGACACTTTCTGCAGTCACACTGACTGCCGGTGTTCTTTTCACCGGAATCGGATATATGAATGGAGGACGATTTGGCTTTGCCTTCTCCGATGGAAAATTTATCTCTGCTGACAGTATGGAAAAAGAAAAACGGCCATTTATCATGGAGAAAAAGAAACTGGACTCTGTAAAAAATATCGATATCAAGATTTTATCTTATGCAAACATCCAGATTCTTCCATCTTCAGACAACGCATTTTATCTGGAATACAATCTGCCAGGAGAATACCCAAAACCTGTGTTCTCATGTACAGACGGCACACTCACACTGACTCAGGAAGATCGGGAACCGATCGCCATTGTCGGATTTGGATTTCATGCATCCCAGAATTCTGAATGCAGCGTCACACTGTATGTTCCGAAAAAAGCAGAATTGAACAGCTGCAAGCTCTACAGTGACTCCGGAAATATCCAGGCATCGGATCTTACTGCCTCCGATTTTGGCATCGGATGTGACTACGGAGATGTCACACTTAAGAATATCAAAGGCAAGGAACAGCTTGCTCTGAATTTAAGTGCCGGACAGCTAAATGCTGATACACTCTCCGGAAAGACAGTCACGATTTACAATGACAGCGGGAACATTTCTTTAAAATCCGGCACATTTGACGACCTGCATCTGGAGAACGACTACGGAGATGTCCGTCTGGACGGCACTGCTGTGAAAAATGCCTCTGATCTGACTTTGGATTCCGGTCATATAACCATCGCCGACAGTACACTTGGCGCTGCGCGGATTTATAATGAAAGCGGAAATATCACACTGAACAAGACGAATGGAACGTCCATGGAAGTCACTGCTGAATACGGAGATGTCTCCTTTACAGATACGGAGATTTCTGATGTTGGCACATTCACATTGGATTCCGGCAATTTCTCTGCAAATACAAGCACCGTCAAAGCGATCACAGTTAAAAATGACAGCGGCAATGTTTTGCTGAATCAATTTTCCAGTGAAAGCGCAGTTTTTACATTGTCCTACGGAGATCTGGATCTGACTGCCACAAAACTTGGCTCCTTTGACTGTAAGAGTGAAAATGGAAATGTTTCCATCCAGCTTCCGGATCCATTTGATTCCTACGGATTCAATCTCCACACAGAATATGGGGAAATCGCTCTGCCTTCTGCAAAAGAAACTGCTCTTATCACTGAAGAAGAGGATTCCTCCGAAGTTTCCTACCGTACAAATTCAGAGGCAAAACATAAAATCCAGGTAGAATGTGAAAACGGAAATATTCGGATTGGTTAGTCAAAAATGCCTATCCCATTTACAAATGGGACGGGCGTTTTTACATTGCTTACTTTCCTTCTATTTGAATAACTTTTGTCGCCACAGCCTCCCGAAAAGCCTGATCATGCTCGACCAAAAGCATCGTCGGGGAGAATTCCCGGATCAGTTGTTCGATCTGCATCCTTGAATACAGATCCACAAAATTCAGTGGTTCATCCCACACATATAAGTGTGCCTGTTCGCAGAGACTTTTTGCGATCAGCACCTTTTTCTTCTGTCCACCGGAAAAATCCTGTATTTCCTTTTCAAACTGAATCCTCTCAAAATCCAGTTTCCGCAGGATTGCTTTGAATAAAGCTTCCTCTATCTGGCTCTTTTTCGCAAAATCAGAAAGTGTCCCCTGCAAATGTGACGTATCCTGCGGTACATAAGAAATGACAAGCCCAGATCCCATCGTAATCGTCCCTGTATGCTCCAAAGCTTCTCCTGCCACGAATTTGAGCAGGCTGCTTTTCCCACTTCCGTTACTTCCATCCAATACCACCCGTTCTCCTCGATGGACTGAAAAGGACACCGGACAGCTGACCGGATTTCCCCCCATAACAAATTGCCGCATCCAAAAACGTAACCAGTGTATCCGAACGGTATTGCAAGGGCAGCAACTTTAACTCTTCTACCCGTTCCCTGTTTTTCAAAAGACCTGACTTCTGCTCGATTGCCTTTTGTTGTCTCGCTTCGATCGACTTGGCACGTTTCATCATTTTCGCGGACTTATGTCCGATATACCCCTTATCCGCTGCCCCGGTTTTGGATGCTTCCACTCGGTCTGACCATCCTTGTGTACGTTTTGCTGACTGCGAAAGCCTTCGGATATCCTTTTTCTCAAATACTCCGATACAATCTGTCTGCCATGTGTATCCAGATGATTGGTCGGCTCATCGATCAACAGAAAGTGTCCTTCCTTCAAAAACAATGCTGCAAGAAGAGCTTTCGTCTGTTCTCCGCAGGAAAGTGTCTCAAAAGGACGCCAAAGCACTTCTTCATCCACTTCCAGCCCGTAAAGCTCTTTCCGTATCTGCCACTCTTCTGCCTGCGGACACACCTCATTCAGGACTTCCATCGTCCACTTTTTTGTATCTTTTACCGAATACGGAAAATAATCAAACCGAACGGATTTTATAATTTTCTCCCGATACTCATACTGTTCCATCAAAAGATTTAAAAACGTCGTCTTTCCTCTGCCATTTCTCCCCACAAATCCCAGTTGATATTTCACATATTTTAGGAAATTTAATAACTGTTATATTTGATTATCAAATTCTTCGCAAACCCTTGAAAATACTAAGTTTGTAGCAAGTGAACTTTCCCTTACTCTTTCCCTTGTGTTACATTTTCCCATTGCTTTTCATGAACCTTAATATGGGAAAAATTAAGGGAAAGAAAATTTCATAACACAATATAACATATAACAATAACGACATGGTGAACTGATTGAAATGTTTTCGATATTTAACTCTATAACTGATTATTAAAAGAAAGTGGAGATAAGATACGATGAGAACAATATTTGCAGAATACAATCCACACAGAAACAGCATTGATGTTTATACCAATGCCGGTTATATGCTCCGCATTGACTGTTGGGAAGCTGAGAAGAACTTAAAAACCACTCCTGGATCAGACTGCGCATTAAATACACTTGCTATTGATGAGCCACTTGAATATGCACGATTATTTCTTGATGGTAATATGCAAATGTGGGTAGATGCAGAAGATTCTTTGGAATTGTAAACCACAAGTAGCCTGTATGTTTTATTTTACATACAGGCTACTTAATCAAAATCACCATAATTAATCAAGCAAGTTTTTTTAATATACCTCGGAGTCATTTTCGTCCGATCTTTCATCGCTAATAAAATTTCTCTGAAGTGATAGCAGATAACAGATTGGCAGGTTTTTCTAAAAAATAATCTGCTTTTATGTGCTTATTATGACTGCCCCATACTGCCAAAGCAAAATCAATTCCCGCATTTTCCGCACATTTACTGTCATATTTGCTATCTCCGATATAAAGCACTTTCCTATGGTCTGTTTTTGATAATTCCACATATTTCAAAATCGGTGCGGCATTGGGTTTATGTTCCTGTGTATCGTCTGCACATATGATTGTTTTGAAATAATGACTGATACCAAACGGACAAAAATCATGTGTAAATTCTTCCCTTGTCTTTGATGTGACAATTCCCATTTCATAATCCAGACTTAGAAGATTTTCCAATAATTCAACGATTCCGTCAAATACTTTAATGTGATTTGTATAGTTACGCATATTTTTATCCCATAATTCTATCGCATAGGAAGTGTCTTTTATTTCAAGTTTTTTCAAAGCGTCTGTTCCTGTAATCCCTAACGCAAATCTTAGTTCAGAACATGGTATCTCTCTCCCGGACAATCCCTTTATAGTTTCCTGTAAAGAATGTAATACAGCATATTCCGTATCAATCAGAGTGCCGTCAATGTCAAAAACGATATGCTTATACTTCATGCTGCCACCTTTCCCTGTCTGTATCAAAATAACGTATCACCCTGCATGGATTCCCTACTGCAACACAATTAGGCGGGATAGGGCGGGTAACTACACTTCCAGCCCCAATCACGCTGTTTTTTCCTATAGTGACTCCGGGCAGAAGAATACAGCCACCGCCAATCCAGACATTACTTTCTATCTCTATCGGACGTGCATAGGTTCTAAAAAATGTTGTCTGACGTTCCCTCCAATCCGGCACAAACCTTTCCTGTGGTAAGACAGGGTGTGAAGATGTATAAATCTGCACATTTGACGCAATCAATACCCTGTCGCCAATTCGGATAGTTTTGTTATCCACAAAGGTACAATTCATATTGATGATCACATCATTTCCCAAAAAAATATTTTTTCCATAGTCGCAATGAAAAGGCGTGTCGATTGCCACATTTTCCCCTATTCCGCCCAACAGCTCCCGAAGAATGGAAGTGCGTTTTTCTGTATCTCCATAATCAGAAAAATAATATTTCCGTGTTAATTCCCTTGTGCGGGCAATCTGCTTTAACGTATCGCTGTCCGCTGTTTCCAAAAAATCACTGGATTCGTAATACACAATATCCCCCCTTAACGAAAACTGTTTTCCATAACGCCCGGAAGCAGGGCATAGATAGAACAGCCAATCTGATCCTCAAACCGTTCTTTAATCTCTAAAATCTTTTTCCATCTGTCTATTGTCGCTGGGTGAACGCCGTATCGCATTGTCACGTCTACAAATCTCTTTTCCAAAAGACAGAACCCCGAAGGCATAGCCAATGCGTCACATAACTGTACAAGACGGTCATAATCATCATATACCGCATTTGCAACAAATTCTTTCATAAACAGGTAATCCTCATCACTGACATCAAACTCTCCGATAGATGTGGCAATATCCTGTATCATAAATGCGTGGGATATACATATTTGTGCGGCTTTTCCCCACCCACGCTCCATACAGTAACGATAGCCGTCTATCAGATGCCTTTCCGAACTCACTCCGGCATAACGTCCAATATCGTGTAACAGCCCGAAAATATACGCCTGTTCAGAAGATAAATCTTTACAGTGTGACGCAATGTTTTTACAGGCTTCGGCTACATACCGGGAATGTTCTGCCCATACTCCCGGATTGGATTCTGCCGCTTCCCTTAATGCCAGTTCTGCGGTCTGAATGTTCAACTCCATTTTTAACTCCTTTCAAAAGGGCGGGGCTGGAAGATAAACTGTCCAGTCCCTTTATGATGAAATATTTACAGATAAATCAGGAATCCCCGGCATAGTACGAAACAATGTTCATATAGTCCGTTGGATTCGGAACTTCTAAAACAAGCCGCAAACAGTTTTTGTTTTGGGAGTATTGCCGCCACAAACTGCCCTGTATCTTTTCTTCCCCATTGATGTTTTGTTTTTTACCATCCGGGCAGAGCATATTTACTTTGCCGGAACAGCTATTGACCGTATCTAAAAAATTTTTCATGTTCAGAATGTTCAGTTTTACCACTTTGCACTCACCTCCTGTAAATGACGGATTTACTTTACAGGTATCATTATAATGCAAAAGGAATAGAAAAAATATTTCTTTTCTGCCCTTATCTATCACTATTCTGCCATTTTCTCCGATATTCTGTGGGTGAACAATGTGTGTATTCTCGAAAAACCTTTCCAAAATAACTGCTACTCCCCAAACCGCACTCATGGCTGATAACGGTAACAGCTTCCTGCCCCTTTGCCAGCATCTGACAGGCAACTTGCAGACGGTAAGCCTTTATATACTCTACGGGGGTCATGTGCAGACAGTCATGGAACACTCTATAACACTCCCTTTCGCTTAGGTATGCTGCTGCCGCAAGTTCCGGGATAGAGATTTTCTCTCTGTAATGTTCGTGAATATATATCATCATCAGCTTTATTTTATCGTTGCTTTTATTATGTTCCCCCTTTTTTCCACACATAGGACGGGATAGTTCAAAAAGCATGAGCCATATTTCTGTTAGGGTTTCCCGCAGTTTTATTTCATATCCAAATTCATCACTGGATAAACGAAATGAAGCGGCAAGCAGTTTCAAAATCCTTTCTTCTTCTGCATTGCCTGGAAAAAGCGGAATTACCTCAATCTGTGGGGCTGTTATGATAGGCGCAATATATTTTTGTTCAATCCTGCTTCCCTGTTCCCCGGCAAGTAGGGAAACATCGAAAATATGAAGTAGCTGTATATTCTTTTCTTTCTGCGATATTGCTTTTGTCATATGGAGTACATTGGAATTTACTATGCCGCCGCTTCCAGCCGGAAACAACAGTTTTCCTCCCGGCGTATCATATTCAATGCTGCCACTTTCCATATAAAAAAGTTCCACTGTCTTGTGCCAGTGCCACGGTACATAATGTCCGATATACTTGTCAAGTTCTGCCCTTGAAGCGATATAGGGAAAATCTTTTTCAAAACCGGGAAGCAGTTCTTCCTTGCTTCCAGTATAAAATTCAATGCTATGGATATTTTTCATGTCTGTTCACCTGCACATCTGCGATTTTGTATCTGCTTTATGGATTAAATATACTGGAATAGCTCGGTAATTGTCAATCAATCAAAACAGATTCATTTGGAAGATTATAAAAAATAGTGTTAAAAATCAAAGAACAGTTTTCACAGACTCTAAAAATCTGGATGACTAAAAATAAGTATATTTGTTTTGTGAAAAACAGGCAGTTTTACCTGCCCATTTTACTTTAAAAATATCCTCGTTTTTCTCGCCAGTCTTTCACATAACATCGGATTCCGATATAAACCGCATGTACCAGAAGTAGCAACATAATGAGGTTTATCGGAATAATTGATTTTATCCATTTTCCGAAATAGATTATGATAGCTGTACTCATTATCACCACCATGATGCTGATAATATCACAGCAATATTTCCGGTAGATTTTCCCCACCTGATAGCCAGTCCCGATTATCAGCAATCCCGTTATGATAAATAAAATTCCCATAACAATACTTACAATCAGCCAGTACACAATCCCTGAAATGATACTATTTGAGATTCCACTGCTTAACTGTCCGAAAGAATCTGCACCTGCAACAAATTTTTGAAACAGGCTTAAGATTCCTTTAGCAAACATACTGAAAAAGCTAATACAGTCACTAAAGAAAACTGGAGAAAGGATAGCAGTGAATAGTGTAATGGCTATACTGTACCATGCCAGCAGAAACAGGATACTTTCATAACCAGCCGTCACATTTTTATATTTTTTCTCTAACTGAATTTTACGGTTATCGCATTTTTCTTTTGCTTTTTGGTAAGCAGTGCGGTCACAGTTATCGCATTTCTCATAGGGCACTTTTTTCTCAACAGCTACCTCTGTTGTCTTTTGGTGTGTCTGTGCATAGCGTTTTGCCTGTTCCGCTTTTTCATACCTAAATTTCCATGCCACGACTTCTACGTCGGCTCTTTTCCTGCTGTCTGTCTCGTTGGCTAATTGTTCTTCTATTTTCCTTAATCTTGTCCGCAATGCTTCGATATTCTCGACTCTGTTTGTGGCAGGACGTAAATCTGGAAGAACAATGCCTTACCATAAGACGCAGCATCCGAT
>ERZ1106969.788-NODE-788-length-28401-cov-4.602731_pt1 | contig 28401 bp, 22 predicted proteins | sample MGYA00403685_ERZ1106969 | MGnify/ENA primary metagenome ERZ1106969 (study PRJEB35170, sample SAMEA104062416) | human gut metagenome | biome: human gut; feature: human-associated habitat; material: faeces | place: Denmark | collected 2012-05-18 ... | reverse complement strand
AAATTCACTATTCAACCCCTTAAAAACTTTATTTGTTTTTTGATAAATAAAGATTTATTAGAGTTATAGGAGGAGTTATCTACATGAAAACGATAATATCTCTAGGTCTTGCTGTAGCTTTAAGCTCATCTCCTGTTGTGGAACTAGGTGCGACTGTAGCTAAGGCACAATCGCTAAAAGATGCCGAATTGAGTTCTCAAAATGCAAATACGAATTTATTATCAGAAACGCAAAATGAGAGTACAAGTTCTACTGATGTAAATTCAGATGAACCATTGAATCAAGAAACAGTAAAACCAACAGATGAAGTGACTGAGGATGTTACTGATGAACAACCAAGTCAAGAAGTAGTTGAATCAACAGATGAAGTGACTGAGGATGTTGTTGATGAACAACCAAGTCAAGAAGTAGTTAAACCAGAAGACGAAGTGACTGAGGATGTTACCGATGAACAACCAAGCCAAGAAGTGGTTCAGCCAACAGACGAAGTAATTGAAAATGTCACTGATGCTCAACCTGAGTTATCTACAGAAGAAGAATCGAATACAGATGAACAGGAAGCAATTCAAGTATTAGAAAATGAATCTTCTACTCAATCAGTAGATTTTGAAACAAAAAATGATCATGTTGCTAAAGGAACTTTAGAATTTGATATTTACTTCCAAACTCCACTTTCAGAAGTGAAAGGAATGAACTTATTACTTAAACGTGATGGAAAAGAGCTTGGAAATTTTAGTTTAGATCAATTAAGTGGGGAATTCGGAAAATTTACCTATACAATCGAAACATTAAATTCTACACGTCAGTTATCACAAGATGAAGATATTTATTTTGTTCATGTGACGATTAATGGCTTAGAAACTGGGAACTATGAAGCAGTATTAACTGCTGATGGTTATCAAACAACAGTCATTCCAAACATTAATTTAGATAAATATTCTAAACGTGTAAAATTTTCTGCTTCTAGCTCAGAAATGGATCAATATGTAAAGATTGATGAAGAGTATCCAACTACGTTTTTAGTAGGGGATGTGAATCAAGACGGAAAAGTTTCTAATCAAGATTATGATTTAGTCTTTAATGCTTTAGGAACAGAAAATGAAAGCTATGACTTAAATCGTGACGGGAATGTAGATATTACGGATTTATCATATATTTATGGAAATATTGGAGCAGTAGCTAAAACGGTTAACATAGAAGATACAAACTTAATTGTTGATATGAATGAGATGACAGTTAGCTCACTGAATACAAATATCAGTGATAACCAAGATATTTCAAATTTATTCATTGATGATCAAACAACAGTAAATCTTTCAAAAAATGATAATCAAGCTCCATCAGAAGAATCACCATTAACAATTGATGTAGATTTTGGTGCAGAAAATGAAGCAGTTTTAATGGATAAAATCGTGATTAAAGTTCCAACAACACAAACAAGTAATGATGAAGTTGGAATTCCAGAAAAAGGATTCGTTACTTATGTTGATGACGCAGGTAAGGAACATACTGTTTCATTCGATACTACAACAGCTCGCGCTGCGGGAGATATTACAATTGATTTTAAAGAATATGAAAAAGTTATTAGAAAGCTAGAAAAGGCAAATGAAAGATCAATAGAAAATAATAAAGGAATTCTTTTTGCACCAAAGAATAGTTCTATAGAGTGTATCGATAAATATTCGGAAGCAATAGGTAAAATTAAACTCATATTATCTGAATATAGTAAGCTATTAAATAAAGATATATCTAACTTTATAGAGATTGGAAAATTATTTGCAGAAACTGATGAAAATATTAAAAATAATTTAAAAAAGTAGGTGCTCAATTGATGGAAATTGATATAAATGCCATTATAAATGAATATGAGGATCTCAGTGATATTATTGAAAATCAGGAAGAAATACTTAGTGAAGTAGAATTATCTCTTAAAGAAATTACAGGATTGCAAGAATTTTCAGGAAAAACAGCAGATAATGTTAAAGAATATTGTTCAATGGTTCATAACGAGATTATAAAAACTTTAAAAGTAATTCTTATGGAAGTTAATGTGAAGCTATATGGTACTATTAATGACTTTAGCTGTAGTGTGGATAAAAGTAAAAACGCAATAATAAATAGTGAATACATTAATTCATTAAAAGATAAGTTGGCAGATACTAAAGATGATTATATATCAGTTAATGAAAATATAAGTGCAATAGTAAATGATGCAAGTAATTATATATCTATAGGCAGTGATTATTCATCAAGTATTAAAACTGGATATGAAAATGCCAATACCAAGGCCGAGGATGTTATTAAGTCATTAGAGAGATTCGATGATGCTCATAGTAATGATATGAAAAATGTTATTGATATTATCGATAACATATCTAGTATTATAAAGAATATGATGTCAATAACTACCCCTGAAGGTATTAGTGTGAATATAGATACATTTACATCTAATGATAATTTTAAGAAACTTAAGGAATATCAAGTTATATCAAGCAATGAAGTAATTGAAACATCAAAATATGTTCCAGATAAATATGTGAAAATGATAATGGATATGGCAGTTCCTGTAGGAGTATTTTTTACGGGTGCAGATAAACTTATAACCATAGAGGATGCTATAAAGTTATACTCAATAGGAGCAAGTTTTGATGTCAGAAAAAATGAAGCAGGTGAGCTAGTCTATAAGCTAATAACGGATGAAAAGAATATTCCTAAAATAAGAAAGCAATTGGAGACTTTAGGTTTAAGTCACCTTTCTAGAAGAAATATAAGTCAAATGATAAGAGACGGTATTAAAGTTGTAAATAAGGATGGTAAATTTGTTAATAGTAAATTGGTCAATCAGTTTAAAAATAATGCTGGTTTTAAACAGGCATTCAACCAAATTTCAGAAGGATCAATTAATGGACCAACTAAATTTTCAAATACATTAAAGTATGTTGATAAGTTCGGAAAGGTGGTAACCGTTGTATCTAATGTTCCGGAAAACATATATAACCCAATGACAGGAGAGTGGGAATGGGATAATACCGAAGGCTACATTGATACAGCTATCGATAGTGCAGTAGAGATTGGGATAGATGTAGGAATAACTACTGGAGCAGCAGCTTTAGGCCAAGTTTTAATACCAATACCTTTAGTGGGAGCAGCAGTTGGAACTATTGTTGGAACTATTGTATCAACTGCAGTTTCTACAATTAAATTTGGAGAACCACCTAAAACTTTAGTTGATCATGGAAAAGATATAATAAATGATATTACTGATGATATTGGAAATGTTGTAGCAAAAGTATTTTGGTAAGAAAAATGTTAACGAGGAGAAAATGTATGAAAGAATTGAAAAACTTAAGTAAAGAAAAGTTTTATGGTATTACTAATATATTTGAAGATCAAATGTCTAAAATAAGCAATAAGATTCTCTTATTATTATTTAACCTAATAAGTGGTTTGATTTTATTTCTTCCATATAAACAATCAGAAAATATTATAGGTGGGGAAATACTAAAAGTATTACTATATTTGATTATAGGAGTATATTTATTGGGGGCAGTTTTTAGCATTATACTTATTTTAATGGTATTAATTAAAAAAAATGTTGATAGGTTGATAAATCTTAGTGTTGTTTCAGGAACAATAATATTTACATTATCCTTATTGATTACTTATATAACGAATATTGTTTATGAAGGGTATTTAGATATATTTTGGATTATTGCATTAATTAGTTTTATCTTAACTTATGTAGGGATTCTTATTTATAATAATAAGATTAAAAGAAGATTGATTGATGGATATTATATAAAAGAAAATTATAGATATAAGTTTAATCCTAGGTATTTATTATTTATACTTCCATTGGTACCAATGTTGATACCTATTGCTAATAAAGGTAAATATATTACTGAAGTTTTTGGGACGCTATATTATCTATTAGGTTTAAATTATGGAATTATATTAATAACTGCTGTTTTAGGAGTATTTGCATTAAAAAGAATGTACTATGTATACCAAATAAATAATGTAAAAAGGGTGTAGCAGAATGAAAATTAAAAACAAATCATTAGAACTAAACAATTTATTAGCTATAGAGCAAGTGTGTAAAAAAGATGAAGTCGTTAAACTAATGGCAGAATTAAAGAAATTTATTATTGATAATGATTTATATCCAACGGGGCCTGTAGTTTATCAAATTTTAGATGAGAGGCAGGAGTCAAGGAATACTTATAAAGTATATATTCCAATTAATGCAAGTGTGAAATTAAGTTCTGATTCGCAGTTAGAATTTATAAATAGAATTAGCTTAGAATCATCTTTAAGTTGTAGAGTTGTAGATGAGGAAGATTTAGAAATGTCTAAAGAATTATTAAAGCTTTGTGCAGAGCAAAGTGATAAAAGATTAATAGAACCTTTTTATTATGTATATCTAGACGGATATGGAGACCCTATATTTGATATTTTTTCAGAAATACAGGATTAGGGGTGGTTAATATGAAGTTTTATTATGACAGCTTGAGTTATAACAATGTAGTTTCTAAAAGATACCTGGTAAATTATGATCTCGTTGAAAGTGCAGAAAAAGACTTTTTAACAGGATTGTCAAAAGTGGGATATAAAATAAAGGGACCTTTAACATATTACATTGAAGCTGCGAATAAAGAGAAGTTTTATATTACTTTTCTTATACAAACTTATAATTCATTAAAAATTAAAGGAACTAGCTATGAATATAGTAGTTACTATGGCTTGGGAGATACGATTTGTGTCAGAATAAAGGCTGATAAGTTGAAGGATTATCAAAATATATACCAAGAAATGAAAGAATTTTGTATGAAGGATAATTTAAAGGTAGTTACACCAATGTTTTTTTCATTAGGAAATAATAATGATAAGGAATTTTATTATATTATAAGCTGTGGAGTATATCTTAGTTAATTAAAAGGTAATGCATAAATGTGATGCATTACCTTTTAATTTTAATTATTCATCTTTTTTAGTCTTTTTATAAATGTAGTAGCATAAAGCAGCTATTAAAATAAGTCCGAATATACTACCAATTGCTAATGGTAAAGGTGATGAAGAGGTACTATCATTATTTTTATCATTTGAGGTATTAGCTTCTGGGGAGCTCTCTACTTTAAAGTTAATAGTTTCTACCGTTTCAATACCATCCTCGTCTTTTGCTGTAATAACAAGAGAATAATTACCTTCTTTAGTTATCTCTTCTCCATGATATTCTTTTCCATTTAGTAGAATATTATATTCTACAGTATCTTTAAATTTAAATTCAGGAGTGAAGCTACCTTTGATGGTATCCCCATCATTTACGCCAGAAACAAATATTTCAGGCTTAGAAATATTTAATCTAAACTTATAGGATAAGTCACTAATATTACCAGCTTTATCAACGACTTTAACATATAACACATAAGAACCATCTTGATTTATTTCTTGTCCAAAGTAGTTAATATTTTGTAATAGTATGGTTGCAATAGCATCAGTATCATCCCATTTTATAATAGGTGTAATAGGATCGGTATAATATCCTAGATTTTTAATGTTTTCTATTGATATAATAGGGGCTGTTTTATCTATTACAAAGTTAATAGTTTCTGTTGATATATTTCCAGCTAAATCAGTAGCACTAATATTAAGAGTATAACTTCCTTCAGCTGATAATTCAGAGCTAGTAAATGTCTTACCATTTAGAGTGACATTTAAAGAAGCTGTCTTATCATCTACTTTCCAAGTAGGAGTAATATTTTTATTATAATAGTAACCATTATTTACTCCAGTAGTGCTAATAGTAGGAAAAACAGTATCTACTGTAAGGTTGAAACTATATAAAGAAGATCTATTTCCAGCTAAATCAGTTGCATAAATAGAAATTATATATTCACCATCTTCTTTTAATGAACCTCCATTAGATAAAGAAGTTGTAATACCATTTTTAGTTGCAGTAATTGATAGATTCATTACATTCACTTCATCTAGATTATCGCTGAAATTTACAAAAATAGGTGAATTATGAGAAGTTGTATAATTCATTGAAGATGTATTAATATTTTTACCGTTAACCTGTACATTATGAATAATAGGTGCAGTGGTATCGATTCTAAATCTTCTAGTTATATTTATAGAATCATTACCAGCTCTATCTGATGCTGTAATTGTTAATATATAGTCCCCATTTGTTTTTAAGTTTCCAAAATCAGCAACAAATATTTTATCAGTAATTGTACCTGTTTCTTTAACTATTAAGTCTCCATTTGGTGTTTTTAATGTTACTTTAGCATTATTAATATCTAAGTCTGAAATGCTAACTGATAAATCAAATGGATTATTAAATAACTCTTTTGATTCATTATTATTACTTAACCCATTAATATTAACTACTGGTGATTGATTATCTATGATGAAATATCCATATTGAGCTGAAGATTCATTACCTGCATTATCAGTAGCTGTTATTTCTAATCTATATCTACCATTAGCTAAAGTGTTTAGATTAATGTAATTATTATCTATTATAGTAGATGGAATTAACATAGTACCATTATCAGAGTAAATAGTATACTTTAACACACAGTCATCAGTCAGGTTATCAGATATTTCTATATCGCTATCAGATGAAGTACCTACTTTAATAGTAGTATTATTATTTTTATAAACTTTACAGTTTAGATAACTAGTTGTGAAGTCTTTATAGTTAATAGAAGGATCTTCAGTATCAATTCTAAAGTTTCTAGTTATGGTTTCCATAGTGTGACCAGCCCTATCTTTTGCATTTATAGTCAAGGTATAATCACCATTAATATTTAATTCACCAAAATTAGCAGTGAATTTTATATCTTCTACCACTGATGAATTAATTTCTATTGGGTTAGTATTAGGGCTTTGAAGTATAACTGAAACTTCAGAGATATCAAAGTCATTAATATCAACTGATAAATTAACAGAATGATTAATGTTTTCTACGTTAGATAAACCATTAATTGTATAAGTTGGAGCATTAGTATCAATTATAAAATTTCCTGAACAATTGGAAGAATTATTTGCATTATCATATACAGTTAATTCTATTTGGTATCTTCCGTCATTTAATGAACTTAAATCAACTCCGTTATTATAGATACCATTTAAACTTTGTTCTTTTATAATATTGTTTTGTTCATCATATGAAATTTTATATACTGTATATTCAATTTTACAGCTCGATGTTAAATTATCTGATACTGTTATGTGATTATCTGGAGCAGCAGTAGTACCGTTAGGATTTTCCCCTATAGTAATTATCCCATTATTATTATTGAAAATTAAACAGTTAGAATAATTACCTTCATATTTATTAAGGGTAATTATAGGGCTTTCTTTATCGTAAATTATAAATTGTGATTCATTATTTTTTATTATTTCGGTATTTGTCCTATCATTTGCTTCAACTCTAATTTTATATATTCCACTATCTAAGTTGGACAACTCTGAAATTGAACTATCAATTCTTTTAGAAAAATTAGCTCCTTCTTTAGTAGAGTCATCGTCATAGGTTCGAGAATAAATTTCTATAGGGTTTTCATCAAAGATAGAGGAATATTTATAAACTTTAATTTTTACATAATTAAGATCATAATCTTCAACATTTACAGTAGTATTAAAGTCTTTATTTATATTGTTGTTTTCTGGAAAATTATCATAAGAGAAAATAATATTAGGTGAGTTATTATCAATAATAAATTTCCTTGTTAAATAATTATTTGGATTGCTTTCAGTTTGATCATTAGAGCTAGAGTTATTTGAATTATCTTTAATACCTACAGAAATTGAGTAATGACCATTTGGAAGTTTTTCTTTAATTACTGAGTTCCTATCTACATAATTTAAAGGAATTTCATATTCTTCTATATTATTAATGTAATTTGATGCAACAATATTTCCACTTAAATCTTTAATTTCATAGTATAAATCATATTTTCGACTTAAATTATCGTTTGTTACTATATCTGAAGTTGCATCTCCAAGCTTACCTACAGATATAAAATCAGTAGAAGAATAAACCTTTGTATCTTTATAGTTGTACTTAAGAACTGAAGAATTAAGTGTTGGGTTTGTTATATCATAAATGTATAACTGATTATCTGAAATAACGTCTCTATTCTTATCATTAAATGGATTATTAGTATCGTTTCTAATTGAAGATGGTATAGAATATGATAATGTATAATTTCCTTCAGTAAAGTTTTCTATATTATATAGACGATAATCATTATTATAAGGATCAATATATAAATCATCATATTGAAGGGTTGTACCATTAAAAGTTACTACTAAATCTTCAACTTCAACGTAGGCACTATCCTTTACTCTAATCATAGTGATAGGATTTTTTAGATTAGTATTACCTAGTATATTATTTCCACAACTATCAATTAGTTCAATAGAAGGTAATGTAGTATCATAATATATTTCTACATTTCCTTTATAAACATTACCGTTATAGCAATTTATAGTGAATTTTAAGTTGTTTACTCCTTCTGTAAGCTTTAAATCAAAATCCTTTTTGTTAGAGGAGTTTGTTATTGTAGTTTGTATGTCATCAGAAGGATTGTCATTATCTAAGTTATATTCAATATTTATATCAGAAATTGAATTTATTGAAGTTAATTGTTCAGGATCAAAGTTTATATTTAATTTATTATTTTTTAATTTATTAGTAATGTAAAACTTAGAGTTACCATTTACCATATCAAATTTTGAAGAGATATTCTTGTTATTTTGTGACAAAGTACTTGATAAATTAAAATTTATATCCTCATCATCAATGTAGTCATTATAATATTTAACAATAAATCTTTCAGAAGAACATTCATGTCCAGCATAGTCTGATGCCTTTATAAATAAGTGTGTGGAATATACATTATATGGATTAGGTAAATCTAAAGATACATTATAAAGTTTAGTTAAGTCATTATAAGTTATCTCTCCATTTCTAAAAGAATAACTTTCATTATTATAGATTAATTTTATAGTTGTAGTATCTATAATACTTAAATCTGAATTTGCACCCTCAGAAATAGAGAAGCTTAAATCCAATTTACCATCTGTAACTTTATTTGATTGTATATAAAGGATATTTGATGATGTATCATCAATTTTAATATCACTAGTATTATTCACAAATAAGTTTATGGAAGGTGTGTTTGTATCTCTAAATAAATTTAATACTTCTGTGTAGCGGTTACCATAGATATCAATTATGTCTATAGTATAATTTTCGATTACATTTGGATCCAAATTCCTAAAGGTTAAAATATTATTAGTAAACTCGTAATTAGAATTTCTATTAATACTATTTTGGCTTAGTTCTTCAGGCTCACCGTTCTTTTCAGTAATAAATACTTTATCAATTCCATTATTATCCTTAATACTAAACTTAATTTTATCACTATCAAAATAGTAAGTATTCTCTATCTTTTTAGCAGAATCAGGATTCAAAAGTTGAAAATTAGGCATTACAGCATCTCTAATAACATTAAATTGTATATTTCTATCACCAATTTTTATATTAAGTGTATCTTGAAAATCTTCAGGTAAATCTGATAAATTAGTTAATTTAATCTTTAATAAGTTAGAAGAGGTAATAGTAGTTGAAATACAATTTTGATATTCTCTACTTCCAAAATAAATAAAATTTTCATTTGAGGTTGGAAGTTCAATGTTTGTGGCCAATTGAATTTCTATATCAGTAGAGTTCTTATTTAATTTAAAAGTATCATTATCTAATGGATTATTTCCTAATATCTTGTAGTGAAGCTCGTTACAATTATATAAAAAACTTAATATATAAGTAGTAGAGCCATTAGTTATTGTAACTGTGTTAGTACCATTTTTTAACAAGTATTTTTCGTTAAAAGATTCAATTGTTACTTTATTATTTGTAATATCTAATTGAGTTTCAAGATTATAGTCATTTATTGATAAAAGTTTATAACTATTAGAAGGAGTTAACCCAGTAAAGTTAAGTGTTATCTCTTCTTGATAATTATAACTTTTATTATTTAAATCAATAAAATTATTAAAAGTTTTAGAGTAATAGTAACCATTTAGATCCATATAGTACATATCCATAGATGTTAAAGTACTATCTATAGAGCCTGATGTTTCTAGCTTAGAGTTACCAATGGTTATAACTTCCTTAGACGTATTGTTATCAAAATTGAAGATTGAATAAACATTATCTTCTTTATTCTCGTCAGGACAAGTTACTGATAAGGAATAATTTATACCATTTTCATCAATGGAGTTACTATAGCTATTAATATTAAATTTATAGTCGTTTTCTTTTATTGATTTTTTTGTCGTAATATTAGTGGAATAAGTATGAATGCTATTTTCCTTATCTTTTGTAAAAATATTAAGAGTTAAAGTATTGTTCTCATCAATATTTAAATCATTCATCAAAAGGTCTTGGTTTAAAAGGGTTTCATCTAGAAGATAATGATTGTCTCCTACCTGCAATTCTATACATTCTACATTTTCATTAAGTTCAAGTTTAGATGTTGATATTAATGGATATGCCTTTATACCTAACAAACTTGGAATACTTTCGTTCCCAGGAATTAATGAATTAATATTATATAGTGCATTATCTTCCCCCTTACCTAATAGATTAATTATGTCTTTAGGTAGATTATCAGGGTTTAAATCGCTAACATTACAGTCTTGTGTTTTAAAGTTTTCATTAGGAATAGATACATTATATCTACCACTTAATGAATTTTTAGCATCTAATAAAATGTTATTAATATCTGTGTTTTGTAATCCAGCATTTGGATAAAAGTAAAAATCTAGCTTACTACCGGTATCTGACTGGTCATTTCTATTTTGAGTATTATCATTTGGTGTTAAACTTTGGTTTCTAGTTAAAGTATAAAAAGATTTTGATATAGCATTGTTATCTTTAATAGTATTAACTAGGTCATTTAAGTAGACATAACTGTCAACATTTGTTAAGCCATCAGGAGATTGTATATCACTAGATGAAACTTCTAAGGAAATATGTTTTAACCCTCCAATCTTATTATTCTGAATATTAATTATTTCATCTGATGTATATTTATTTTTACTCTTATATATTTGTTTAAAATATTCTATAGCATTAGAATCATTTTCTTTTGTGATATTAGAATAACTTGAATAGCTTCCTATTTCTTTTGCACTTACAATAACTGGAGTGTTAATGATATTTAGTACTGAGAAATTTGTAAGTACAATTAAAGAAATAAGTTTTTTGTTTCTTTTAATCATAAAATCCCTCCTCAACAAAAGTATATAATAAAATAAGCTCAATATAAAGCAAATAATTGAATATATTCAATTATATGGTAAAATATAAGGAGAAGTAAGGAGGTAAAAGTTGTGAATGGATTTGTAGATACGGAGAATTTAATAAGAAAGACAATTGATTTTAACTCTATAAATAAAAAAGAAGTTATTAGTATTAAGGAGCTAAGCAGAAATCAAATATTACTAAATATAGATGTTGATAACATAAATAATCCAAAAGAAATAATTTATTATATAAGCGGATTAATGAGCGTTAAAAAGTATGTAAGTACTAATAAAGATTTAAGCACAAAAGGATTTGTTCGAATTTTACTTAAAATTTGTAAGAATTACTTACAATGCGAAGTGGAAAAAAATATTGACGAAAAGAGGTTATATTTATTTGAAGATTATATTTATATAGAACCATTAAATGAGTCTATTAGATTTATGTATCTGCCTAGTAATGTTGGAACAACAGCTAGACCTATAGATAAATTAAGATTAACTTTACTTAAATTAGTTGATGCTTATGGTGATAGGAATTTAATGAGTTCTGTTACTGCTAAGAAAATAAAAGGAGAATTAACAAATAAGTTTGTTGACGTATATACCTTAGTAGAAAACCTTAATAAAATAATTAATTCTATTCAAGAAAAACCAATATCAGAAAAGATTGAAAAAAATAAAGCTGTAAATAGTGGGAGTGGATATAAAATTGATCACGTACTTGCTGGAACTTTCTTATTAATAGCCACACAGATACTGACAGGTGTATTGTCTGTTTCATTATATAAAATGAGTTGGGACAACCCTAATCTTATGCTATTGAGCATAGTAATTATAATTCTAATAGATTTAGTGGTTTCTTTTATTATTATTAATTTCTTGATATTGCCTACAATAAAAAATAAAAATGAAAAAAAACCTATAAATATTGAGGAAGATAGCAACAGCTATAATAAAAACTATCATCATCTTAATACTTCTAAAATTTTAAGTGATGATATAAATATTCAAGAATTTAGTGGAAGCTCATTTTTAAATGAAAGTGAAGAGGCTGAATATGACTGGTCCATTTCTTCTTCTGATGAAACAACTTATTTAGAACAGGTTAGTGTTATTGGTGGAGAATTTGATGAAACTACATTATTAAACCAGCTTAACAATAGAGATGAAATTGTAGCATTTTTGATAAGCGACGAAGAAAATAAAAATGAGAAAATTACTATTAATAAGGATGAATATATTATAGGAAGGTTAAAACAAAAAGTAGATTATCCTATTCAAAATGGGACAGTAGGAAAGATACATGCGAAGATAAATTATATAGAAAAAGAATTTTATATTACAGATTTAGAAAGCAAAAATGGTACCTATTTGAATGGAGAAAGACTAAATTCTCTTGAAAAATATAAATTGAAAGATGGAGATAATGTCACATTTTCTAATGCTCCATACATTTTTAAATGTTAAGGGGGAAAGATGATGGGGCAAGAAATTATTGAAGTGGTTGTAAAGAGTGACAAAGGAAGAGTGAAAAAAGTAAATGAAGATAACTTTCTAATCAAGGTTGGTAAAATAAATAATAATGAATTTGGACTGTTTGCTATTTGTGATGGATTAGGAGGGTTATCTAATGGTGATTTAGCAAGTAAGGAAATGGTTCTTGAGTTAGAAAAATGGTGGAATAATAGAATAGCTAATATAGTTTCAAACAATATAGTAGATAGAGATATTTTAGTTGAACTTAGTTGTGTAATTAGAGATGTAAATAGAAAATTAATAAAATATGCTAGTGATAATAATATAAGGTTAGGGACAACAGCTTCTATTTTACTTATTTATAATAGAAAGTTTTATGTATGTCATATAGGTGATAGTAGAATTTATACTATTAGTTCATCAGTCAATAAGTTAACTAAAGATCATACTTATTATAATAAACTCATTCAAAATGGTGAAATAGAAGAAAGTAAAAAAGTAAAGAAAAGTATATTAACCCAATGTGTTGGTTCAGGTCCAAGTATTAGTCCGGATTTTTTAGTAGGTAGGTTAAATAAAGATGTGTTATTCATTCTTTGTTGTGATGGGTTTTACAACAAAATGAGTGATAGAGAATTTATGGATATGAAAAATGAACTCGAGGAGACCTCTGATTATGGTTATATGGGAGAGATTTGTACAAAATATATTGAACTTATTAAGGGAAAAGGGGAAAGAGATAATATCACAGTAATGGCAATTAAATACAGGGTAAATGAAGGTGAATAAGAGTGAATTTAGTTGGTAAAGTAATAGATGAAAAGTATGAATTTATACAATCCTTAGGAATTGGGGGAATGGGCTCTGTTTATTTAGTAAAGGACTTAAAGCTTGGAACTTTTTGGGCTATTAAAGCTATAAAAAAAGAAGGGGGAAAAAAAAGCACAAATCTATTAGCAGAATTTGATGTTCTAAAAAAATTGGATCATCCAGCACTTACTAGAATTACAGATATTAGTGAAGATGAGGAACATATATATATAGTTATGGATTTTGTTGATGGACGTAATCTATCGCTAATATTAAGGGATGAAATATCAATAAGTGAAGATAAAGTTGTAGATTATTCAAAGCAACTATGTGATGTGCTTATTTATCTTCATAATCAAAAGCCTCATCCAATAATTCATAAAGATATAAAACCTGCAAATATTATGGTTACAAAGGAAGGTAGAGTTAAACTAATAGATTTTGGAATAGCAAAGGAAGAAAATGAAGAGTGGGATGACAGCCTACTTTTAGCTACAACAGGATATGTTAGTCCTGAAATTTTAGATGATGTTAGAAATATAAGCCCACAAAGTGACATATATGCATTAGGTGCAACTATGTTTAATCTTTTGACAGGAATAAAACCACAAAAAAACCAATTTCCTTTGCCTTTGTTACGAAGTGTTAATAAAGAGTTTTCAGAAGGTATGGAATATATAATAGCAAAATCAACGCAAATAGATTTGTCTTTAAGATATAAAAGTGCAGAAGAATTTAAAGAGGATTTAATAAATATAGGGAAGTTAGGGAGAGAATATGAAACAAGAGTAAAAAAGAGAATACAGAAACTTATATTGTTAACAATATGTTTTGCTTTTTCTTTTCTTTTAGCTTTTAGCGGATGGAGAGGGTATTCAAGGGAGCTTCAAAAGAAATTTGATTCTTATATTAATAATGGAATAGAGGCTAGAAATAATATGGATTATAAAGCAGCCCTTAATGAATTTAAAGAAGCACAGGAATATCTTTCAAATGAAAAAGAAGGATATTATGAAATTGCAAAGACCTACTTAGTTATGGGGTCTAATGATGAATGTATAAGATACTTAAATAAACTTATAGATAATGATGGTTCTCTAAAGAAAGATGACAACATTAATTATTTACTAGGCAAGGCATACCTTTATAAAGTTAACTATAAAAAAGCTTATGAATATTTTCAAGAAGTTGAAAATACAGAAGAAGTAGGAGAGGATTTTCAATTTCTAGAGGAGATATGTAATCAATTTAATTATCCAGAAAATATAGATAAAGCAAAATTTGAAGAGGCTCTTTTAAAATTTGAAGAGTATATATCTCAAAATGAATCAGATAAATCATTTGCAGTTACTTCTTATCTTGCACTTGCCGATATATATACTTACGGAGCTGATATACTACCAAATGCCTTTGATAAGGAGATTGAAGTTATCTTAAAGGCGCAGAAAATTAATTCGAAGGATTTTACAGTGATGGACAAGCTTGCTACAGCTTATAGAGAGAAAGCAAGAAATATTAGATTTAGTGATAAAGTTTTGTACGATGAATACTTAACTAAGGCATTAGGGCTTTATAATGAATGTTTAAATATTCAAGTTAGTATAGATGTCTATCTAAATATAGGAGATATATATGTTGAACTTAATAACTATGAGGCTGCAAGAACAGCTTATGAAGAAATGACAGAAATTAATAAGGATCATTATTTAGGATACTTAAAATTATCTTCATTGTGTTATACAGTTGGTGACACAGCTGGCGCTTTAGAATATTTAGATAAAACAGAAGCATGTGATAATTTAAGACCTAATGATCCACAATATCTATATTTAAAGAAAAATCTAGAGTAGGTGGTTTTAATGAGTTTACAGATTATAAAGATGGTAATTGGAATAGTAGGAATGATTTTATTTGGTGTTTTAATAGTTAAAGTATTATTAAAACCTGTTGAGGATAATAAGTTAGTGGTTTTGACAATTGGTAGAGGAGAGAAGGATGAAAATATTAAGAGTAATACCTCTAGAAGTATGAGAATAACATCTTTTAGTGGAATAAGTACTAAATCAAAAACTAATTGTGAAATAGCTAATGAAGAAACAGTTGAAGATGGTGATGATAGTACAGAATTATTATTGAATGATGAGAATATACCTGTAGATGATACAGAAGTTATAGATAGCGACACTGAATTATTACAGGATGAGCAAGAAATTAATGATTATACAGAATTGATAAATAGTTATGAAGATAATAAGTATAATCGAAATCTATAGAAGAGGTGATGTTTTCAGTGGACCATATAAGTTTTAAGGAGATAAATAAAGATAATAAAATAAAGCTTGTTTTAAAATGTAATAACAGTGATTTAGCTGATTATGCAATAAAGATGGTGAATTATAATAAAGAATTGCCACTAATTGAAATTGAAACGTTAATAATTAATGATAGTAGTACTTTGATATATGATATAACAAATTGCATTAGACTTTCTAATGCAATAGAAGAAAATAGTATATCATTACAAGAAATGTTACAAGTTATAGGAACCATATTATTTACTTTAGTCAATTTAAAAAGTTATTTTCTAAATAGTAATAATATATTTTTAAATATAAATTATACCTTTTACAATTATGCAACAAAAGAAATAGAGTTAATATATTTGCCATTTATTAATGAAGTAACTAATGCATACATGAATCAAAAGATATTTTTATTAGATTTATTATTAATATGTAAAAAGTATGGTGTTAATTGTGAGAGCCTAGATATGGCAATAATGGAGCTTAGAGATGATACAGGAACGTTAGAGTCAATAAAGGAAAAACTAGATTTAGTAAAAGATGAAGTCAGAAGAATGAAAGAACAAGAAAATATGCTAATAAAAGATAAAACAGAGAAGAGGAGTTTCTTTTCAGTAAGAAATAAAGAAAATAATACCGTTATAAAAACTACAGAAATAAGGCCAAATAGAATTGAATATTTGAATTTAGTAATTTATGAAGGCGATAGAGTAAAAACAATGAATCTAGATAAAGAAAAGTATTTATTAGGAAGACTTGAGGGGGCAGTAGATATATCAATTAGAAATAGTTCAGTTGGTAGAATTCATGGTCGTATAGAAAGAGAGGATTATTATTATTTCTATGTAGATTTAGAATCGAAAAATGGATCTTTTATAAATGGGGAAAGGCTTGAACCTAATAAACGATATCCTTTAGAAAATGGAGATAATATAAAGCTTGCTAATGTTAGTATGTATCTAAAAGGTAATAGGAGTATTTAATATGAAGGAAATAAGTTTAGTTTTATATGATCAAGATTATTTATATGTAAAAGAAGTTATAAATTTCTTTAATTCAAATTATAGAAGTCATTTCAAGGTTATAGGTGTAACATCTAAAATTGAGTTAGAAAAGCTTATATATTCAGGGAGAACTATTGATATTCTATTGATAAACGAAGAACTTGCAATTAATTTTAGAGAAATTAATATGATTAAGATTGTTATCATGTTATCTGAAAATGAAAGAAATAATGACATTGATAATAAACAAATATTTAAGTATCAAAACGGACATGCTGTTTGTAACTGTATAAAAAAAATATACACATCAGTAAATCCTCAGGTATCTTTTAATGATAGTAAAGTAATGAGATTTGTTACATTTTTCTCTCCTATAGGTGGAGTAGGAAAGACTTTATTATCTATATTGTTCTCTATAAGATTAACAAAAGAAGGGAAAAAGGTATTATTAATAAACCTAGAGCAAGTATCTGCTCTTGGAATTTATTTTGATGTAAGTGATAGAAATAATACTATTACTGATCTTTTATATAAGGCAGCAGATGGAGTAGAGATTGACAAAAATGTATTAGATAGCGTAGTAAAGAAGGATGAAAATACAAATGTATATTACATAAATCCAATAATATCTACAATAGATATAGAAGATGGAACTTGCAACAATTTGATTTATGTTTTAAATGCAATTAAAAAGGAAACAAACTTTGATTATGTAGTAATTGATTCAGGGTCAAGATTAGATAACTCTATTAAAAGGCTTGGGGAATACTCAGATAAATTGATAGGAATAATTGAATCCTCACATATAAGTTTGGTAAAAATGAGTAAGATGTTAGATGAATTCATAAATGATGACAATATTATCTTATTAATCAATAAATATAACTTAAACAAGGATATAAGCCTATTTGAAGAGTATGAGAATATAAAAGAAAAAATCTATTCATATATAACCTATGATAGTTATTTAGATAATAATAAGTGCAATTTAAGTACATTATTAAATGCAGATACAATAAATACTAAGGTAAATGATTTTATATATAAATTAATGAGAGAGGAATGGAGAAATGAATAAAGGCATTGTATTAGTACAAGTTGGAAATGATGAGATTGAATACGAATTAGAAATTCCTTTGGATATTACTGTAAAAAACATATGCAAGAGTATATTAAAAGCGTTAAAAATGGATGGTAGAAATGATATAAAAGGATATTATATAAAAACAGAAAACCCTACTTGCTTTCTAAAAGGAAATGATATTTTATCTGACTATGGAATTTCATCAGGTAGCAAAATCTTTTTAGTATAATGGAGGCTAAAATGGCTGGTAATAAGTATAAGAATACTATTATTTTATTTAATGAATATTTCTATAATGAAATTGATTTAGAGACATTTGGGAAAGAAGAAATTGTAATTAGTAATGGAAATATCTGTGATATAAAAGTAAAAATATTAGTAGAAGAATTTAGAATTAATATTAAGAAAACAGATGGCTACTGGTTAATTGTCCCTTCTAATGATGTAACATTTGTGATAAATGGTACAAAAGTTTCACGTAAGAAACTTATACATGGGGATCAAATCTCTATCCTAGATTCTCACAGAAATGAAATCTTCAAAATAAATTTCTTTTTAGATTTCTCCAGTGGTAAAGAAGATTATAGTAAAGAAGTAGATATAGAAAATATAAGTGAAATAAAAATTGGAAAATCTAAAGATAATGACATAATAATTGACGATCCTTTAATAGAAGACTATCACTGTATTTTAAGACTAATTCAAAACAAGAGGGTAATTTATGATTTAAATTCTAAATACAATGTATATGTAAATGGTAATAAAGTACTTGATAATTTAGAGCTTAATGATAATGATTTTATAATTTTATGCGGATATAAATTGTTATATAAAGATGAAAAGGTATTCTGTCCTAGAAAAAACATAAGTGTAAATAATAATAAAATTAAATTTTCTTCTAAAGAAGTATCCTTATTCAATTATCCAGAGTTCATTAGGACTCCACGTATGATATGGAAGCTCCCTAAGGATAAAATAGAAATAGTTGCACCTCCTAAGAAAGAAAATAAGCCAGGCTTAGATACATTCCTTAATTTAATTCCTACTATTGGAATGACAATGATGGTATTAGTTATGCCAATGGGAAATCCTATGTATAGAATAGGTATGCTTATTGTTACATTATCATCTACCATAATAATGTTTATTGCAAATACTGTTAAAAGCTCTAAAGCAATAAAAAGAAGAAATAGAATGTATTTAGAGTTTTTAGATAAAAAAGAAGAAGAAATAAAAGATTTATATAATAAGCAAATTGATGTGTTACATAAGTTATATCCATCTATGGAGGAGGCATGTAGGGTTATACAAGCTTTTGATAGAAGGCTTTGGGAAAAGTCTTCAACAGATGAAGATTTTTTAAATGTATACCTTGGAAACGGAAAGGTTAATATATCTTTTGATATAGATATTCCTAAAGAAGAGTTTGGCGAACGAGAAGATGAATTATTATTAAAACCAAGAGAGGTTAAAGAAAAATATTCAGAAATAGAAGATATGCCAATATCAATAAATTTGAAAAATAATTATGGAATAGGTATCGTAGGTAGCATTGATAAAGTTTCAAGTTTAATAAAAAACATAATATTTGAAACTGCTGTATATCATTACAGCGAGGATGTTAATTTTATTTGTCTATGCAATGAAAAGAATATTAAAGAGTGGATGTGGATTAGATGGCTACCACATATATGGAGTAAAAACAGAGAGATAAGATTTATGGGAGTTGGAAAAGAGTCATGCCATAGTATTTTAGAAGGAGTTTACTCTTTAATATCAAAAAGAGAACAAAAAGACTCTAATAAAAAGCCTCATTATATTATGATTGTTACAGATCCAACGTTATTAGAAAATGAGGCCCTATCTAAATATTTAGATAGGGAAAAGGCTATTGATTTAGGGCTAACTACATTATATGTTTATGGAAACTTAGAGTTTATTCCAAAGCAATGTTCTCAGATACTTGAAGTTATAGAAGATGGAAAAGGTAGTTTAATTGACATTAATGATAGTGGCAATAAAATAGATTTTACATTTAAGAATTATGGAAATGTATTATTAGATGAGCTTACAAGAAGAATGGGACCAATATACGTTAAAAAAAATTATTCTGAAAATACCCTTCCAAGCAAAGTAACTCTATATGAATTATATAAGGTAAATACTGCAAGAGAGTTAAATGTAGAATGGAGATGGATTCATAGTGAAGTTACAAAAGCTATAAAGGCTCCTTTAGGACTTAATACAAGTGGTACTTTGATATCACTAGATCTACATGAAAAGACTCATGGTCCACATGGATTAGTTGCAGGAACAACTGGTTCAGGAAAGAGTGAATTATTACAGACTATAATTGCTTCATTAGCTATTAATTATTCTCCATCAGATGTTTCCTTTATCCTTATTGACTATAAAGGTGGAGGAATGGCAAACTTATTTACAAAGTTACCTCATCTTATAGGAACCATAACTAACTTAGATGGAAATTTAGTTAATAGATCTCTTACTTTAATTAAAAGTGAATTAAAAAGAAGACAAAATATATTTGCAGAGTTTGAGGTTAATCATATTAACGGATATAAGAAACTTGAAAAGAAAGATCCATCTATGGAACCATTACCCCATTTAATTATAATTGCTGATGAATTTGCAGAACTAAAGAGTGATCAACCAGAGTTTATGAAGGAGTTGGTATCAACAGCGAGAATTGGTAGGAGTTTAGGAGTACATTTAATACTAGCAACTCAAAAGCCAGCAGGCGTAGTTGATGCACAAATTTGGAGTAATTCAAAGTTTAAATTATGTTTAAAAGTTCAAGATGAAAGTGATTCAAAAGAGATGCTAAAGAAGCCTGATGCTGCATATATAGTGCAACCAGGTCGGGGGTATTTGCAAGTAGGAAATGATGAATACTATGATTTAATACAAACTGCATGGAGTGGGGCTGAAAAGTATTTAGATGAGGATATTATGTCAGAAAGTATTGATATATCAGAAGTATCTATAGAAGGAGTTAGAAGGGTTATTTATTCTTCATCTAAAGAAAATGAAGGAAAAGAGAAAATTACACAATTAGATGAAATAGTTAATTATATAAGTGAATTTAGTGAATATAAAGGATACAAGCGTTGTGATGGTTGTTGGACAGAACCTTTAAAAGATAGAATAGATTTATGTAATCTTATTAATGATAATGAGTACTTTTTTAATAATAAGGAAAGAGGATATAAGAGAGTTATGCCTATTATAGGTGAAATTGATTATCCTAATAAACTTAAAAAGGAAGTATTCAAACTTGATTTCTCAGATAATGGTAATGTAATTCTTGTTGGAGGAAGTGGTTATGGAAAGACAACATTTATTCAAACTATTGTTTGTAGTTTAATTAGTGAATATAGACCTACAGAAGTAAATATCTATATTTTAGATTTTGGCTCTAGAACTTTAAAAGCTCTCTCTGAGGCTCCTCATGTTGGAGACGTAATTTTTAGTGATGATAATGAAAGAGTATTAAACTTATTTAAAATGATGAGAAAAGAAATTGATAAAAGAAAGAGTATATTTTCAGATATGGGTGCTAGTAATTTAATAAATTATATAGAAGCATCGAACAATGTAATTCCACAAATTGTAATTCTAATTGATAATTTTGCAGAGTTTAAGGAGAATTATGAAGGATTAATAGAGGAGTTAATACTTCTTATGCGTGAAGGACAAGCATATGGAATTAACTTTATAATGACAAATTCGACTTCTAATGGAATTAGTTATAAGTTAACGAATAATATAAAAACTAAAATGTGTTTAACTTGTATAGAAAAATCTGATTATAGTAATATTTTAGGGCTTTCTAGAGTTCAACCAACTAGGGTAAAAGGAAGAGCATTAATTTCAGAAGATGATGGATATGAAATACAAATTGCTACCTTCGGAAAGCACGAAAAGGAATTTGAAAGATTAAATGATATTAAAGAGTTTATAAGCAAAGTAAATACTTTAAATGATTATAAAAAGGCAAGAAAAATAATTACGGTACCGGAAACATTATTACTTAATGAGGTAATTGATGAGTTAAATAAAGATGATGGAAATGGATTTATACCAATAGGATTTAATATTGAAGCTCTAGAGTATATTGGCATAGCACTATCTAATTATCCTAATTTCTCTATAATAGGTAACTCTAAATCAGGTAAAACAAATATGTTAAAGAATATATTAGATTCCCTTAATAATAAAAAATACACTTTCTTTATTTTTGATAGTAATGATGGAGGATTAAAATTATATTCTAAGTATATTGGTGATAGGTATGGATCAAGCAAAGAAGATACTTTAAGAATATTAAATTCTCTATTAGAAGAAGGAGAGAGAAGAAAAGAGCTTGTAAAAAATAATGGAGAGGATGTACTTAAAGAGTTACCATATATAATTGTTATCATTGATAGAATAGCAGAATTTATTCCAAAAATAGATAGGAGTTTTATAGATTATTTAGAAGATGTTGTTAAGATATTAAAGAATAACAATTGCAACAGGTACGGAGAGTGACTTTAAGAACAACTTGTACTCTGTTAAGTTTGTAAAAGCCCTTAAGGAAAGTGGTAATGGTATATTACTTGATTACATGGCTAATCAAACCTTCTTTAGTAATGTTAAGCTGAGATATGGGACAAAGGAAAGAGAGATTAGGACAGGAGATGGATATTTAATTCTTAATACAAGATATTGTAGTATAAAAACGCCTAATAATAAAAAGTAGAAATTTAAATTTTGGTTCGTTTGTATTTAAAGAATAATAAATAAAAAAATATGCCCATATGATCTTTCCAACAGACAAGCGTTGGAAATGCAGGTGGGTGAAAAATCTAGTTACTTATTGATATGAGGTGGAAGTAATGTTAACTGTAGAAGATTTAAATAGGAATTTATTAGAGGAATGGACTAAATCTTTAGAGCATTTAAATAAAGAAGAAAAGATTGCTCTATATAATTTGGGGATTCTTGTAACTAACAAAGGAATAGACTGTTTGTATGATATTCATAAATCTTTAGTCAAGCATAATCAGTCTATGTATATTTTAGATGGAAAGCTAGGATATGAGCTACAAGAAGATGAATTCTTATTGAAAATTCAAGATATGAATATCAATTTAAATTATTTACAACTTAATGAAATTATAAATGGATTAATTGATATCCTTGAAGAGATATATCCTTTGGGTACTGTGGTAGAACTTAAAACTGAATACTTAAAAAGAGGGCTTGCAATTAAGGATATAGAGACTGCTCAGGTAATGATAATTGGAAGATTTATTTATCAAAAGGATATTAAATCATATTTTCAATATGCAGGAGTTGTGTATCCATTGGGGTTAATTGGAGAAGGAAAGGTTATTCAATTTACATCTAAGTTAATAGAAAAAGTTATACACAAAGGTTTCTGCGATGAAAAGGATAATGGATATATTTATTTAATGAAGAAGGAGTTAATCATTGATAATAAGATGCATTCATTTGGATTTTCTAGTAATGATGAAAGAAGTCAATATTCAAATAAAATAAAATAAAGGAAGGGGGGAAATTCAGATGATAAAGGTAGAAACAGAGGAATTAAAAAATGAATTAGGAAAACTAAATGAGGCTTTAGATGTATTTTCTCAATACTCAAGCTCTTTTATAGATGAAACAATAGAAGCTTTTGGTGGGATGAATTCGGATTTTACAGATAAAATGGAAGAAACACTAGATAATATGAGGGATACAAAAGCAGAGAAGCTATATAATAATCTATCATCTTATGCTAAAAGTTTAGAAACATTAATAAAGGATTTTGAGGAAATTGATAATAGTATTAGTATTCAATTAGAGGGGGAATAGGGTGGATGGCAAATAGATATAAGGCATCTTATTGTAGGCGATTAGTTAATAATTATATTAGTGAAATTGAGAGGAAGAAAACTAGCATTCAAAAGAATTTTGAAGATATGGATTTTTCAAATTCAAATCTTAGGGATGAATACGAGGAGCTTGTTAGTAATATGAAGAGGGAATGTGATAACTTAATAAGAACAATAGAAAGCTATAAATTTAGTTAGGAGGAGAATAGTTGAAAAGTGATTTGCGTCTTAACTTTGGAGTACTAGAAGATATTGCTGAAAAAACGATGAAATATAAAGAATCATTGGAAACAGTGAAAGAAGTACTGGAGAACGTAAATAACAAAATTGATGAGAATGAAGGAAAAGCAATAGATGAATTAAGAAAAGGATATAAAGATATAAATGAGGATTTAGACCGCTGTTTAGAAGAAGTTGATGACATTTATGATATAATGAATAGGTATACAGATGAGATGCAAAGTATAATCACCCCAAAGAAAAAGAATGATATAATGAGAGTTGATAGAACAGATATTTGGTGGAATCAACAATCTATAATGGAGGCATGTCAATCTGTTCAATTTTTAAGATGGAATATTAGCACTTATAGGAGTTTTATAAATCCCTTTGCAGATGATGATGTAGTAGAAAATGAAGAAAACAACTATAACAAAATGAAGTGTATATGGGATGAAATTAACTCTTGTGGATATAAATTAAGTAGTTATATAGATGAGATGAATAGACTTTTCAATAGTAAGATAGTTGTCTTTGAAAATAGGGATGATGATTATAAAGGGGAAGTAAAGTCAAGGCTATATGATAAGTACACTAGTGGATTTGAAAGATTTATTGATGTTGGTAGCGATACAATAAATTTTGTAATTGATACGGTCAGGGGATTTTCAATGTCAATATATGATATGCTAGTGGGAATAGTTAATTTGTGCAAATCAATAATATGTTTACCAGGATCAGCAGTAGCATTTGTATATGATAAGATAACAGGAGAAGTTCCTGATTGTTTAAAAGATAGCTATGAGTATGAAAAAAACTTCCTAGGTGGTATATCCAGTGTGGTAAAAGATCCAACGTTATTGGTAGAAGGAATAGCACAGGGAGTATCAGATGCATATGAAGAAGAAGGGATAGCATATTGTTTTGGGTATGGAGCAGGTGAAGTAGCACAGTTTGTTGTAGGAAGTAAGTTAGCATCAAAATTAAAAGGCGGTAAAGTTAAATCATCAGCTTTCGGATATATGGATGCAGATGATGCCTTAAGGTATAATCAATATTGGGATGATGTAGCAAAGGGATTGTATAATAATCCTTATGGCGGAAAGTTATCTTTAGATGAAATATCAAGAATGCAATGTGGCTTTGATAAAATAGCACAAAAGAATTGGGAATATGAACTAGGATTAGATAGATATAATAATAGAATTCTTGATTATCATAATGAAAATGAGATAAATAATGCTATAAAGGGTGGAAGTAAGACTTTAAAAGTAGATGAATTAGTAACAAGAGATTCAAAATTCTTAGATGCGGAAGGCAAAATTGACTGGGAGAAGTGGGCACCTAATGGAGGTCGTGTACCAGGCACAATAAAGGAAGGACAGACATTACCTGCAGGAACAATAATAGATAGATATGGAAATAAATACGGTAAATATACTTCGCCTGCTGGAGTGCCTTATGAGCAAAGAGCATTACCTTATATTGAAAACCCGAATGCTTATCATAAATACAAAGTAGTTAAGCCAATTGATAATGTTACGATATCCGAAATTGCAGCAGCATTTGAACAACCAGGTGGTGGAATACAATATGAATTGCCAAGCAATATCAAACAATTACTTAAAGATGGATATATAAAGGAGATTGATTAAATGGATTCAAAAAAATTACAACATTTATTAGAGGAAGCAGGAGTGCCAGATGAATTATATAATTTACATGAAGCAGGGAGAGATGATGAAAAATTTTGTTTATGTAAGAAAGGAGAACAGTGGCAGGTTTATTTTTCAGAAAGGGGAGTAAAGACAATAAATAAAGTGTTTAATACGGAAACAGAAGCATGTCAATATATTTATGAACAACTAATTGACTGATGAATGCTTTATTATTTTAATTATGGTTATACTTTAGGATTTCAAAGTCCCTAACTCAAAAAGCTATTTTAATTTCTGTCTGTTCATGAAGTGAGTGACATACAGAGGTTAATAATAGCTTTTTGTCATTTACTAAAGGGGAAAGGACACCTATTGCGAAATTTGCCACTAGGAATAGGAAAGGATTTGTCTGACATTTTCTTGAGGTTATTTTGCAAAAGTTTGATTTTACTGACTTCTTATGAGTTGATAAAAAACAATCTTCCACAGAACCAAAGTTTACTTGATTATCTACAAATCCAGTGATATAGCCACTTCAAGTGATTGATGAGAAAATCGGAAGTTAATTTTCGTTCTAGGTGGTATATATACTGTAGTTAAAGATCCAGCGTTGTTAGTAGAGGGGATAGCACAAGGAGTATCAGATGCATATGAAGAAGAAGGGATAGCATATTGTTTTGGGTATGGAGCAGGTGAAGTAGCACAGTTTGTTGTAGGAAGTAAGTTAGCATCAAAATTAAAAGGCGGTAAAGTTAAATCATCAGCTTTCGGATATATGGATGCAGATGATGCCTTAAGGTATAATCAATATTGGGATGATGTAGCAAAGGGAGTATATAATAATCCTTATGGCGGAAAGTTATCTATAGCTGATGTAAGTAAAAATATAAATAACCATTATAGTACTTTGTTTAAAGGTACTGAGGGGGTAAGTAATCCTATTGAATATGGAAAGTATTCAACAATAATTGATGATAAGGTAAAAGTAATTGATAAGATGGATTTACCAGAATGGATAGGTGAGTCATTTACTGATAGAAATTACAGGACAGTTGTAACAGAACAAAATATTACGTTCTATAGAACTTACGGTGGTGGTGCAAAAGTTGATGGTTCTTTTGTAACTACTATACCAGCAGGAAATAGAATTAATGCAAAAATTAATACTGCATTAGTTCCAGAATGGAAAAATTCGAGACAATATGAAGCTGTTATAGAGGTACCTAAAGGTACAACAATAAATATTGGTAGAGTTGAGAAACAATACACTAAAACTGGAGCATTACTTGAAGGCGATGGTGACCAAATTTTATTACCACAAGGGTGGCCGTCAGAATGGATAAAAGAAATAAGAGAAGTACCAAGTAGATAGGAGGATAATTAAGTGGATATAAAAAGAGAGTTATTAGGACAAATAGAGATTGTGATAAATAAGCTTGAAATAGAATATGCTGATGAAATTAAAAGTGGTGTAATGAAATTAATATATATAAGATATATGAATGCATTAGATATTATAAAAAATAATAAAGATATAAACCAAATTAATATAATTGGTGGAGTAAGAGCATATATGGATAGTTATAATGATTATAATAATCCATTACTAGGAGAGTTGCATAAAGCAGAAAAACTAAATAAGAAACTAATATAAAACTAGATGCAAAATTAAATAGTAACTCAATTCTTAACAGGTAAAAAGATATGAATGTAGTAATACTAATAAAATAGATAAAGCAAGTTAATGCATAACTTAAATAATGCAGTGAAATAAGATAAGAGATTAATGTTTCAGTAATTGGAGCATTAATCTTTTTTCATGTGATGAAATATTTATAAAAGCTATGATAACTAGGAATAAAAGCTATCGTAAGCTAAAAAGTAGAGAACCCAAATCTATGATTTGGAGTGAATCACTTTCACAGAGTGCAAGCAAGGGAATCCTAGAATCAACAATTCTACTTGAAATCGAGGGGAATTGAGAATAAGTAATATATAGTGAAAAATCAATTCCACTCAAAAATAAAAACAATTGGAAATATTAAATATATAAATAATGAAACTTGGAACTTAGAAAAAAGTAACAGGGGGAGGGAGGAATATAGAACTAAGAAGAAAGATGATAAAAAGATTGAAGATAAGAATAAATAGAGCATATTAATCAAAATATAAAATTTTGATTCTCACTTTTAATAATGATAAGAGTCAATGTTTCTAAGGAAAGAAGCATTGACTCTTTTTCTATGTAAAAAATTCAAGTAGGGAAAGTATATGTGTAAAATAATTGAGGAAAAGCAGATAGTCCAAATCTCCGATTTTGAGGTAGTAGCTTTCACAGAGTGATTCAAGATAAGCCTAATTGAAGATGGAAAGAGTTCTAAAACAATTGGAAGCTATGTTAGTGACTAAAGATTTTATAGAATTTCTAGGAAGTAAAGAAGTTAGAATAAGTGAATTATGTATTATTAAAATTAGGAATATTGATTTCTTATAAACTATTAATGCAACAGTTGAACATCCATTTGTGACAGATCAAGGATGGGTAAAAGCTGGAGAACTTCATAATGGAACAAAGGTATTAAGCAGTAGAAAAGAGTATGAGGTAGTAGAAAGTATAGA
>ERZ1106969.787-NODE-787-length-28410-cov-4.736413_pt1 | contig 28410 bp, 26 predicted proteins | sample MGYA00403685_ERZ1106969 | MGnify/ENA primary metagenome ERZ1106969 (study PRJEB35170, sample SAMEA104062416) | human gut metagenome | biome: human gut; feature: human-associated habitat; material: faeces | place: Denmark | collected 2012-05-18 ... | reverse complement strand
CCCGACAGCCCCTTTGTTTTACAGTCCCTTCATTGCCAGGACGCAGATTGTATCATCTGTATCTTCACATCTTTTGCCGGCAACATTGCCGTAGAACTGAATCCGGCCAAATCCGGCCTTCCTCAAATCCTGTTCCAGCTCTTCAAATGTAAAGGTATGCTCCCAGATATTGTAATAGTCAGTCCCATCCTCTGTCCCAACCACATACTGGTTCAGGAATGTGTTATCCTCATCATACCGCCAGAAGGAATGAAGCAGCAGGTAAGGCTTCTCATGCCAAAAACCATTTTCTTCCGCCTCCCAGTCCCTGGCCTCTTTCATCCCCTTGTATTTTACCGGCTTGAACACATCGAACAGCAATGCGCCATGGGGAAGCAGGGACTCGTAAATACGGGCCAGCAGCTTTACCCGCGTGTCCCGGGCCAGCACGCCAAAATCACAGTATATCAAGGTAATCAGGTCATAGCTGCCCCCAAGGCCGGAGGCCGTGTAATCCTTCCGGCAATATTCAATTGCCAGATTCTTCTGCCTGGCAGACTCACGGGCGAACCTGATGGAACGCTCCGATATATCCACGCCGGTTACCTCATACCCATTGCGGCAAAATAATTCAGCGTAGATTCCCGGCCCGCAGCCCAGGTCCAGAAGCCTTTTGTACCGGGCCGGCGGCAGTGTGCAGGCAATCCACCCCACGGATTCTTTTACAAACCCCATCTTCCGTGTTGCCGAATCAAAGCCTTCATCCAGATGCGCGGCCAGCATCTGCTTTGATATGTGGGGATTATCCCACATATTCCTGGGGGAGGGTTCATATAAAGCCGGTTTTTCTTTTAATATTTTTAATAAATCCTTCATGATATCTTATCCTTTCCATTTGGGTTACGGTAACCTATGGTAATTGTGGGAATTAAAAAAACTGTGGAAGAATTCCACAGTTAATATGGTTAATCGTATTAACGCGGAATTCTTGATAATCTTGCTGGCATGACAACAAAACCTGTAAATACAGGCGCTGTCCCTTATGCAGTTAGGATTATCTTGGTTTTCCACGTTCCACTTATGCTGCTGATTGTGCAGCATCAAGTGCGCCGGACAGAATCAACTCCTTTTCATTACCATTATAGTTACCGTGATCCTATTATACCGGCATTTACACAAAAACGCAATGATTATTATCGGAATCCCCTGAGGTAATACCAGGGCGGGAACATTTTCCCAATCTGGTCAAAGACATCCAGGTACCGTCCCGCATCAATGAACACAGGGCAGAACAGAAGGCTGCCGATGACAAAAAAGGGAATGACGCAGCACAGCACCTGGGGCCTGCGGCAGATGACCTTTAAAAGCCAGGAAACAGCCGTAACAGCCATACAGTACCCCGCCATGGCCACGATTTCCTTTACAGGGTCCGTAAGGCTTTTGCTGGCCCACAATGCCATCAGTCCGGATATGGCCGCCATGGCCACGGGCGCTGCCATGGACGCGATGCGGCAGGGCGTCCTGTAACCGTAGGAAAGGGGCAGGAACAGCCCCCTCTCCTCATCCCCGCACAACACCACGGCCCCGTAGAGGCTTGTCACGAACACATAGACAGCCACAATGCCCCTTACCGGAAATACGGTCTCCTGAGGCTCCGTACCAGCCAGGGCCGCGGCACCGTCCTGTCCCTGGAAGCTGTATTCAAACCGGAAGGTGCTTCCATTGCCAAGCCATTTGTCATAAAGCGCGCCGGCCTCCATGGCTGATTCTTCCCTGGCCTGGCTTCCCGGTGCTCCCAGGGAATCAAACAGGCTTTCCTTTGCCACGTATCCTGTCAGTAACTCCCGGTCATAGATTTCCATCAGCGCTGCAAACACAGTCTCGGTGGAAAGGGACGCGGTGACGGTGGAGGGGGCGGAATAGACAAGGATACTGCGTCTGTATTGGCCGGAATCCAGTTTTTCCCTGAGCCCCTGCGTTATCACATAACCGCATTCCGCCCGTCTGGAAGCCACCTCATCCTTTACCTGTTCCTCGTCCCTGCATTCATAGAAGCGGAACATACCCGCATCCTCGCCCAGCCTGCGCTCCACAAGGCTTTGCGCCAGCCTGGCGCCCAGTTCATTTTCATCGCCTCCCTGGACGCTGACCGCAATCTTAATCTCCGGATCCTTATGGCCCTGGCTCTTGTCCGCCGCCAGGATTCCAAGGGGAAGCAGAAGCAGGATGACCAGGAAGGAGGGCTTCCTCACATACCGTTTACAGGACAGAAGGAACCAAATCATCACCTTTTTCATCGTCTTCCCTCCTCCACCCACAGGCTGAGCAGAAAACAGACCGCCATAACAGCCGCCAGCCTGACAAATACGCCGGGATCCATGACAGACGTCACCGTCATCTTCATACCCTCCATAAAGATATAGGACGGCAGGAACGGGGCCGCCGCCCGGATGGATACCGGAAGGAACACCAGCGGAAGGAACCCGCCCGCCATGAAATGCATGGCCGTCACGGTCAGGAACAGCAGCATGACGCCTCCCATCAGGCTACCCGCAGCCTGATACAGGAACACAATCATGGAAGCAGCGGACAGGCATACGGCTGTTACCGCCAGCACGGTCCTAACCCCCCATGAAATGAAGCCCAGGCTTCCTGCCGCCGCTGCCGCCGGAAGGGCCACCGCTGCCAGAAGCAGGCCCAGGCCCAGTATCCTGACCCCCAGGACCGTCGCATTGCCAATCCCAAGTATCTTAAGCTTCTGTTTCATCACAGGCCTGGCCGGCGACAGGTATGCCGATACGGGAATGGCGCACAGAAGCAGAAACAGAACGGCCGCACTGACGCCATAGAAATGCAGGGTATCCACATCCCCGGTGGCAGTTACCTTCATATTCCTGAAATAATCCATCCTTGGCAGGCTGTATCCCATGAAAATCCGGTTCAGGTCCGCTTCCAGGACAGGGATGGAGTCCGTCATGCCTTCCAGGACGCAGAGCTCATCCCCTGCATAGATTCCCGCCTGACTGGCCCCCAGCGTCTTGGCGCCGGCATCTGTCAGTTCCTTGAATATCCTGCTTTCCAGACCCGCGCCCCTGGGCAGTATGATCCGCACAGGCGTATTGGTTCCATTCATGATATCCTGCACAAATCCCTCAGGTACTTCCATCACAGCGTAAAGCTGCCCGTCTTTCAGTTTCCTTACGCCCTCTTCCTTGTCCATATATTCAAAATCACAGATACTTTTTACGCTTTCCAGGGAGCTGACCATGGCCACTGCCTTTTGTGCCACGGCATCACCCTCAGGAAGCACTACCCCAACGGTAATCCTTCCTGCCGCCTGATCCCCATACAACATCCTGCTTGCCAAAAAGGCAACCGTAACCGCTAATAGTAACAGCACGATTGCCCCTGCAATGATGTGGGGAAGCTTTTTACATGCTCGTTTTAACTCCAGCTTGAGATAAACCAGACGTGCAGACATATTTCCCCATTCCTTCTTTGTTATGATCCGGCCCCGGTCCATCTCCTGACGGAAATGAACCAAAGCCCCTGTTTTATTCCTGTCTGGCCGGTTTTATCATCAGCCCATGGGAGCGCCAAGCTGCCCTGACAGTCCGATGATGCCGAATACCATCTCCATAAGGACATTGTTCCAATCCTCCTCGGTGGCCGACAGCACATCCATGGTCTCGCCCTCAAGCGGTGTTACCCCGCTGCTTAACGGACGGCTGTAAAGCTCGCCGCTGAGCACCATGTTCATGGAATTATCCATGGCTGCAATCTCCAGGGCATCGATATCCATATGGTACGCCTTGCCCTTTTCCATCTGGTCCACAATACCGGCTGCTGACATCTTAAAGAGCTGGGAACCCTCGCCTCCAAGCTCCACTGCCGCATGGTAGCTGCCGTCATTGGAATCATAGGTGCCTGTGTACATGAAGTTATAAACCGATGCATCCGGCGCAGTCACATCCACCGACAGATCGCAGGTCAGCTTCTTGCCGTCATAAGTTCCCTGCTTTAACAGGTCAAGCTTAACCGTGTCATCTGCATCCTGCAGCGTTATGTTGCCCTTAACGTTCTGTGTCAGGTATGCCCCGCCTTCCAGTGTAAGGTTAAATGTCACTGCCACATATCCTTCTTCTTCTGCAACCTCCTCATCCACATACAGGTTCGTGGTTCCCTCTAAGGCCGCAAGGTTTCCGTCCTTATCAACATAAACCGTCATCTGAATATCGGTCAGGGTCTTGTCCAGATATGTAATCATCTCATCCACAGCGTCTTTTACTTCATCATACGCCTGTTCCTGCATCTGCTCGGCAGACATGGAACCCATGCCTGTCATGGCGCTGCCCATCAGTTCGCTCATCCTGACCGTGGCCTCCAGCTGTTTCAGGTAATCTGCCTTCAAGGTCTCATCCTGAAGGAAGAAATCAGAAGAGGTGCGCAGGAATTCAATCATGGAATCCTTGCTGATCAGCACATCATATCCCTGGCAGCTGACCTGAGCCCCATTCATGGTGTAGGTGCCTTTGTCAGCCTTCTCAACGGTCATGGCCGCCTTAAAATTCTCCTGAGCGCTGCTGCCTTCCCTGTAGCGGGTAAGCAGGGCTTCGATATCAAATGGGGCCTTGCCCTCTTCCTCAGCCTTCTCGGCCTCGTCAATCAGGTCTGTAAAGTATCCGGCCAGTCCATCTACATCCACGCCGTTCTCTGCCAGCAGCGGGCCTACTGTAGGTGAATTCTTAATGCGCTCCCCAAGTCCATCTCCAAGGTCAAGGGTAAACACCTTGCTGCTCAGTTCGGGAACCGCCATCATCAGGTTGTCATCACCGTAATAGGCGTCCAGGTTTGCCAGGTCCATCCCGTTATAAATCACACCCATATTAAAGGATGACCTGTCATTTGTCTTATCGCTTTTGCCCTCAAGGCGCAGCCCGCTTCCCGCAAACTGGTTTACCGTGGGGTCGGAACAGCTGTCCATCTTAAGGGTAAGCCCGCTTTCCATGTCAGCCTTCAGCGCTGCCTCTGAGAAATCCTTGAATCCAAACAGTTCCTCGGACGGGAACACCTGGTCCTCGGTATAAACCTTCTCAAATGCATCGATTACCACCTGCTTGGGGTCTTTTGCATTCATCTTCACATATGCCACTGCCGCAACGGCAATCACTGCCAATGCAGCGATGAACGCGAACAGGATCTTCATGAACTTCTTGTTTGGCTCCGGTTCGCCTGCTGCCGGTACCGACATGGGGCCAGCCGCCTTTGGCTCTTCTTCCTTGACAGCGGCGCCTGCCTCTTCTGCCTGCTGCCCTGCCTCTGCCGCGGGCTCTGCCTCTGCCTGCTGCCCTGCATCTGTCACTGACGGCTGCCCTGCTGTTTTATCAGCCTCCGCCGCTCCATCAGCTGCCGCCTCAGTCTGTCCTTCTGCCGCTGTCCCTGCGTCATCCTGTCCGGCTCCGGACGCCTCATCTGTCCCGGCGTCCTTTGCAGGCTCTGTCCCTGCGCTGGTCCATGCCTGGGAATCCTGGCCTTCATCTTCCATAGAAGCGCCGCACTTGGTACAGAACTTTACGTCCTCCCCGTACTCAGCTCCACATTTCCTGCATTTCATTCTTATTTTCCTCCCTTGCATCAGGTCCATGCCAAAGGGCATGTTCCCTCGTATTTCTATCGAAACTGGCGGATCAGCTCTTCTGCTGACGAACCATTAACGATTTTTGTCAATCGGCATTGCTTCAGCGCGTACATGTCCGTGCACATGGCCAGTTCCGCCAGTTCATGGGATGTCAGCACCACGGCTCCGCCCCCTGCCATATACTCCTGCAGGTAATTCCGTATCAGTTCCTTGCACTCCAGATCCAGGGCAGCCCCCGGCTCGTCCATGATCAGCACAGGCGCGTGATTGGACAGGGCGCATGCAATGCTGACACGCTTCTTCATGCCGCCGGAAAGCCTGCCGGCCGTGCGGTCCAGCATCTTATCCACGCCCAGCATGGCGGCTGCGCCGCTCCTTAGGTCTTCTTCCATCCCGGTCCTGCTTCCCCTGTACCACAGCAGCAGGTTGTCCCTTACCGTCAGTTCCTCCATCAGCGGATTCTCCTGGGGGACATAGGCTGCTTCTTCCGCAAACACGCGGGGATGCCCCACGGCCTGCCTGCCGTTAAACAGGATGCTTCCCTTGTCAGCTTTCAGCGCTCCTGCAATAATAGACAAAAGAGTGGTTTTCCCGCAGCCGTTATATCCCACAATCCCCACACACTCCCCCGGCCTGACCGTAAGTTCCACCCCGTCAAGGATGTTCTGTCTGTGATAGGATTTGCATATACCCGATAATTCCAGCATTGTCTTAAACCACTCCTGATAATTGTTAAATTTGTAACTTCATAAATCAGTGTATCATAGATCGGGGCTTAATGCAAAATAATAATTATTACGCATTTCTTAACGGAATCCTAATCTACGCCTCCCCTCCGGCCGCCAAGCTGTTGCCGATCATGCCTGCCACGATCACGGCAATCCCGGCCAGTCCCACTGCATCCGGCACCCTGTCATGCAGCAGGAAAATGCCTCCAAGCAATGTAAAGACCACCTCCCCGCACTGGGTTGCCTCAATCACGGCCAGGTGTCCCGGATTATGCTTCACCATATCGGTTGCCTTAAAGAACAGGACCGTGGCAATGACGCCGGAGAACAAGGCCACGCAGACAGACTGAAGGACCTGGCCCCTTTCCGGCATTCCTGTGCGCACTGCGGCAAACACGGACAGCAGCAGCCAGAATGGCATGCTGCAGATTGTCATACCATACACCCTCCCAATGGTTGTCATGGAAGCCGGGCAGAGCTCCATCATCTTCCGGTTTCCCAGGGGATAGGAAAATGCGGCCGCCAGTATGGGAGCCAGGGTAAGGAACACCGTCCTCCCGTCCGTCTGCTCCATGTGCGGCACCTGCATGAGGAATATCCCCGCCAGGATGAACATGGACCAGGCCAGGTTTTTAAACGGGATTTTTTTTCCAAAAAGCGGGGTCAGGACCACCCCGGCCACAATGGTCAGCTGCCAGGTAGCAGCGGCCAGCCAGGACTCACCGAACACGGAGCCAAAGGTAAGCGGGGCGTAAAACAGCCCGAACCCGACCGTGCTCCACAAAAACCAGCTTCCCGGCCTGCGTCTGATTTCCCAAGCACTTCTGCCGCCGCCCCCTTTTCCCTGGCAAGCATAAGCACCATCATGGGCAGGGTGAACAGGTACCGCAGGCAGGCAGACCACAGCCAGTATCCCCCGGCCAGGTTCATGCTCCGGTTCAATATAAATGTAAAAGCAAAGAAAAACGACGCCAGTATTCCGTAAAATAAGGCTTTCTTCATATTTATCCCCTTCCATCCGTAATCATTTGATTCCCTTCCATACCTATGATATGGCGCATATGATAAGTACAGGTTGTATTTCCCCATTCCCCTTCATATAATGGATATCATAAACAAGAAGGAGGAGTAAAATGAGGATACGCAGATGCATCACTGCCCTGGCAGGCGCCATTGCCCTTTCCGTCCTGGCAGCCATGCCTTCCCTTGCAGCAGGATGGCAGCTTGACAGTACCGGCTACTGGTATGAAAGGGAGGACAGGTCCTATCCGGCGGACACTTGGGAACAGATCGGCGGGACATGGTATCTGTTTGACCAGGACGGCTACATGCTCACAGGATGGCAGCAGAGGGAGGGGGTCTGGTACTATCTCGGCACAGACGGAGCCATGGTATCAAATACCGCCATGACCATTGACAATGTCTCCTACACCTTTGACAGCAGCGGCGCCATGGCTGCCCAGACCGCGGGGCCTCCTTTGATGGGCCGCTTTGATGGTCCCACCTTTATCAATGAATGGTCCAATATCCGCCTTACCGTGCCCCAGGGATTTATTAATTATGATTCCTCTGCCCTGTCACAGTCCCAAGGTCCGGACACGTTCCTGGACATGCTGTCCATGAAAAATGAAAACTGCGCCGTGATGCTTCTCTACACCTCCAACAAAGAGGGGAATGCCGCTGACCAGGCCATGGCTTTCCTGAACATGTTCCAGGGCGGCTCCCACACATTGGATGAAGGCGGAAGGATTGAAGCAGTCCAGGCAGGCAGCCTTGAGTTCCTGCGCTTTTACTTTCCTCCCACCCAGTCCAATCCCCTGTCCGGTTACCTGTATGTACGGAACATAGGGGAGTATTACGCCGTCCTTGCCGCTGTCTCAGACCCGGCCGGTGAACCGGATATCCAGGCCGTCCTGTCCACCTTATCACAGGCCCGGTAACAAACAAAGGTGCTGCAGCCCTCCACGCGGTTACCCGCCATCGGTTTACAGCACCTTTAATGATTACAGATTCAATTATGCAGATAATTAAGCAATCTTGGATTTAGCCAGCTCAGCTAACTTTGCAAATCCCTCAGCGTCATTGATAGCCATATCGGACAGGACCTTACGGTTTAAATCCACCTCAGCTAACTTTAAGCCGTACATGAACTTGCTGTAGGACAGGCCGTTGATACGTGCCGCAGCGTTGATACGTGCAATCCAGAGCTGTCTGAACTGTCTCTTCCTCTCTTTCCTGCCTGCGTAGGAACTGGTCAGCGCGCGCATAACGGACTGTTTTGCTACTCTATACTGTTTGGAACGGGCACCTCTGTAGCCCTTTGCCATTTTTAAGACTCTATTGTGTTTCTTCTTTGCATTTAAACCGCCTTTAACTCTTGCCATCGGTATTTCCTCCTTCTACAATTCAACTTACAGATATGGTAAAATCTTCTTCATTACCTTTGCGTTGGTAGCATCGGTAACGATATCTTTTCTAAGATTCCTTTTTCTCTTAGTGGACTTCTTAGTTAAGATGTGGGATTTGTAAGCTTTACTGCGGACTAACTTACCGGTTCCTGTCTTTTTAAAGCGCTTTGCTGCTGCTCTGCTGGTTTTTAACTTTGGCATTATTAATTTCCTCCTTAAAACTTTCTATTTTAACGTTTTGCAGTTAAAAACATTACCATGCTTCTTCCTTCTACCTTAGAGGGCTTATCGATTACTGCAATGTCCTTAAGACTCTCAGCGAAATCATCCAGGATGTATTTGGATTTGTACATATGGGCCATCTCACGTCCGCGGAAACGGAGTGTGACTTTCACTTTATCACCCTTCTCTAAAAACTTCCTGGCAGCTCCCACCTTTGTATTCAGGTCGTTGGTGTCAATATTGGGGGACAAACGAACTTCCTTTATCTCGATTACCTTCTGTTTCTTCCTGGCTTCCTTCTCTTTGCGTGCCAGCTCATAACGGTACTTACCGTAGTCGATAATCTTACATACCGGCGGCTTCGCGGTAGGCGCAATCTTTACCAGGTCAAGCTCAGCCTCCTGAGCCATCCTAAGTGCGTCCTTTACCTGGACTATGCCTAACTGCTCTCCGTCTTCGCCAATCAGTCTTACTTCCTTGTCTCTGATTTGTTCGTTAATCATTAATTCGCTAATGGTCGTACACCTCCATAATTAATAAGTCATAATGTTCAGGAATCAGCACGCCCCGTTTTTGTCTCCAGGGCAAAAAATAAAGCGGACAGTCAGACCATCCACTCTTAACACACATAAAATCATCTGCTGACCCATCTCCCATGGAAATGCTACAGCACATCACTTCATCTATGAACCCGGGTCACTTACTCGTGCCAGGGTGAGGCGGATACCTGCTTTCCTGTCAGTTGTTCTCACAACTTATATTACTTTACTACACTGCGCAAGATTTGTCAACGCTTTTTTATAAAACAGAACGTCACATGGGCGATTTTATTTCTAAAGAAGAAAATTGAGGCCGCCACACCGTATCCTTCCGGTATGGCGGCCTCAAACCACAGCCAATGCCTGTTTTATTTTGCCTTAAATGTATTGCACCTGGTCTCCGTACATTCGCAGGCCCCGTCCCCGCTGATGTCAATGCGCTCAGCAGTACAGCGGTGCTCCTCATTGTAAATGCATTTGACAGCATCACAGGCAATATCCAGCCTGGTCTCAGGAGTCTTAAACAGGTTTGTGAACCTTCCGCCCTTGTTCTCGTCAAAGCTTGCACAGCATGTCTGCTCAGAATCCACTGCCTTGTTCCCATCCACGGCAATGGCTGCCTTGCAGCAGCAGTTATCTGCATTGTGCACACAGTTTTTAACGCTACATTCCAGCTTAGTCATGATCATTTCCTCCTTCTCATGGTTTAAACGTCTACCGATGACAAGGATAGTATGCGCTGATTATAAGTTTTGATTCATAAGACGGAGCGCTTCAATGCAGCTTCCCTCGGAACCGTCCATCTGGTACAGTTCGCCCTGGGTGGTGAATGTAAATACCTGGATATCATCCACATAGGCAGTATCTCCGCTGACACGGATGGAGAAATCCTTGGCGCTGCAATTTTCAAAAACAAGTTCAACCGTGCCCGGGCCCTTTACCTCCACGGTCTTCGTGCGTCCGGACGCGCTGACGGCCAGCTGGCTGCTGCCCTCGCTTTCTGCCAGGAACCTTACATGGGTGTCTTTTCCCGTGGTACCTGTCATACGGTTTCCAATATCCTGGAAGATACCTGCGCCGCCCGGGATCTTGGCCTGCCTGGTCTTTCCGCGCCTGACCACGCTGCTGCCGCCCGAAAACCTCCAGCCTTCCTGTCCCAGCCCGAACTGGGCATTATACAGTTTATTATCGCCGTAATCCCGGTATGTCCATATGCCGTATCCCATGGTCATGCTTTTTAGGACAGGGGCCGCCTTTTCCAGGAATAAGGCCTTCTGGTCATCCATCAGCTGGGCATTGTGCTCATACCCCACCGTGTTGTCCGTAAAAAGGAACTGGTCTATATATACCGGCTTTCCGCCGCCGTACACATGGAGCCGGTTCATGAACACGGGAAGCTTCTCTAGGACCTCATCAGCCGTAACCCTCTCATGTTCATTCAGGAACCCCATGGGCACGCTGTACATGGTGCTTGTATAGGCCGCATTCCCGCTCGGGAAGGTGGAGGAATGCATGAATCCCTCCAGCGACCCGTCCGCATGTTCCACAGGATCCACATCCAGCCGTACCTCCATGGAAAGGCCGGGGAATGCTTCCTGGCTTTCAGCCAACAGTCCATTGAGGAAATCATCATAAAATTCGAAGAATACCTTCCTGGCATAGGAGTCCTTTCCCGGAAAATACAGGTCGTCATAGGAATCCAGGGAATGCCCGTACATTTCCTCCAGTTCTTCAAGGGTATAGTGTTCCCCGGCATATTCCGTGTAACCGCACTGCCTGGCCATTTTCCTTGCGCTGGCTTTGTTTCCCAGGCCCGCGCTGGTGTCCGTAAAGTTCCAGAAATCCTCCCATGTAATGAAGCCCCCGCAGAAATTTCCATGGGACGAGGCCCGCCCATACAGACGGCCCACATATTCCATCCAGGCGTCCCGGATATCCCCGTCATACATAAGCCCGCGGTAGCGGGAAAGCACATCGTCCCTTCCATAATAATCCCAGGTATATCCCACCCGCAGCATGACGCTTAGTCCCTGGTCCGCTGCCGCTTCCATGACGCGGTCCAGCTTGTCCCAGGCATAGCTGTTATAGGTGCAAGGCGATGTGCCTGGCTGGAACTCCCTCCAGGGCACCACAAGAATGATGTTGTTAAACCCGTCTTCTGCAATCTGCGCCAGTTCCTCATCCATGCGGCTGCTTTCACTGTTCCAGAAATTGATGACCCAGTCATCGGAATAATAGGTTGCGGACTTGAGATATCCAGCCTTACCGGATGCATGGTCCTCTGCCCTGGCAAATCCCGTGGTAAACAGAAAAGCCGCCGCCCCAAGGGCTGCCGTTATCCTAAGTACATGTTTCTTCATTGGTCCGTCTTCTCCTTTGCCCCGCGTTTTAGTTCCGGCCACACCGTTAACATCATGGTCCCGAAACAGGCTGTGCCGCCGATAAAATTGGAGATTGGCTCTGCCATTAATATTCCCGTGGTACCCAGATTGAATACGGCCGGCAGTATCAGGATCAGCGGAATGACAATGATGACCTTGCGGAAAATGGAAAAGAACACTGCATTTTTCGACTTTCCAAGCCCCACGAACACGGCCTGGCCCGCAAACTGGAGGGACATCATGAAAAACCCGAAGAAATATACCCGCATGGCCGGAACGCCTGCCTCCACCAGTTCCCCTTCCCTGTTAAAGATGCGGATGAAGAATTCCGGACATTCATGCACAAAGAGCCAGACAACCACCGTGTATGCAATGCTGACCGCGGACATGAATACAATGGACTTCCTGACCCGGTTGTATTCCCTTGCCCCATAATTAAATCCCATCACCGGCTGGGCGCTGTTGGTAAGTCCGTTGACCGGCATGGATATGACCTCCCGCACCGAGTTGATGACCGTCATGATCCCCACATACAGGTCGCCGCCGAACTTCTGGAGCATCACATTATACATGATCTGCACCGAGCTGTTGGTGATGGACATGGTAAAGCCCGACATGCCCAGGCCCACAATGCGCAGGACGCGGGCGCCTTCCAGCTTCATGGCGGACGGGCGCAGCCGAAGGATTGTCTTTTTCCCGGTGAGGAATGCGATAATCCACGCAGCGGACAGGAACTGGGACAGGATGGTTGCCAGGGCAGCTCCCCTGACGCCCATGTGGAACACAAAAATAAATATGGGGTCCAGTATGATGTTGCTCACAGCGCCCAGAAGCACGGTCATCATGCCCACTGTCCCGAATCCCTGGGAGTTGATGAAACTGTTCATGCCCAGACCGGTCATCACAAAGATATTGCCCATAAGGTAGATGGTTATGTAAGCGTCCGCGTAACCAATGGTTGCGTCGCTGGCCCCGAACAGATACAGCATGGGGCGTCTGAACACCAGTCCCGTGACCGTGAGGAGGATTCCCACTGCGACCATCATCACAAAGGCATTGCCCATAATGGACTCTGCCTCTGATGTATTGCCGCGTCCGCGTTCAATGGAACACAACGGTGCGCCTCCCATGCCGAACAGGTTTGCAAACGCAATGACAATGGATATGATGGGAAGGCACAACCCCAGGCCGGTCAGTGACAAGGTGGCATGTTCCGGAATCATGCCGATGTATATCCGGTCCACAATATTATACAGCACGTTAATCAGCTGGGCCAGGGTCATGGGCAGGGCCAGCTTCAGGATATTCTTTATGACGCTGCCCTTTGAAAAATCATTGGTTTCCCTCATACAATCCCCCTTTCCCCCAGGCATGGCCTGCAGGCGGTCCCGCTGTCCGGTCATTGCCCCAGGTCTTCCTGCAGATCGATGTCTTTTAATTCCTCTGCCGGCACCTCCATGGTCCACACGTCCCCGGGATGCGCCTTCATGATCACGCTTCCGCCCCGGTCTCCCCAAAGCGCCAGCAGTTCCTGCCTGTATCTGCCGGAAAATGCCGCGGGATTCCCTTTCCTGTCCCCGCTTTTCACACAGCCAATCCCATATCCGCACCCTGCAAACCCGCGGACAAAGGAAGCCACCGTAGGGCCCTTCATATAGGGCTGGTCCGCCACAAAAAACAGAAGGATGTCCGTGTCCTCCCCCGCGGCTTTCGTGCCCAGGCGCAGGGACGCCGTAATCCCCTGGCTGCTGAAACCGTTATATACGGTCTCAAGTCCCAGGTTTTTCCCATCCTCCAGTATGTCCCGGTACTGGCTGACCAGTATCAGGCCCACGTCAAATCCATCTTTTTCCTTCAGTTCCCCGGCCGCCGCCAGCAGGCATTCCAGCCCATGGCGGTACAGCGGCCTGCCGTCCAGCCGGGCGTACAGTTTATTGGATCCGAACCTTCTGCCATATCCGGACGCCATATAGATAAACGATATCTTCATATTAAAATAGTCCGGCGGATTCTTCCCCCAGCAGCCGGCCTGCTGCAATCCCGCCATCCTCCTTCATCTCATCCAAAAGCCCGGCTGCCGCCAGCCCCAGTTCCCTGGTGTCGGCCTGGTTCCATACAGGGAGGACCTCTGTGCGCGGGTACTGGGCCCGGAGCGGCTCCAGATACCCATAACGCATCAGGCAGCCCATATCCTCCAGGGTAATCCGCCACGGTCCACCTTCCCCTCCATTGTAATCCTTACGCCCATGGGCCTCCATGATACGCTGCGCCGCATCCAGACGGAAGCACGTTTCCGCCGCCAGGCTGCCTGCGGCTGAAAGGCCGCTGACACAGAGGATTAAATCCGTATTGTCCGGTATGACCGGCTCGTTGCCCCGCGGCACCTTAAGAGGCAGCCGCTTGGCCCCGTCCGCCTCCACCAGGACCAGGTCGGCCAGGGGGCATAATGACCCGTAGGCCCCATCCCCCATGTAGGAGATTTTCCCTGCCCCGTTGGTCTGTCCGACCACAACAGCGTGTTCCCGGTCAAGCATTTCCTTCACGTCCTGTCCGCTGCCGGAAAAAACGCCCAGGCGCAGCGGCACGGCCATGTGGGTGGTGGTGGTCACAAGAACCTTAAGGCCCTGTTCCATCCCCTCCCATGCAAGACGGCGGATTAGGGATGTTTTACCGCCTCCGCCTGTTAAGGAAATCACATACGGCCCGCTTCCCCTCCGGGCCCTCCGCTCCATCCGCCCGTCAAGGGCCAGCGCGCGAAAAAGCCTGTCTGACCGGTTCCAGCTGCCTTTGTCCTTATAGTAAGCATCCATGCCCATCCACCATCCTCTGCATCATTCCTACACGTCCTGTTTCCCGTACAGATTATCTTAACATAAATTACAATTTAAGGAAAGCCATAAACGCACAAAAACAGCCGGGAACCAACGGCCTTGCCCTGTGTTCCTGACTGTTTTTCCTATCATTTGGTCAATTGCTTCCCATTTTATTTGCGGATGTTATCCCTGATGACGCCATACAGATCCACACTGAGGATGCCGTATGCAAGTATGATTGAGATTACTGCCATCTGCGTTCCCTTCTTTCAAAGTATTCTGCTTATCATTTGGATACCCTGATTATAGCCCGGAATCCGCAGCCGCACAATCCGCAATATAGATGATCTTTCAGACCGTACATCCTTTGTTTTTGTTTATAAATACAAATTCTTTTAGGTTTCCTAAAAATTTTTGTATTTTATTTAACGAAGTCTTATCCTTACTTCCTGCGTCCCATCCTGGCAGCCCGCTCACAGATCAGCTCGCCCGCAATACTGATTGCTATCTCTGCCGGTGTCTCTGCCCGGATATCCGTCCCGATGGGCATGTGGCAGGCTTCTATCTCTTCCCTTGTAAAACCGTCCGCCAGCAGTTTATCCGTTACCACCCTGATTTTATTCCTGCTTCCCATGATGCCGATATAGCCCGGCTTCATGGTCAGGGCCTGGCGCTGTACATAATAGTCAAACTGATGTCCCCTGGTCATGACGCACACATAATCACAGGGCCTGATGTCAATATAGCTGCCAATCCCTTCCAGGTTCCCCACAATGGTTGCTGCTGCCTGGGGGAATACCTCCCTGTTGGCAAATTCCTCCCTGTCATCCATGACCACGCACCGGAATCCCACATGGGACAGGACAGGCACCAGTTCCTGGGCCACATGTCCGCCGCCAAAGATATAGACCGTCCCTGCCTGGACCAGGGGTTCAATGTAGTATTTACGTCCCCCAACCTCCTGTTGAAGGGTCCTGCTTGTAAAAATCGGTTCCTGCAGCGCCTGTCCCGGCATATCCATGCCCAGAAGGCCTGTGCTTTTGCTGTAAAGCCCCATCTGCCAGCAGGTCTCGTCCGATATATCAAGGAGCAGCCAGCTGTCCTCATCCCTGCCAAGCGCTTCCCGCACCTTTGTGCACAAGACTGCAAAGTCCCCGTCATCCGGGCGGATATACTGAAAGTAAACCACCACGTTGCCGCCGCACACCATGCCGATATCAGCCACCTGGTTCCGGTTCAGGGTAAATCCCTTGGTATAGGAAGCTTTATGTTCCATGGCCTCCCTGGCCGTGAGTATGGCCTGGTATTCCACTGCGCCGCCGCCCACGGTCCCTTTGATGGAGCCGTCCTGCCTCACCAGCATGCGTGAACCGGTGCCCCTGGGCGTGGAGCCGGAGCTGGCTATGATTGTGACCAGCACGGCCTCCTCCCCTTTTGCCAATACATTGGATAACTCTTCAAATAATGCCTTCATAGACCTGTATGATCCTCCATGGAAAAATATTTTTGATATAGTTTTAGCGCATCCTCCCTCAGTTCCTTCTCCATCCCCAGGAAACGGGCCAGGAAATCCTTAGCCTTCGGGGTCAGCAGGGACGAACCGCCCTCTGCCCCGCCTGACTGGGTAATCAGCAGGGGGTATCCAAGCTGTTTTTCCGCTGCCTTTAAGATCTTCCATCCCTTGGTGTAGGACATGTGCATCTGCCTGCAGGCAGTCTGCATGGACCCCGTATGGTCAATCAATGATAAAAACTGTGCCACGGACGGACCGAAGAACCCTTCATCCCGCTCCAGCGTCAGCTGGATCTGCGGGAAAATGTCCAGCCGCTCATTGTCAAGATTACCCTGGGCACGGTCCTCATCCGTTTCCACTGCCAGGATGATTCCCTGGTCCTCCACCTCAACCTCCCACGCGCACCGGTCCACATCCACCTGCCTGAGGGCGCCGCGGAGCCCTTTTTCCCCCTTGTAATTCAGCAGTTTACCGATGATATTGCTGGAAACCAGCACCGGATGTCCCCTTCTCCCCTCAAATACAGGGCAGACCACCTGGGCATCCATATCCATCATCCGCTTTATGGTTTCCGGAAGGAACATGGGGAACTTTGCAGGCAGGATAAATACCCGGTCGCACAGGTCCTCAATGTAGTTTAAGCCCAGACAGATGCTGTTATACATCTGGGTATTCCCATAATTCTGATTGCGCAGGCAGATGACGCGAAGGCCTGCTATGTGCTTCTCCACCTCATCCCCCTGTTTCCCTGTAACCACCACCACCGGGTCAATCCCGGACCGCTTAAGGGTAATGATGATCCTTCTGATGACCGTACTGTCCCCGATGGGAAGCATGGGCGAAAAACTGCTTACAGAACTCTTGTGCCCTGCCGCAACAACCACAGCGCCTGTCCTCATATCCACCTTCTCCTTTTATCCATTTAACCCGCCTGTGAGCAGCAGCAATGCCGATGGCTCCACCCGCAGCCAACCTGGTACAAGCCCGGCGGTGTTGTGGGTATGGATATCCTTTTCCTTTTTCCACCACAGGCCGTTGGACAGTGTGATATACCACTCAAAGGGCATCTCGGAAATATTGGGCGATTCCACCTGGATCAGGTTGGCGTTTTCCCTGCCTTTCCACTGCCCTGCTTCCCCATCGGACAGGGGTTCAAAATCATGTGCCCTGATTCCAACCGCTGTGATGGAACCGTCCACATCCCGGTCCGTTGAAAGCTCCAGCCCGCCCCAGTCCAACGCCTTGATGCGCCGCGCGCCCAGACGTTCTATCCTGGATATGTTCTTGCAGCCCGTGAGCCTGGCGGCCTGGCACGTGACCGGGCACTGGAATATGTCCCTGGTCTTCCCGCCCGCCAGCACCCTTCCCCTGTCTAGCAGAAGAAGGCTGTCACAGAGCTGGTACGCCTCATCCCTGTCATGGGTCACCAAGACGCTGACCCCGTCATAATCCTTAAGGACACCGGCCAGTTCCAGCCTCAGCCCTTCCCTGAGATAGGTATCCATGGCTGAAAACGGTTCGTCCAGCAAAAGCACCTCAGGCTCATATGCAAGGATGCGGGCCAGGGCCACCCTCTGCTGCTGTCCTCCCGACAGCTGTGCGGGATAGCGTTTTTCCAGCCCTTCCAGCCTGAACCTTGTGAGCATTTCCCTGACTTTCCCATCCTTCTCCTTCTGTGTCAGGGGCCGGCGTTTCCCGGACACTGCCTTCCTGCCGCCCCTGCTGTTTAAACCGGTGAGTATGTTCTGTTCCACTGTCATGTTGGGAAACAGGGCGTAATTCTGGAACAGGTAACCTACCCTGCGCACCTGGGGCCGTTCATTGACCTTTAGGGATGAATCGTAAAGCACCCTTCCCCCTGCCGCTTCCCCCTTGGCATACTGAACCGCTATCCTGCCGGAATCCGGCCTTACGATGCCTGCAATGGATTTAAGGGTCATGCTTTTGCCGCAGCCCGAGGGCCCCAGTATTCCCAGGCATCCCTTTCCCGTCTCAAATCCAATGTCCAGGCTGAATTCCTTCAGCTTCTTTTTTATATCCACTCCCAAACAAAGCTCATGCCCTGCATCTGCAATCATATCCTAACCCCTCCTGCTTCCGGTCCGAAGGGCCGTCCAGTTCATAAGAAAAACCGAAATAAACGCAATCACCACAATGATGGCCACATAACCGTATGCCTTATCCATGTTCCCGGCAGCCACCTCGGAATAAACCGCCATGGGCAGGGTCCTTGTCCTGCCCGCAATGTTGCCTGCTATCATGGCCGTGGCGCCAAACTCCCCAAGGCCCCTTGCAAAGGCCAGGACGCCTCCGCTGACAACCCCCGGCACTGCGTTGGCAATCAATACCTTCCGGAAAATACACCACTCACTCATCCCCAGGGTCCTGGCCGCCGCCACCAGGTCCTGGTCCACCTGTTCAAATGCGCCCCTGGCCGACCGGTACATCAGCGGGAAGGACATGACCACGGCCGCAATCACGGTGGCTGCCCAGGAAAATGCAATCTTGATGCTGAAATAGTCAATAAAAAACTGCCCCACCGGGCGTTTGACCCCAAATATATATAGAAGGAAAAATCCGGCCACCGTAGGCGGAAGCACCAGCGGAAGTGTCAGCACACCGTCCCAGAACAGCCTCCACCCCTCATTTTTAAGACTCACCACTGCCCAGGCAGCAAAAATCCCAAGAAAAAACGTAATTATAATTGACAGGCCGGCTGTCTTCATCGATATCAGTATGGGTGACCAATCCATGTATGCATCCCCTCTCCCATTATCATTCTCCCTTTGTAAATCCGTAGGACTCAAACACCTTCATGGCTTCGTCTGTTTTCAGGAATTCAACAAAGTTCCCGGCCGCCTCCGCATTGGCAGTGTCCTTCACAACAGCAACCGGGTAGATTACCTTCTTGGCCAGGCTGCCCTCCGGGGCCTCTGCAACAACCTTGACCTGGTCTGCCATGCTGGCTGCATCCGTTGCATACACGATGCCCGCGTCCGCGCTGGCTGCCGCCACCTGGTTCAGTACCTCTGTCACGTTCGTGCCAAAACTTACCTTATCCTGAATTTTATCCCAAATCCCCAGACTCGTCAATGCTTCTTCTGAATACTGCCCCACCGGGACACTGGCCGGGTCCCCCAGTGCAATGCTCTCAGCTTTTTCAATATCCTCAAACCTGGTAAAACCCGAATCGCTGTCAGAGGGCACGATCAGCACGATCTTGTTCTCCAGCAGGTTGGTGACGGTGTCAGAGACAATCAGCCCTTCCCCGTCAAGGGCGGTCATCTGCTTGGGTGCTGCCGACATGAACACATCCGCTTCCAGGCCCTCCTCGATCTGTGTCTGCAGCTTGCCTGAACTGTCATAGGTTCCCTTAACCGTAACGCCAGGGTACTTGTCCTGGAACATGGGAATCAGTTCCTCCTCGTAGGCATTCTTAAGGCTGGCAGCTGCCGCCACCAGGATTTCGGTGTCCTGGCCCGGAGCCGCCTCCGCCTTGGTATCTGTCCCTGCCTGCGCCTCAGTCCCAGCCTTGGTTTTGGCGTCTGTCTTGTTTTCAGCTTCTGCTGCCTCTGTGGACGCTGTCCCGGCAGACGTTGCTGTGGTTGCCGCTTCCTTGGACGTCCCGCATCCTGCCAGTACGGCTGCAGCCATCATGGCAGCCATCATCATGGTAATGTGTTTTTTCATAATCCGCTTCTCCTTTTAATAGAAAATAATATATTACAGACAGGCAATACCCATTCGTTATACTCGTATGACTATATCGAATCTCAGGCAAAAGCCCACCCATGACAGGTGGGCCGGCCGGTCATATCTGTTCATGTTGAAAACGGGCGTTGGGCCGGCCATTGCCGGTCTGCGTCGCGCTGCCGGCCCCGTCTGTTGTCCGCCCCATACCCGCCATTCAGTGTCTGGCGCACTCGGATGCGCTTCCGCGCAGTATCCTTATGCCATGTTCCAGGGAATCCATGATGAATCCAAGGCTTTCCTTTACCGCCTTGGGACTTCCAGGAAGGTTAACAATCAGCGTCTTTTTGCGGATTACGGACGCTCCTCTGCTTAACATGGCCCTGTCCGTAATCTGAAGGGATTTGTAGCGGATTGCCTCCGCAATACCGGGGGCGTTCCGGTCCGCCACTGCCATGGTTGCCTCCGGCGTCTGATCCCTCAGGGAGAACCCGGTCCCGCCGCTGGTAAGGATTAAATCCACCTGCCTGCCGTCAGCCAGGCGCATCAGCTGGGTCTTTAACAGGGCCGGTTCATCGGGTAAGAGAAGGGTTTCCACCACCTCATAGCCTGCCTGCTCCAGCATTTCCTTTGCCGCAGGACCGCTTTCATCCTTTCTTTCGCCCCTGGCCCCTTTGTCACTGAGGGTTATGACCGCGGCTGTAAATGGCCGGTTCTCATCCGGCAGTTTCACGCGCATTTCATCACCAGGTCGGATGATGCCTTCCTTCAGTACCTTGGCAAACACGCCCTCCCTTGGCATGATGCATTCACCCATGCGTTTATAGATGGCACAATGGCTGTGGCATTCCTTCCCAATCTGGGTCATCACAAGTTCCACGGTTCCCGCGTACAGCTTTGTGCCCACCGGCAGGGAACGGAAGTCCAGACCTTCCACCACCAGGTTCTCCCCAAAGGCCCCGTCTCCCACATCAGCTCCTCTCTCGTTAAACGCCTTGACCTTGTCATAGGAAAGCAGGCTGACCTGGCGGTGCCAGTTTCCTCCATGGGCATCCCCTTCGATTCCAAAATCCACCAGGAAATGGCCTTCCTCAATGGCCCTTTTTTCAATTCCCCTGACATCACTGATGCAGATAGCCTTCACAACCCCTGCGGGAGGCAGGCCTTCCTCACCATTACCCGGCCCGTCCATTTGCAGGCTTTCCTTTTTCTCTGTCACGTCTCCCATAACCCTTCCATTATCCTCCTATTGCAATCATATTGTGTGATTCCGTTATTTTACCCGGCCGCTCAAAACAATGGGCCGCAGGCTTGTCCTCAATAGCCCTTTCCATGGCGGCAGCCAGACGGGCCTGAAGCTTCTCCTCTCCCGGACATCCCCTCAGAGGCCAGTGGTAGTGGCCGCCGCCCTCAGGCGTATCTAATCCCTCCCTCAGGATTGCCCTCAGGTCCACGCCGTCCTCATAACACAGGCAGGTCTTTAAAAAGCCCTGTGAAGTCAGGCGGACACGGTTGCATTCATCACAGAACTTCCCGTGGATGGCGCTGATGAGTCCAACGCTTCCAAGGGCGCCTGGTATCCGGTAGTACACAGCCGGTCCATAACCGTGTTCTGTATGGTCCTCTGCAAGCCCCGGGTATTCCCTGTGCATCTCCTCCAGCAGTTCCTTGTGGTTGATGGTCTTAAACTGCTTTCCATATCCGATGGGCATCATTTCAATAAAACGTACATCTACCGGATAACGGCCGGTCAGTCCCACCAGTTCCTTCCACCAGCTTCCCCCTGCTCCGTTGCAGCCTTCCCCGCCCATGGAACTAAAATCAATGGAAACCGCATTAATCTTAATCCTTACAGGGAGGCCGGGGGACTGCTCTATGGTCTTCATCACGCAGGCCAGCCTGTCAAAACCCGTAATCCTCTCATACATACACGGGTCCAGGGTATCCAGGCTGATGTTAATCCCGTCAATCCCCGCCTCTAGGAGCGGCTCCAGATACCGGTCCAACAGGACGCCGTTGGTAGTGATGGTTACCTTCTCGATGCCGGGTATGGATTTTAACAGCTTCACCAGCCGGCAGCAGTCCCTGCGCACCAGCGGTTCCCCCCCAGTCACCTTAATCCGGCTGATGCCAAGCCCGGCGGCGCAGATGGCAATGGCCTCAATCTCCTCCAGGGACAGGATTTCCGAGCGCGCCAGGTTTTCCACCCCGTCCGGCATGCAGTACTTACACCGCAGGTTGCACCGGTCCGTGATGGATATCCTCATATAGTCAATATTCCTTCCAAATGAATCTTTCATAGTAAAATGCTCCAGTATCATTTCCTGGGGTTATGAAACTCCCCGCTCTTGCCTCCGGATTTGTGTTCCAGATAAATATTGCCAAGTTCCATGGTCTTGTCCACCGCCTTGCACATGTCATAGATGGTCAGGAGCGCAACCGTGACACCTGTCAGCGCCTCCATCTCCACTCCTGTCCTGCCGGTGGTCCTGGCCGTACAGGCTGCCTGAATCTCATTCTTTTCTTTTATGACCGTAAAATCAATGCTCAGTTTTGTCAGGTTCAGGATGTGGCATAACGGAATCAGGTCAGAGGTACGTTTTGCCCCCATGATACCTGCTACCCTGGCGACCCCAAGCACATCTCCCTTTGCCATGGTTCCTTCCGACACCTTTTTCAGACATTCACTGCTCATGAAAATGCTGCCCTTTGCCACTGCTTCCCTCTTGGTGTCCGCCTTGTCTCCCACATCCACCATCAGGGCATTGCCCTGTTCATCAAAATGTGTAAATTCCATCATTGCCAATCCTCCCTACAGTCCTTTTCCAAATCCGCAGTTGGGGAAGGTACAGACCGGACAGTTCAGGCAGAGGCCTCCCTGTCCAAGGGCTGCTAAGTCTTTGGCCGTCACCTCATCGTCTGCCATGATCCGTGGCAGCACCAAGTCAAATATGGTGCGCTTTGCATACATTACACAACCCGGAAGCCCCATGATGGCAGCGGTACGCCTTTCATCCCCTTCTGCCACCTCAAGGTAGGCCAGAAGGAACATGGCACCCGGAAGTACCGGCGCCCCGTATGAAACCACCCTGGCACCTGTGTTGCGGATGGCAAGAGGCGTCTTGTCATCCGGGTCAACGCTCATGCCGCCGGTACAGATTACCACGTCGGCTCCCTTTTTAATCATGTCCAGGATACTGGCCGTCACCTTGGCATCATCATCATCCCAGGTCACGTGGTCAATGACCTCCGTGTCAAACGCATTGATTTTCTCTTCGATGACAGGTGTAAAGGTATCCTTGATGCGCCCGTGGAACACTTCATTGCCCGTGGTGACAATACCTACTTTTTTATGTACGAACGGCTTTAGTTCCAGAATCGGCCTTCCCTTGGATGCCCGGAAGGCCGCCTCCTTTGCAGCTGCCATCTTCTCTTCCTCAATCACCAGCGGGATAATCCGGGTGCCTGCCAGCTTGTCCCCCTTTTTTACCGCGAAGTTGCCGTGGCGGGTGGCAATCATCATCTGCCCAAAACCATTAACTGCCTTAAGCCCGTCATTGTCCACCTTTAAAAGGCCGTCGCAGGAAGCAGTCAGTTCAATCTTCCCTTCCTTTGCCTGGGAGCGTTCCATATGTGCGCCCCTGCACATGGCGCAGAGTATCTCTGCCGCATCATTCTCATGGAGCATCCCCTCTTCCTTCTCCCACACATAAAGCTGGTCCTTGCCAACACTTAAAAGTACGGGGATGTCCTCCTTTGTCACCACATGCCCCTTGCAAAACACCGCATCCTTGGTGACGCCTTTGATGATCTGCGTGATATCGTGACACAGTACGGTTCCCTCTGCATCCACTGTCTTAATCAGTTTCATTTTTCCTTAACCTCCACCCGTTATTTATTTTCAAAAATAACGCTGTTTACAGGATATCACTTTTCAACATTTTTGTAAACACCTTTGCGGTCTATAATCGTATGCAATTTAAATTTGGGGTTTCATTAACTGGTAGAAAAGCCTGGCCATACATGCTATTGCTATAAATAATGTGTGTCAGACACAGTCTCTTCATCAGCAATATTTTATCAAGGAAGAAAGACGTCCGGATAGGGCGATGGAATTACGTCAGATTATATATAAACTGCTGGCGGCGTTTAGGAACAGTGACGGCCCTTTACTCGACATGATCCGTCTCTGCCGCCAGGAAGATTGGGACGGACTATGGAAAACAGCGGCATCCTGTCAGGAGCAGGTTTCATCTGCTGCCCGCTGGTTTTATATGGACCGCGTCACCCAGGAGACCTCCGGAGAGCCCGTCTCCTTTCATTGGAGCATTTATCAAAATTATGCCCTGCACTGCTAAGCCCCAGAAGGCCGGTCAGAATCAGGATTGCCTGCAATGGATTGCTATAAATTAACAACATATTTCACTGACGGCCATGTGGGCTGTTTTAAACAAAAGCCCAATGAAACCCTGCTCTTAATCAACCAAATCCGCATAGAAAGAAATTGTCAACCGCATAAAACTTAATTTCCATGCGGTTGGCAGATTTCCCCACTATCCCTTGATTCTTGCGATTCCTTCTCTCTTTGCTATTCTTGCCACAGCTCCGGCCACCACGTCCGCTACCTGCCTGTTAAGTGGTGAAGGAATAATATAATCCACTCCCAATTCTTCCTCCGGTATCATTTCGGCAATCGCATAAGCAGCTTCACGCTTCATCATTTCTGTAATCTCACCGGCCCTGACAGAAAGCGCGCCTTTGAAAATGCCAGGGAATACCAGCACATTGTTAATCTGGTTGGGATAATCCGAGCGACCGGTGCCAACCACTGCGGCCCCCCCTTTAAGCGCCTCCTCCGGCATGATTTCCGGTACAGGATTCGCCATGGCAAAGACAATCCCCTGATTCATGCTGCCTACCATCTCCTTTGTCACCAGACCGGGACGGGAAACGCCGACAAATGCATCCGCCCCCTTCATGGCATCAGCCAGGCTCCCGTGCTCCTTATCCTTGTTGCTGAGATGGGCAATCTCCTCCTGTCCCGGATTCAACCCCGGATCCCCCTCACAAATCATCCCATTGATATCACACATGATGATATTTCCGAATCCCATACTGATTAACAGTTTTCCGATTGCAATACCTGCCGCACCGGCTCCATTAATCACAATCCGCATGTTTCCCATTTCCTTACCAATCAATTTGCAGGCATTCAGCAAGGCGGCGGCAACTACAATTGCGGTTCCATGCTGGTCATCGTGAAATACCGGGATATCACACAGCTCTTTTAGCCGTTTTTCCACTTCAAAGCATCTGGGTGCTGCGATATCTTCCAGGTTAATTCCTCCGAAGCTTTGAGAAATCAGATAAATGGTCTGCACAAGGGTGTCCACATCCTTTGAATTAATACAGATGGGAAATGCATCCACATCTGCAAACTCCTTAAACAGGGCGCATTTTCCCTCCATGACCGGCATACCTGCCGCCGGGCCAATATCCCCCAGCCCAAGTACAGCGCTTCCATCTGTAATAACTGCTACCAGGTTATTTCTTCTGGTAAGTTCAAAGGACTTGTGATAGTCTGCGGCAATCTGCTGGCAGGGCTCTGCAACCCCCGGTGTGTAGAGAAGAGACAAATCCTCCTTTGTCTCAATCCTTTTTCGGGATATCACCTCAATCTTCCCATGCATTTTATAGTGAAGCTCCAATGATTCCTGATTAACGTCCATTCCCGTCTCCTTCCTATTGCGGCGAAACCATCTGTTCCGGATGGAATACCCTGTCAAACTCCTCCCCTGACAGAAAGCCCAGTAAGATACATGCTTCCTTTAACGATATATCTTCCTGATAAGCCTTCTTTGCGGTCTTTGCCGCATGCTCATAGCCAATATAAGGTGCCAATGCAGTTACCAGCATAAGGGAACGGTTCAGATTCTCACTCATTTTCCCGCGGTTTGCCTTGATTCCCCCGGCACAATGAAGGTCAAAGGAGCGCAGGGAATCGGACAGCAGCCGCACGGACTGTAAAAAATTATAGATGATGACAGGCATAAATACATTCAACTGGAAATTACCCTGGGATGCCGCAAAACCGATGGTGCTGTCATTGCCCATGACCTGCACGGCCACCATGGTTACAGACTCGCATTGGGTTGGGTTCACCTTACCAGGCATAATCGAACTGCCCGGTTCATTTTCAGGTATCCGGATTTCCCCCAGACCGCACCGGGGTCCACTGGACAGCCAGCGCACATCATTGGCAATTTTCATCATGTCAGCTGCCAGGGCTTTTAATGCGCCGTGTGCGAATACAATTGCATCCTTGCTGGTCAGCGCATGAAACTTGTTATCCGCAGTCTTAAAATCAATTCCTGTCATCTGTGACACTGCCTCTGCCGCCGCTGTATCAAACCCTTTAGGCGCATTCAAACCAGTCCCTACCGCAGTTCCTCCCAGCGCAAGTTCCATTAAGCCGGACAAAGATGCCACCGCCATTTCCCTGGTTTTCTCAAGCATGCTGCTCCATCCGCTTATCTCCTGTGAAAACAGTATGGGGGTGGCATCCTGGAGATGGGTTCTTCCGATTTTTATAATCCCTTCATTTTCCTTCTCCAGCCGCCGGAAGGTCTGAATCAGCCGGTCCATGGCAGGCAGCAGCTTCTCTTTCAGTTCCACCACCGCCGCAATGTGCATGGCGGTTGGGAATGTGTCGTTAGAGCTCTGGGACATATTTACATGATCATTGGGATGCAAAAGCTTCCGGCCTGCAATCTCATTTCCCCGGTTCGCAATCACCTCATTAACATTCATGTTGGACTGGGTCCCGCTCCCTGTCTGCCAGACAGCCAGCGGAAAATGGCCATCCAGTTTCCCTGCCAAGATTTCATCACATACCTGGCTGATACAGGCATGACGCTGATCATCCAGCCTTCCAAGCCGGTGATTGGCCGCTGCCGCGGATTTTTTAAGGATTGCAAATGCCCGTATTACTTCCATTGGGATTTTCTCAATACCAATCTCAAAGTTCTGAAAGCTTCGCTGTGTCTGCGCTCCCCAATACCGGTCTGACAAAACTTCAATCTCTCCCATGGAATCGTGTTCCAGCCTGTACTCCATGTCAAAGTCCTCCTATCTTATTCATCTTTTTAATCCCGGAGATTCCCGGCTCTGTCATGGAAACCGGGTCCAGAATCATATCCAGCTGCTCTTTCGTAAGCAGCTGATCCCGGAGTACCAGTTCCCTCACGGAACTCCCCGTGCCAATGGCTTCTTTTGCCACATTGGCGGCCTTTTCGTACCCTACATAGGGACAGATTGCGGTAATAATCCCCACGCTGTTCTCCACCATATCCTTGCAATGCTGCTCATTTGCCGTGATTCCCAAAATACAGTTGTCAACCAGGGTATGTACCGCACAGGCAATGGTTTCAATGGACTGGAACAGTTTATAAAAAATAATCGGCTCAAATGCATTCAGCTCCAGCTGTCCCGCCTCTGCCGCCATAGTCACGCTCATATCATTCCCAATCACATGAAACGCCACCTGGTTCACCACCTCCGGGATGACCGGATTCACCTTTCCCGGCATGATGGAGGAACCGTTCTGCTTTGCAGGCAGGTTGATTTCTCCCAGTCCGGTCCTGGGACCGGAAGACATAAGCCTTAAATCATTACACATCTTAGACAGATTCACGGCACAGGACTTGGTGATTCCGGAACAGGCCACATAACCGTCCAGGTTCTGGGTGGCGTCAATCAGGTCATACGCCTGAATCAGCTCCAAACCGGAAATCAGGGAGATATTCTTAACAACCCGCTGAAAATACTGCACATCCGCGTTTAATCCGGTACCGATGGCCGTCCCTCCCAGATTCAGGCTTCTCATCTCCTCCTTAGCCCTGTCAAAGCGGTTGATATCCCTGCGTATGGCAGTGGCATAGGCGTGGAACTCCTGTCCCAGCCGGATGGGAATCGCGTCCTGCAGCTGGGTCCGCCCCATCTTGATGACATGGTTAAATTCTTCTGATTTTTCCAACAATGCGTGATACAGCCGCTCCAGTTCCTCCTGTGCCTTATACAAGAGCTTTAATGTGGTGAGCCTGCCGCATGAGGGGAACACGTCATTGGTGGACTGGCCGTAGTTCACATGGTCGTTTGGATTGACAATGGAGTAATCCCCCTTTTTTCCACCCAGGATTTCGATGGCCCGGTTGGCAATCACCTCATTGGCATTCATATTGAGGGAAGTTCCGGCGCCGCCCTGGATAGGGTCAACAATAAACTCATCATGCAGTTTGCCGGACATGATTTCATCGCATGCCTGCACAATGGCATCCGCACGCTTTTTATCCAGTCTCCCCACCTCAAAATTTGTGATGGCAGCCGCCTTTTTAATCTGGGCAAAGCTATTAATAAACTCCGGATGCATCTTCAGTCCGGTGATGAAAAAATTTTCTGCCTGGTCATGTCTCGCCTCAATCCCGTGTGCAGCCTCACCGC
>ERZ1106969.781-NODE-781-length-28549-cov-9.053906_pt1 | contig 28549 bp, 23 predicted proteins | sample MGYA00403685_ERZ1106969 | MGnify/ENA primary metagenome ERZ1106969 (study PRJEB35170, sample SAMEA104062416) | human gut metagenome | biome: human gut; feature: human-associated habitat; material: faeces | place: Denmark | collected 2012-05-18 ... | reverse complement strand
TCACAGAGGTTTCAGCCGTGAGGCTGAGATAAATCAGAAGTGGTAACACGGTATTGACCCGTCTTCTTGGCAGCAGGAAGGCGGGATTTTTTATGAAGGAGAGAAGAAAGATGGCAGACAAGAAAAAGTATTATATTACAACAGCGATTGCCTATACATCCGGCAAACCGCACATTGGAAATACGTACGAGATCGTTCTGGCTGACGCAATTGCGAGATATAAGAGAAGTCAGGGATACGATGTATTTTTCCAGACAGGAACGGACGAACACGGTCAGAAGATCGAGCTCAAGGCAGAAGAGGCAGGGGTGACACCAAAAGAATTTGTAGACAGTGTTTCCGGTGAGATCAGAAAAATCTGGGATCTGATGGATACCTCTTATGATAAATTCATTCGTACAACCGATGAAGATCACGAAAAACAGGTACAGAAGATTTTCAAAAAACTGTATGATCAGGGAGATATTTACAAAGGACACTACGAAGGAATGTACTGCACTCCATGTGAGTCTTTCTTTACAGAGTCACAGCTGGTAGATGGAAAATGCCCGGATTGCGGACGTGAAGTACAGCCGGCAAAAGAGGAAGCATACTTCTTCAAAATGAGCAAATATGCAGACAGACTGATCGAGCATATTAACACACATCCGGAGTTCATTCAGCCGGTATCCCGCAAAAATGAGATGATGAACAACTTCCTGCTTCCGGGACTTCAGGATCTGTGTGTATCCAGAACATCCTTCAAATGGGGAATTCCGGTAGACTTTGATCCAAAACATGTTACTTATGTATGGTTGGATGCACTGACAAACTACATCACAGGAATTGGATACGATTGTGATGGAAACAGTACAGAGCAGTTCGAGCAATTGTGGCCGGCAGATCTGCATCTGATCGGAAAAGATATCATCCGTTTCCATACGATTTACTGGCCAATCTTCCTGATGGCGCTGGATCTTCCACTTCCAAAACAGGTATTTGGACATCCATGGCTGCTTCAGGGTGACGGAAAAATGAGTAAATCCAAAGGAAACGTGCTCTATGCAGATGAACTGGTAGATTTCTTCGGTGTTGATGCAGTTCGTTATTTTGTTCTGCACGAGATGCCGTTTGAAAATGACGGAGTGATCACATGGGAACTGATGGTAGAGCGCATGAATTCTGATCTTGCAAATACACTTGGAAATCTGGTAAACAGAACCGTTTCTATGACGAATAAATACTTCGGCGGAACTGTAACAGACAAAGATGTGTCAGAAGAAGTTGATGCAGATCTGAAAGCTGTGACAGAAAATACACCAAAAGCAGTAGAAGCCAAAATGGAAGGTTTGCGTGTGGCGGATGCTATTACAGAAATCTTCAATCTTTTCAAACGCTGCAATAAATACATTGATGAGACAATGCCTTGGGTACTTGCAAAAGAGGAAGCAAAAAAAGACCGTCTGGAAACAGTACTGTGGAATTTGATCCAGAGCATTTCCCGCGGGGCAGAGCTTTTGGAATCCTTTATGCCTTCTACAAGCAAGAAGATTCTGGAACAGCTTGGAAATGGTCATGTCACAGAAAAACCGGAAATCCTGTTTGCAAGATTGGATCTGGAAGAGGTCCTGAAAAAAGTAGAAGAGCTGCACCCACCGGTTGTAGAGGAAAAAGAAGCAGAAGATGTGATCGATATCGAAGCAAAACCGGAGATTACATTTGATGATTTTGGAAAAATGCAGTTCCAGGTAGGAGAGATCATTGCCTGTGAAGAAGTGAAAAAATCCAGAAAGCTTCTTTGCTCACAGGTAAAGATCGGAAGCCAGGTAAAACAGATCGTATCCGGAATCAAAGGACACTATACAGCCGAAGAAATGGTTGGAAAGAAAGTGATGGTTCTCGTGAATCTGAAACCTGCAAAACTGGCAGGTGTATTATCAGAAGGAATGTTGTTATGCGCAGAAGATGCAGAGGGCAATCTTGCACTGATGACACCGGAAAAATCAATGCCGGCAGGAGCAGAAATCTGTTAAGAAAATAAAGAAAATGAATAGATCCCCCGGATTTCAGGAGAAAGAAGCCTGACATCCGGGGGATGTGTTTTGCAAAAATTATTTAGCCTCTTCAATCCATTGATAGAAGCCAATGCTGTACAGACGACAGCTAAAAAGTAAATTCATTATATCTGTATCTGCGTACAATCGCAATGCGCAGATTACACAAAAGAAATATTCAGAAAATTCAAACAAAAAAGAATAGTTTGAAAATTATTAAGTGGAAATATAAAAAATGTATTGACAAATAAGAGCCGTAGTGATATTATTAAGTCAATCCAAAAGAGATACAACAATCATACATCTCAAAAGGATATTTAACTAAAGAATGATTCTTTATTCGTAAGATATCATTCTATTAGATTAAAAATAAATGAGTTAAGGAGGCAGAGGTCCAATGGACAGTATATCATCAGTTACATATCAATATGTTAGTGGTACGGTAGATGCAGGTTCCTGTAAAAGAGACCTTTACCACAATAGATAAGATCCAGTAAAAGTGAATGAAAAGATAAAATCGAAGAGATTGTAAAGCTGGATGAAAATCAAAAGATTCAACATCTACAGACGTATTGAATATAGATACCACACTTAGCCAAAGTTCCAGAACATGTGTAAAGAAACATGGATAAGGAATATCAGTTTTATATGAAGCACCATCAGTTATAGAACGAATAATCAAATAGGTTGTTGGAATATCGATAGAAGATACTGCAGTAGCCGAACGGTTATAGAGAAAATAACTGAAGAAAGGGCTCTCATGATAGGATGATACCGATACCGAATCGGATTTAGGTTATAGATATTGTTAAATTGAAGAACAGGAGGTTTCATATAAGCCAGTCTTAATGAACAGACTGCTATATCAATTAACAAGTGTAAAGGTCTTACAGGAACAGAATCGAGATAGTTCCTTCGATTTATAAAATAAAATATGAAAAATTTAAATACAATATAAAATGCATCTTCAATGTCAATTGAGGGTGCATTTTTTTGACATTACGGGAGTCATATGGTAAACTAGAACAAACTGGGCAATAAAATAGAAGTATCCGTAAGATACAGATTAAGTATAATGAGGTGAGCATAGTGGACAAGTATGAATATAAGTTGAAGACAGAACAGATGCTAAAACTTATGGAAAAAGGTGCATACAACAGAGCCGCTGAGATTGCTGACAGTATTGATTGGAAACGTGTCAGAAATGTAAACATGCTGTTGAATGTCAGCAATATATATGAGAAGATCCGAGACTACCGGAAAAGTTTTGGTGTTCTGAAGGTTGCTTATCACAGAACAGAGGGAAGTAGAAAGATATTATATCGCTTGTGCACTCTTGCGATAAAGACAGGAAGTCTGGAAGAAGCAATCGACTATTATGATGAGTTTGTACAGGCTGCACCAAAGGATCCGAATCAGTATATTTTAAAATATCGTTTGTTGAGATCCAGAAGAGCTTCGATCGATCAGCAGATCCGTGCATTGGAACAGTTTAAGAAAGCAGAGTATGTAGAAGAGTGGGCATATGAGCTGGCAAAGAGATACGAAGAAGCGGGGATGACTGCGGAGTGTCTGGAAGAATGTGATGATCTGATCCTCTGGTTCAGTGAAGGCAAGTATGTTTACAAAGCGATGGAGCTGAAGATGAAATACAAGCCACTGACTCCATTGCAGCAGGAAAAGTATGACAGACGACTGGAAGAAAACGCAGATTCTCTGGAAAGAGATACAGAAAAACTGATCGATCTGGGCAAGATAAAAGCAGAGGAAGAAGAAAAGCGAAGAAGAGAACAAGAAGAAGCTGCACGTTATACGGAAGATACACTGGAGCATTCAGAGTATATCCCGGAGCAGACACAGGCTGAACTCAGCGAGGAAGAAGTGGCAGAGCAGCTGAGAAAAGCAGAGCCTCAGAAGAAGAAGCTGGGGAATACGATGAAGCTTGGTGAGGCACTTCAGAATCTGTTCCAGGCAGAAAAAGAAGAACCGGAAGAGATGGAACTTTTAGAAGAGGATGCAGAAGAGTACGAAGAGATGACGGAGATACCCACTGCAGATACAGAAGAAGCAGAGAAAGAAGATGCAGGGGAAGATGTAGAAGAAGATGAATTCGCAGATCTGGCAGAGTCACTGGAAGAGATCGAAGCGTTGTCGGATTTGGAATTGCTGAATGAAGTAGAACAGGAAGAACCGGCAGATGATGAGCCGGTTGAAGAGATCGTTGAAGAGACGATCGAGACCAAAGTCAAGGAAGTAGATCTGGAAGAGCTGAAAGAAGCGGCAGAGACAGAGCATGTAGAAGTAATCGAGGAACCCGAAATAGCAGAAGAGGCTGAGATGGAAGATATGGAAAAAGAATCTATTAAATTAGAAGAAAACGAAATCAAAGAGGATGAGAAGATCGACGAACTTGTTGATGATATACTTGATATTGATGATATTCTTGCTGAGTGGGAAGCTGCAGAAGGCGGCGCAGAGCCGGAAGAAGTGCCGGAAGTAAATGAAGATGATGTCGAGCAGATTGAGCGTAAGCCGAAGAGCCCGATCTTATCTCCGGATATTCAGAGGATGATCGATGAGATCGAAGGTGTGATTCCGGAAGAAGAGGTCAAAGAGACTCCGGTACGTACGGTTGTGTCAGAAGAAGTTTTGGAGAATAAAGGCGAGATTACAGAAGAGCTCAGACTGGAAGAGGAAGAGCTGGTTCTCGATGAGGAAAGTGCAGAAGAGTACGAAGAGCTTCTGGAAGAAGATGAGGCAGAGGAACTGGATGAGGAATTCGAAGAAGAGCTGGATTATGATGACGAGTATGAGGATGACTACGAATCTATTGCAGCAGGATTCAAAGAAGAGTTCAAGCCGACATTGAGCAATGAGCCGGATGACCGTGAGATTCCGGATGAGGAGCCTGTAGAATCGGATATTCTGGCTTCGACCGCACCGCTGAGCCGAAAAGAGACAGCGAAGCTGATCGCTACAGGAAAGACCGCACCGCTTCCGATGGACGAGATCGCAGATGCATTGTCGATTTCTGATACCGGATTTTTGGTACACAGCAGATATGATCTGTCTGGACAGGGTGCAAGAAAAGCAGGGCTGACAGAGGAGCAGAAGAAACTGTTCTCCTACTTTGTTCCGGTACGTGGCATGAGCGAACAGCTGGTAGATGTTCTGGAGCAGGATCGCAATTGTACGAACAGAAAAGGTACTTCAAACACAGGAAACCTCCTGATCGTTGGAAACAAGGGGAATGGAAAGACGGTTCTCGCAGTTGATGTCGTAAAGGCGATTCAGAAGCAGAGAAAGATCCGTCAGGGAAGAGTCGCGATCATCACAGGCGAGGCATTGAATAAAAAGAAGATCAGTGATATCGTAGCAAAATTATATGGTGGAGCACTGATCATTGAAAAAGCCGGAAAATTAAGTGAAAGAACGGTTGCGAAGCTGAACAAGGCGATGGAAAAGGATACAGGTGAGATGCTGATCGTATTGGAAGAGCAGAGAAAGCCGCTGGATCGGGTTCTTTCTTCCAATAGAGAATTCAGAAAGAAATTTACAAGCAGATTGGAAGTGCCGATTTTTGTAAATGACGAGCTGGTTACATTCGGTCAGACGTATGCACAGGAGAATGGATACCGGATCGACGAGATGGGAATCCTGGCATTGTACAGCCGTATCGATGCACTGCAGAGAGAAGATCATGCAGTGACAGTCGCAGAAGTAAAAGATATCATGGATGAGGCTATGGCGCATTCCCAGAAGGTATCTGCAAAGAAACTTGTAAAACGGGTACTTGGAAAGAATACAGACGATGCAGACCGCATTATTTTGACAGAAAAAGACTTTAATATTTAAATGGAAAGTGGAGGAAAGAGATTTCTTCCACTTTTTTTGAAAATATGTACAAAAAAATAAGAAAGAAGCTCTTGGAAGAATTAGAAAATTATACAAAAAACGAAAGAATGTGAGGAGATATTATTGCGCTTTTTATGTCAAACAGGTGAGGATTTGTTACATATTGTGTACTGTTATCAAAATTAGGGAATTATTGTATAAAAAGGCGTTATATGTTGAAAAACGTAGAGAAATGTAGTAGATTTAAATAGATAGACGATGCTTATGAAATGTTTATAAACATCAGGGATGGGGGATGGAAGAGGATAAGGATATTATCCAATGTTTGAAAATAAGTAACACCTAGGAGGAGAGTTTTATGGGAAAGAGTTTGAATCAAGCAAAAGCAAATGCGGTTCGATACACGAAGAAGAAGGTGGAGCACTGGCAGGTTGTTTCCCTTGCGCTGGCCGGATACGACGCAGTTTCTATTGTGATTGCATTTTTTCTGGCACTGTGGTTTCGGTTTGACTGCAGATATTCTATGATCCCAAAGGAATTTTTGGGAGCATACCTTAAATTTATTGGTATTTATGTCATATTTTCGTTATTCGTATTTTGGCGTCTACGTCTGTACAACAGTATCTGGAGATTTGCAAGCTATAGTGAGTTAGTACGTATGATAGTTGCAACAGGTATTTCAAGTTTGTTTCATTGTACAGGTATGACGCTTTTTTTGGGCAGAATGCCGCTTTCGTATTATTTTTTCGGAACGGTGATCCAGTTTGGTATGACGCTGATGGTACGTTTTGCCTATCGTTTCGTTTTACTGGAGAGAAGTAAGCGGCGTAAAACGGAAGAGATCGCAAAAGCGAAGCGGGTACTTCTGATCGGGGGCGGAAAGGCCGGTCAGATCATCCTGCGGGATATCAAGACCGCAAAAGAGCTGAAGGATATTGTCTGCTGTATTATTGACGATAATCCGAATAAATGGGGAAGATACATCGAAGGTGTGCCGATCGTCGGCGGTCGGGACGATATCTTATCGTGTGTGGAACGCTATAAGATCGACAAGATCATTGTAGCGGTACCGAGCGCCACTGTTGAGGAAAAAAGAGACATTCTGAACATCTGTAAAGAGACCAGATGTGAACTGAAAAACCTGCCGGGCGTGTATCAGTTCCTGACCGGAGAGGTCAAGGTGAGCGCTCTGCGGGATGTCGACGTGGAGGAGCTGCTGGGGCGGGATCCGATCAAAGTAAATATGGAAGAAATCCATGCATTTATCCATGGCAAAAAGGTGATGGTGACCGGAGGCGGCGGAAGCATCGGATCCGGACTTTGTCGTCAGATCGCATCGTATCAGCCGAAACAGTTGATCGTGTTTGATATTTATGAAAACAATGCATATGATATTCAACAGGAATTGAAAAAGAAATATCCGGATCTGGATCTGGTGGTCCTGGTTGGTTCCATTCGGGATTCCAGAAGGATCAATGCGGTATTTGAGACGTATCGGCCAGAGGTGGTGTACCATGCAGCTGCTCATAAACATGTGCCACTGATGGAAGACAGCCCATGCGAATCCATCAAAAACAATGCGATCGGAACGTATAAGACGGCCTATGCGGCGATGATGAACGGCTGTCAGAGATTTGTTCTGATCAGCACGGATAAGGCGGTCAATCCGACGAATATTATGGGAGCAAGCAAGCGTCTGTGCGAGATGATCATCCAGTCCTTTGATCGTATGATCAAAGAGGGGACACCGGAGAAGCTGCCGATTCTGTATGCCCATGCAGATGATGAAGACGGTGCAATGGTGCAGCAGGAATTCCCGAAAGATATCAAGACAGAGTTTGTAGCAGTCCGTTTTGGAAATGTACTGGGAAGCAATGGTTCGGTGATCCCACTGTTTAAAAAGCAGATTGAAGCGGGAGGACCGGTTACAGTGACTCATCCGGATATTATCCGTTATTTCATGACGATTCCGGAAGCAGTCAGCCTTGTTCTGCAGGCAGGAACGTATGCGCATGGCGGAGAAATCTTTGTGTTGGATATGGGAAGTCCGGTGAAGATCGATACTTTAGCAAGAAACCTGATCAAGCTGTCAGGATTGAAACCGGATGTGGATATCAAGGTGGAATATACGGGATTAAGACCGGGAGAAAAGCTCTATGAAGAGAAGCTGATGGCAGAAGAAGGGTTGAAGAAGACGAGGAACGAACTGATCCATATCGGATGTCCGATTCCGTTTGAAGTCGAAGCATTTTTAAAAGAGCTGGAGACATTAATGGGTATGGCATACATCAATGCAGACAATATCCGGGAAAAAGTAGCTGAGATCGTGACAACGTACCACCCAGCAGGAGAACATGGAAGCGAGAAAAAGGGTGAAGTGTATGAGAGACTGCTGGGGGAAGAGAAATAGAAGAAAGTGCATAAAAAGCAATACAAGAGTAAGTCATAATTCAATTGACAAAAAGAAAAAGGGGATTCTGTTTTTGCTAAAGAAAAAGATTAGAAAAGTTTTTTTGCTTGGAAAAAGTTGTTTTTGTAGAAGATGAAAGCGATGAAGAGAATGCAGATAGTGAGAGAGATCATTTGGAAGTAGTAGGGAAGACAAAAAGAGAGCCATAGATGTTGTGCTCTCTTTTGGCGGTTTGATGGTATTATTCCATGTTTATGCGGAAATAGTGATTGCAATTAAAATAGCTGTTTTTGGTTTTGTATTCTTCATACAGAAAAAGTAGGGCAGAATAAAGACTTTTTCAAAACACATAAATTTCGTAGTATGAAAAAGAGTATGCCGCATGATGCGTCAATTCATATGTTAAGAAATTTGGATCAGTGTATTACAGGAATTGGAAAATTTTGAAAAATACAGTCTGGATGAGCTTCTGTAGATTTGTGACATTTTTGTTGGAGATGGTGGAATAGGAAGTAATATAATATTTTAAGAGAATGCATAGAGTAAAAAGAAAAATTATAAAAATGTTCAGATACTCAGAAATGCATGTGATACAGGGAATGATCAGATTGCTAAGAAAGCGTTGTCCCAACGTTAAAAAGCCGAAAGAAATAAGTGAAGTATTGCTTCAGCTTAATAGAAAAGAGGGAGAAAGTCATGTTTAAGGAAAACAATAAATTTGAAAAATTTGAGTCTAAGGTATGGCTAAGTAGTCCGACCATGCATGGATTAGAAATTGCCTATATGAAAGAAGCCTACGAGACGAACTGGATGTCAACAGTTGGAAAAAATATTAATGAAGTAGAGAGACTTGCTTGTGAATATATTGGGTGCAAATATGCAGTTGCATTATCAGCGGGAACAGCTTCTCTTCATTTGGCTATGAAATTAGCAGGTATTGAAGCATATGGTATGCCGAAAGTTGGACATGGAGCATTAGAGGGTCGGAAAGTGTTTTGTTCTGACATGACTTTTGATGCGACAGTAAATCCTGTTGTATATGAAGGTGGTGAGCCAGTATTTATAGATACAGAATATGATACATGGAACATGGATCCAACCGCACTAGAGAAAGCATTTGAGATTTATCCGGATACAAAGATTGTTGTTGTTGCGCATCTATATGGTACTCCGGGAAAAGTAGACGAGTTAAATGCTGTCATTAGGAAATATGGAGCAATTTTGATAGAAGATGCAGCAGAATCTATGGGAGCTACGTATAAAGGAGTACAGACGGGTACATTTGGAAAATATAATACAATTTCTTTCAATGGAAATAAGATTATTACAGGAAGTGCAGGCGGCTGTTTCCTGACAGATGATGAAGAAGCTGCAAACAAGGTACGAAAATGGTCTACCCAGGCAAGAGAAAATGCAGATTGGTATCAACACGAAGAACTGGGATATAATTATCGGATGAGTAATGTAATAGCAGGGATTGTTCGTGGGCAGTTTCCATATTTGAATGAACATATTTCTCAGAAAAAAGCAATTTACGAGAGATATAAAGAAGGACTGAAAGGACTTCCTGTATCTATGAATCCGATAGATCAGGAAAACTCGGAACCAAACTACTGGCTTTCTTGCCTGATTATTGACAAGGATGCTATGTGTAAGCAGGTGCGTGGAGAACAAGATGTCTGCTATGTAAAAGAAACGGGGAAGACTTGTCCGACAGAAATTTTGGAGGCGATTGCAAGTATTAATGCAGAAGGACGCCCAGTTTGGAAGCCAATGCACATGCAACCAATTTATCGTTTGAGCCCATTTGTTGTTAGAGACGGAAACGGACGTGCCCGATCAAATGCTTACATTAAAGGTGAGGTGATTGATGTAGGGATGGATATTTTTACAAGAGCATTATGTTTACCAAGTGATAATAAAATGACAGTGGATCAGCAGAATAGGATTATAGAAGTAATAAGAGCATGTTTTGAGTGAGGAAAAGAGTAAGAATATGCATAAATGTGGAATTTATGAAAAATATATAAAACGACCGCAAGATTGTATTTGTGCATTAATTGCATTAATAATTTTATCACCAGTAATTTTGATTATAGCAGTTATGGTGAGGATAAAACTGGGCGCACCAGTAATTTTTAGACAGGAAAGACCCGGATTGAACGGAAAAGTATTTACATTGTATAAGTTTCGAACTATGACAGACAAAAAGGATAGTAACGGTAATTTTTTGCCGGATGAAGAGAGACTAACTAAGTTTGGGAAAATATTAAGATCCACCAGTTTGGATGAGCTTCCAGAGTTAATAAATATTGTAAAAGCAGATATGGCGGTGGTAGGTCCCCGTCCGTTGTTGAAAGAATATTTGCCGCTGTATAATGCTCATCAAGCTCGACGACATGAAGTAAGACCAGGATTTACGGGATATGCACAAGTTCATGGACGCAATTCCATTACTTGGGAAGATAAATTCGATAAGGATGTATATTACGTGGATCATATAAGCTTCTTAGGGGATTGGAAAATTATATTCCAAACAATTAAAACAGTGATAAAAAGAGAAGGAATTAGTTCCAAAGAATCAGTTACGATGGAATCGTTTAGAGGTAGTAAAGAAAAGTAGGTAGAATGGAAATGAAATCGGTAATAATTATTGGTGCCAGTGGGCACGGGAAGGTTATAGCTGACATTATACAAAAATCAGGTGACAAAGTATATGGTTTTTTGGATGACAATACAGAATTAAGCGATACATTTTTGGGTTTTCCGGTTTTAGGAACGATAGATAAATATAAGAAGTATAGTAATATTGCAGAATTTGTTATAGCTATAGGTGACGCAGAGACTCGGAATGCTATTTCAAAAAAAATACAAGATGTAGGTATCTATACAGCAATACATCCAACGGCTGTAATATCTAATTTAGATGTAACCATTGGTAAGGGAACTGTAATTATGGCAAATGCAGTTATCAATTCAGGAAGCCGAATAGGAGAGTTTTGTATAATAAATACAGGAGCAATAGTAGAACACGATAATACAATAGAAGACTACGTACATGTTTCGGTAGGTGCAAAACTAGCAGGGACAGTATATGTGGGACAATACACATGGATTGGTATAGGCGCAGTTGTGAGCAATAATTTGAAAATTTGTGAAAACTGTATTATACGTGCAGGAGCGGTAGTCATTGAAAACATAATTAAAAGTGGTAATTATCAAGGTGTTCCAGCAAAAATAAAGGAATGATATTATGAAGAAAATTTGTTTTGTTACAACAGTGTATATGACATATAAATGCTTTTTGAAGCAATTATCGCAGTACTTATATGAAACGGGAGAATATGACATTTCATTAATATGTAATAATGAAGATGAAGTGTTAAAGGATATGCCTATATTTGTACATTATCATCCAGTTGATATGAAAAGAGGGGTAAGTCTGTCGGCATTGGGTGCTATAAAAAAGATTGGCAAAATATTGAAAAAAGAAAAATTTGATATTGTTCAGTATTCTACACCTAATGCAGCGTTTTACACGTCTATTGCGGCAAGGAGAAAGAAAGTTCCCGTCAGGTTATATTGTCAGTGGGGAATTAGATATATGGGATTTGAAGGATGGAAAAGAAGTCTATTTAAATATTTGGAAAAAAAGACATGTGATAATTCAACTTTTATAGAAGTAGAGAGTCATAATATCAGAAACTTTTCGTTGGAAGAAAAATTATATACTGCAGATAGAAGTTGTGTGATTTGGAATGGTAGTGCTAGTGGAGTTGATTTGAATAAATTTGATATTTCAAAAAAGAAGTATTGGAGAGAAAAAATAAGAGAAATACTTGCGTTATCAGAAAATGATATTGTATTTGCCTTTGCTGGAAGATTAACCGCAGATAAAGGTGTTAATGAATTATTGGCAGCTTTTTTGAATATTGAGAAGAAACATACTTGTGTGAAATTGCTGATGTTGGGTGGTATGGATAACCATAAATCGTTGAATCAGGAACTGTTGAGCAAAGCGGAAATGTCAAAAAATATTATTTTTACAGGAAACGTGCCCAATATTGAAAAATATTATGCGGCATCAGATGTTTTTGTAGCACCAAGTTACCGAGAAGGATTTGGATTAGTTGTTGTTGAAGCAGAAGCAATGGGATTGCCGGCAATTGTATCTAATGTGCCTGGACAAATAGATGCGATCAAGGAAAATGAAACGGGATTAACTTGTGTAGTAAAAGATAGTAAATCTCTCGAAAATGCTATGAACAAATTGGTAGAAGATGTTGAATTAAGACTTGATTTAGGGAATAAAGCGTCTAGATATGTAGAAGATAATTATGACCAAAAGAAATTATTTGAGTATTTAAAAATGCATAGAGATGCATTGATTAATGGGGAAAAATAGTATGCCGAAAATAAGTGTATTAATGAGTGTATATAATTGTGAAAATACAGTAAGAAAGAGTATAGATTCAATTATTGACCAAACATTTCAGGATTGGGAATTTATAATTTGTGATGATGGATCAGTGGATGATACATATAAATTGGTGCAAGAAATCGCGAAAGAAGAATCGCGAATTGTTTTGATAAAGAATGATAGAAATAGAGGGCTTTCATATTCTTTGAATCATTGCCTGAAAGTTGCAAAAGGAACATATTGTGCCAGAATGGACGGAGATGATTTGTGTGATCCTTCCAGATTTGAGAAACAAGTTGAGTTTCTAGATAATAATAAGGAATATGGTTTTGTAAGTACAAGAATGACAAGATTTGATGAACATGGAACATATCAAGTACCAGAACCTATGGAATCATATTCACCAACTAATAAAGATTTCATAAAAGGTTCTCCGTTTTGCCATGCGCCAGTTATGGTAAGAAAAAGTGCTTATGATGCCGTTCAAGGCTATAGAGATATACCGCAAACTTTAGGTGTGGAAGATTATGATCTTTGGTTTAGGTTATATGCGAAAGGCTATAAAGGCTATATATTACAGGAACCTCTTTATCATATGTTTGATGGAAGAGACGCAGCGAAAAGAAGAACTTTCAAAAGAAGAGCAAAAGAGGCTTGGGTTAGAAAAAATGGGTACAAAATGTTGAAAATTCCGTATATATATCGAATGTATATATTGAAACCTATAATAATAGGTTTTATCCCACAATGGTTGTACAGAATTATTAGATAAATATAGAGGTAGTGTTATGACGTTAATATCAATGTGTACTGTATTATGCATATTAATATTTTTTATGGGTACAAATTGGCAGTATGTTGTTGAATCTCCGATTGATGGATTTAATGGGAAATGGAAATTTAATGTAGATAAAAAAATAGTCATTTTATTTGCAATAGTACTTATTTGCGTGTCTACGATGCGGTACGGATGGATTGATACATATGCGTATAAAGAAATGTATTTAGCGTCAAGAGGTAATTTGGTATATGTAAACAGTGCACCATATGGCGTTGAAGCTGGTTGGCTTTATTTTTGTTATTTTTTGAATTTCTTTTCAGCAAGTCCTAAATTGTTATTGTTTGTATCGGCGGTAATTATAATAGGAGCATATGTGTCTGCTATAGAGAAGTTTTCATGTGATCCTATATTCTCGTTAATTATTTTTTACTGCATTTTATATATGGATACAAATAATGGATTAAGGCAGATGGTGGCAGCTTCTATAGTGATTATGGCTTATCCATTGTTAATGGATAGAAAAGTATGGAAATATATTGCGTTTGTACTTATTGTATTATTGGCGACACAATTGCATACATCCGCCATAGTATGTGTATTTGTTGCAGCTGTTGTGACAGGAAAGCCCTTTAACAAAAGGGTTAAATTGGCAATGCTGTTTGGCATTTTATTCTGTTTAATGCCAGGCCTAATGAATCAATATATGGGAAGCTTATTCAGCGATAGCAAATACTTGTACTATTTAAATATGTCCGGAGGCATGACTATTTTTAGAGCGTTTGTGACAGGAATATTTCCAGCTATTTTGGCTCTTTTGTATTTGAGAAAATGCAAAAAAAACAAGGTGATGATTGGATACAAAGAAGGAATTTTAATAAATATTCTTTTTGTAAATACAATGTTTATAGTGATGGGGTCTTATATGCAATATTGGAATAGAATGGGATTTTATACAGCATTTGCTCCGGTTGTTTTGATGCCTAAACTGGCATATGATATGTTCGTCCGAGATCAAAGACGTTTAGTAAAAGTATTAGCTATTCTTTGTTACTTTTTATTCTTTGCCTACAATATATATGTAAATATTGGATATGGTGCGATCAAAGATTTTTATATTTCATGGAATTAGTATGGGGTGATGTTTTTTGTTAAAAGTTTTGTTTTTTATTCCTAATTTAGCACATGGTGGAGCAGAACGTGTGTTAGTTAATTTAGTGAATCATATGAATTATAGTAAATTTGATATTACTGTTCAAACAATGTTTGATGTGGGAATTTATCGCGACAAGTTAAATAAGCAGGTTCGTTACATTGGTGGATTTCCTTGGTATTTCAAAGGAAACACATTGGTTTACAAATTATTTACACCGAAACAATTATATAAGATGTATATTAAAGAAGAATATGATGTTATTGTTTCATATTTAGAAGGACCAAGTGCAAGAGTTGTAAGCGGCTGTACGAATTCAAAGACGAAATTGGTTAATTGGATGCATATTGAACTTGAGAATGAAGCATATGCAACACATGTATTTCGGAACATGTCAGAAGCTGAAAGATGCTATAGAAGTTTTGATCGTATAGCATGTGTATCGGAAACTGTAAAAAAGAGCTTTAACAATATGTTTAAGGTCAGCGCTCCCGTCGATGTTTTTTATAATACGGTGGAAACTGAGGTGATAAGAAAAAATTCGGAAGAGCTGATAGAAGATCTTAAATTCAATTCGGATGAGATAAATATTATTTCTGTTGCAAAGTTAATGAAATCTAAAGGGTATGACCGTTTAGTGAAAGTACAAAAAAAATTACGAGATGATGGATTGAAAACACATGTTTATATTGTGGGAAAAGGGGAAGAACAGAAACATTTAGAAAAATTGATAGAAGAAAATGATATAAAAGATTCATGGACATTTGTTGGATTTAAAAGCAATCCATATAAATATGTCAAAAATGCAGATTTATATGTTTGCTCGTCTCGAAAAGAAGGATTTAGCACGGCGGTTACAGAAGCATTGATTGTGGGAACCCCAGTAGTAAGTGCTAATTGTTCTGGAGCAACAGAACTTCTTGGATGTAATAACGAATATGGAATTGTAACTGAAAATAATGAGGAAGCGCTGTATGAGGGAATCAAAAAAATGATTTCTAATAAAAATGTATTTGATTATTATAAAAAACAGGCCGGAGTGAGAGGAAATAGATTTAGTACCAGTGAAACGGTTAAAGCGGTTGAAAGGATGTTAGAGGAGGTGGCAGCAGAATGACAATATTGCAGGTATGTGCATATGCGGCTCCTTATGAAGGGAATTTTATAAAGTCATTAAAAGCGCTTGGAAATGTATATAAAGAAAAAGGCGACAAAATGGTTTATGCATTTCCAGAATCAGCAAGAAATATTCTTTGGTGTAAAGAATTAGAAAAGCATACGGATGTATATTATTTGCCTTTAGCAAAGGCAAGAATTAAGATAAAAACATATACAATGCTAAAAGATATTTATTGCAAATATAAAGATTTAAAAATTGTACATTCGCATTTTGAATTGTATGATGCACCGGTGTCATTAACTGCACCGAAAAATGTAAAAGTTTTTTGGCACTTGCATGATGCTTTAGAAGGATATACTGGAATAAAAAACCGACTGGAACATAAAGTGCAGTATGGATTTTGTCATAAAGATGCTATTTTACTTTCTGTTTCGAAAAAGCATATGGAATATGTATTGAGAAAAGGATTCCCTAAAAAAAATGCCAGATATGTTCCGAATGGATTGGATACAGATAGGATAAAATTAGTTTCTACAACAGTCGAACAAAGAAAATATGATTTTTTGATTTTCGGCTGGGAATTTGAGCGAAAAGGTGTTGATTTATGTATTGAAGCAATCAAAAAAAATGGTGATCAGAAATTTAAGGTTGCTATTGTAGGTTCTGAGAATACTGAGAATATTATCAAGGAAAAGTATGGCAACATACCAGGTGTGGAAGTAGCAAAGCCAGTTTCTGACATTAATGAATTATATGCAAATAGCAAATGTTTTTTACATATAAGTAGAGCAGAGGGACTTTCCTATGCTTTATTAGAGGCTGTATATGCAGGACTGCCTGTAATTTGTAGCAACATAAGTGAGAACAAATTTGCTGAGAAATTTCCTACAGTAGAAATGGTTGAAAGTGAAAATGTTACTGATATTGCAGAAAAAATGAAATGTGTTATCAGTAAAAATACATATTCTAAAGATATGATTGAGAAATCAAGGAAAATTATAGATGAAGAGTATTCGATTGCTTGCTGGGTGAAGAACATGTTGAAACAGTATGGAGAATAATAAAATGAATATTTGCATTTTTAATGGTGATATGTCTAGGGGTGGAGGAACTGAAAGAATTACACAGATATTAGCGAATGGATTGAGTGATCAAGCACAATATAAAATATATGTGCTTAATTTGAATAATGAATCCGGAAAATGCTTTTATCCTTTAAATGAAAATGTTCATTTTGTAGTCTTAAAATCTATTGGAATAAAAAATAAAATAATAGAATTGCGACATTTTTTAAAGAAAGAAAATATTGATATCTTAATAAATGTAGATATAATGTTAGGAATTTATTCATTGCCGGCAACTTTTTTACAGAGAAAGACGAAAATAATATCTTGGGAAATGTTTAATATCCGTAATGATATAGGAAGCAAACATACAGATATGATTAGAAAAATTTGTCTTAGAAGAAGTGCATATTATATTAATCAAACAAAAGGAGACATGGAAGCATTTTTAAAAGAGATGCCGGTGAAATGTCCTATTACGTATATTTATAATCCGTGTGAGATAGATAATACATATACAGACTATGATGTTAAATCAAAGACTATAGTTACAGCAGGACATTTTTTTTATACGAAAGGGTATGATTTAGCTGTAGAAGTAGCTAAGAAGGTTTTTGAAAGACATCCGGACTGGTGCTGGAAATTCTATGGAGATGGAAAAGAGTTAGAAAATATAAAGAAAATGGTTCAGGAAAATGATTTAGAAAATAATGTGATTTTTTGTGGAAGAACCAGTCATATTTTGGAAGAATATAAAAAAGCTGCTTTATATGTAATGACATCAAGAACAGAAGGATTTGGTTTGGTTCTTACAGAAGCTAAATCATGCAATTTACCGACATTAGCATATGATATAGACTTTGGACCAAGAGAAATCATAGATAATGGTGTAAGTGGATACCTAGTAGAGGCGTATGATTCAGATGTGATGGCGGAGAAAATTTGCGAATTAATAGAAGATGAAGAGAAGAGAGCTTTATTCGCAAAACGAGCGAAAGAAAATTGTGGGAAATTTACAAAAGAAACATTTATCAGTAAATGGACGGGTATATTTGACAAAATTGAAGGAAAATAAAGATGAGTAAATGGAAAATACAAGGGTATGATGTAGAAGAAGTGCAAGATAAAATTTTTGAAATATTTATAGAGTTTGATAAGATCTGTAAAAAGTATAATTTAAAATATACATTAGAAGGTGGAAGTCTTTTAGGGGCTGTTCTTTATAAAGGCTTTATTCCATGGGATGATGATATGGATATTATAATGCTAAGAAAAGATTATGATAAATTTTGTCAGATTGCAAATAAAGAATTACCGGAAACTTATAAATTTATGACAATGGAAATGTCGGATCAATATCCATTTTTATTTGGGAAAATATTTAATTTAAATACTATTTACAGAGCTAAGAATACAGCACATTTAGATATACCACATGGTGTTTTTTTAGATATTTTTGTAGAAGACAATATTAAGTTAAAGACAAAAAAAATGCAGAGTAGATTAGTTAGTGCTATTGGCACAGTGAGATATATAAAATTGGGTGTAGAAAAATTTCAATTAAAACATTTTTTTTATGCACCATTGTTTTTATTAAATATAGCACAATTAACAAAAGCTGCGAATAAAGTTATGCGAAAATATGATAATAAAGAAACTGCGTATATTTATCCATTATGTGAATCCATATCTTCGAAACCACCATTACCTAGAAGAATGTTGACTGAATTTGAAAAAGGTTTATTTAATGGAAAAGAAGTTCCGATCCCAGTGTGTCATATGTGGTATTTGCATAGGCATTATGAAACACCAATGGAAATACCACCAGAGTCAAGTCAGCATCCGACACATGGTGTTGAAAAAATAAAATTGTAAGGAAAATATATAGCAGCAATTATAGAACATACCTTGAGTATAATAATGCCTGTATATGGTATTGAAATAATATTAGTTGATTCCGATAAAGAAAGAGTTATTGAGATATTTAAGTTATTATATAGGATGAAGTCTTCGGTTATATGTGATATGACTTATAGTTTGATATTTGTAATAAAAAATTTTATAAGAGAAATAAGGGGTAAGTAGTGGAAAAGAAACAGGGTAGAATAGAGAAAAGCATGTTAAATGTATTAACTGGTACATTAGGACAGATAATTTCTTTTGTGTTAAGTTTTGCAATTCGGACGGTGTTTATTCAAACTCTGGGTACAGTATATTTAGGATTAAATGGTTTATATACAAATATTTTATCTGTATTAAACCTTACTGAATTAGGCCTTGGAACAGCAATTGTCATTGAATTGTATCGAACTGTAGCTACAAATGATGAAGAAAAATCAAAACAGTATCTGCAGTTTTATAGAAAAGCATATTATTTTATAGGCATATGCATACTGGCTATAGGATTAGCGTTGACGCCTTTTCTACAGTATTTTATTAATGATTCGGATGCACTCGGGCTGATTAATTATAAATTAGTCTTTTTGTTATATTTATTCAATACGGTATTTTCGTATTTCTTTTATGCATATAGAGATGCTATATTATGTGCTAATCAACAAGAATATAAAGCAAGAATTATTACATACATATTTAAGTTTATAGAGATGATTTTACAAATCATCACGCTGGTATTTTTTAAAAACATTTATATTTATTTGATAATACCAATAATTTTGGGATGTCTTTCTACAGTAGTAAAAGGAATTTTAATTGGAAAATGGTTTCCGTTTATTTTAGAAAAACCAGAAGGTAAGTTATCAAAAGAAGAATTAAAAACAACAGGAAAAAATATATTTTCTGTGGCATTGTATAAAGTTAGTGGGACGGTAATAAATTCTACAGATAACATTATTTTGTCCTCATATATTAGTATTATTTTAACGGGATTATATTCAAATTATTTAACATTGACTGCAGCAGTTAATACTATTTTAAGTAAACTTTTTTCAGCGTTTACTGCAAGTTTGGGAAATTTAAATGTTGACGCGGGAGAGGATGTTGAAAAAAAATATTTTATTTTTAAAACTTTAAGTTTTATGAATTTTTGGACCTATAGCTTTTGTGCAGTATGTTTTTTAGTATTATTTGATCCGTTCATTTCTGTATGGATTGGAAATAAGTTCATTATGAATTTTCCAACAGAATGCGCTATAGTGTGTAGCTTTTTAATAACTGGACTTCAGGAAACAGTAGGAACTCATCGAGCAGCTTATGGATTGTTTTATAAAGGAAGATATAGACCTATTTTTTCTGTTATTTTAAATATTTTCTTTTCAATTTTATTCGTAAAAATACTTCCGGAGGATTATGGAGTTGTTGCAGTATTGTTAGGAACTATATTATCTAATATTGCGGTAAGTTGGTGGTTTGATGCTTATCTGGTTTATAAGTATGCTTTTCAAAAAAAGCCTTGGGAATTTTACAAGCAATTTTGGCTTAGGTTTATATTTACTATGATTTTGGGGATAATTCTCAGAAGTTTAAGCGAAAAACTTCCGATTGAAGGCTGGGGATTAGTAATAATAGATGGCATATTGGTTACATTTATTTATAATATGATATTCATCGGATTATTTCGAAAAAACGAAGAGTATAATTATTTGAAAAACAACATTTTAAGAATAATACGAAGAAAATAAGAGAAAGAGATTTGAAACGTATGAAAGAGAAGAACAGAGAGTGTTATTTTGACAAAGAGACAACTTCTATAATAAAAGGAATTTTATTGATTCTTATGTTTATATTACATTTTTTCTGTTTCCCATCGTGGTATGTAAAGGGAATAGAATATCCGAAGTTGGCGTGGTTAGAAAATTTTCAAGGACATTTTCAAATATGTATTGCTGGATTTACCTTTTTAACAGGATATTTATATTATTTTACGAATCAAAAAAGTTTTAGATATGTTGTAAAAAAGTGGAAAGATATTTTGATTCCTTATTGGCTTGTATTAGGAACGTTTTTCTTAATTGCGTATTTAACCAATACATATTCAGGCAATGTAAAAACGTTTATTTTAGAGATATTTGCATTGGAACGACCGGTCATGTTTTTTTGTTGGTATGTTTCGTATTATTTAATTATGATTTTGGCTTTGTGGTTGATTGTTCGTTTTATTAAAAATGATTTTGTAAAATGGTTAGTTGCATTATTTGGAGCCTACATACTATATTGGATTTGTGCACATTTTATACAGATAGATTGTGTACTTAGTACAGTAGAAAAATTTTCGGTATATTTTCCTATGACCGTAACGGGATATTTATGTTCAAAGAGGAAATGGTTTGAAAACTTAGAAAAATTTATGAAGAGTAAAAATGTTATTTATTCAATTTTGTTTATTGTAATAGTTTTCATGGAACCATCTTGGTTATATGCAATAAAAATAGATAATGTATTATTTGAGATAATAAGAAAATGCGTGAGAATTATGTCTATTCCGTTATTTATATATGGATTAATTGAGATTACGAGGAAAATACACAGTAAAGTGTTGATATATATATTGAATGCAGTGGGGAAGCATTCAATGTTAATGTGGTTTATTCATGGCATCTTTTTTAACTGTAGTAAAGAGATATTTCAAAAGATATTATATTTACCCCAAAATCCAGTGCTGGTTTTGATATGGGGAATAGCATTATGCTGGGGATTTTCAAGTGTGTTTGATTTAGTATTAGAACCTATAATGAATAGAAAAAAGAGATAGTAGAATGTATTTGAAAAAAATTTCTGAAAATAAAGAAGTAAAATTATGGATATCGGAGCTTAATAAATCTTTTAAAAATAGAAGTTCGGCAAACATTCCATATAAAGAAGTTAAAAGCGAAGATATTATAATAGATAGTAATAATATTCTTTTAGGTGTATACAATAATGATGATAAGTTATTGGGTGGGGCATACATTTTATATTGTATGGAATATAACAACGTCAAAACTGCGAAGGTAGGGCATGTGTGGACTATGACGAGTTATCAAAAACAAGGTGTAGGAAGCTTTTTGATGAAAAAGATAGAAGATATCGCGCTACAAAATGATAGGGAATTACTTCAATTAAATGTGGCGAATATCTATTTCCCAGCAGTGCATTTATATAAAAAGAGTGGATTTAAAAATCTAATGATATATGCAAATGTTCCTCAAACATATTATTTTATACGAATGATAAAAGCGATAGGAAGATATAAATTTCCTGAAAGCAAGAGACTCTATGAATTAATAAAATCGATTATTATATTTAAAGTCCTTTACAAAAGGGACAGTTCACCGACGTTTGTGAATAAAATAATATATAGTCGATAAAAAAGTACATGTATAGAGGTATGTTGCAAATATATTTGAGCTTTGCACCAGTCATAGTTTGATGTATTAACCCCAAATAAACAATAAATATAAAGATTGAGGAAAAGTGAAATGAGAAAAATGATTATTATTGGTAGCTCAAACAACTTTAATGAATTGGGTCTAGTCAGAAGCTTTGGTGTGAATGGAATAAAGCCATATGGAATTATTATTTGTAATAAGAAACAATGGAAACATGATTGGTTACATCAATCGAAATATTGGGCAAAATGCTATAGGGTGGATTCTGGAAAAGAAGCAATTGATTTCCTTATAGAACAGTTTTCAGAGGAAAAAGAGAAACCGTGTGTTACGACACCTGTTGATTATATAGTTCAAATGCTTGATGAGAAATTTGAGGTGTTATCTTCCAAGTTTATTTTACAAAATATTAATAATAAAGAGGGCGAAATTACATACTATTCAAATAAATTACGACAAACTGAATTAACAAGAAGTTTAGGATTTAATTCATTGTCGAGCGAGATAATAATTCTGAATGAATTTGATGAAAATAAGGAAATTGATTTTCCGATTATTTTAAAACCAGCAGCTTGTGGAGAAGGAAGCAAAGATGATATAGTTATTTGTAAAAATATGTCAGAGATGGTAACTGCAATAGATCTATTAAAGAAGAAAAATTATAGAAGAATATTGTGTCAAAAATATTTGGAAAATAGAACGGAAATTATAGCTTATGGTGCGGTATCAAAAAATTTTGAATTAGTATCATATACAGTTTTAAAAAATATCAGACAGTGGCCAGAATCTTATGGAGTTGGCTCTTACGGAGCTTTGGTTTTGGATCAACATATACAGGAGTTTGTTGATAAGTTTTATCATGCAATTATGCAGTTTGGATATGATGGACCGTTAGATACTGATATATTCATGGATAATGACACGGGAAATATGTATGTGAGTGAGTATAATTGGAGACCGGGAGGAAGAAATTATACTTCATTGGGCACGGAAGTGTATTCTATTGTTTTGTGGTACTTATTGTATAATAATATAGATATTTCAAAATATAAAATTATAAATAAAAAAGGTGGATATACCATGAATGATTCTACTGATTTTAATCACGTAATCAATGGAAAAATTACATTAAAACAATGGAAAAAAGAATTTAAGGAATCAATAGCACATGGATTAATTTTTAAAGAAGATATTATTCCGGCAATTATACCGGTAGTGTCTATGATAAAGAAATGGATAAAGAAACGATAAAAAAGTCATTTAAGTGATAAAGGCAGATGAAATGGATATGTGTAAAGCAATTGTAATAGGATCGAAAGGTGTTAACGCTGTAGGACTCATTAGAAGTTTGGGAGAGGGTTGTGTTGATGTAACATTTGTGTCTACATACAGCAAAATTGAGAGTAAGTACACAAAAGAATATTTGAGACTTCCAGATAATAAGAAGAAATGGCTTGCTCTTTTGCAAAAATATGGACAGATAAGTAAAGAAAAAGTTGGTATGTTCCCAACAGATGATGATACGGCATTTTGGATCGATGAAAATTATGAAACTTTACAGGAATATTTTATTGTACCTCATGCAAAGGAAAAAATGCGAATGCTGGCAGATAAGTCAGTTATGAATGAAATTGCTAAAAAAGCAGAGCTGAACGTTCCAGATTTTATAAAACTTTCTTTATCAGAGAGTGAAAGAAAGAATCAATATCCAATCATTTTAAAGCCATATGCTGGATATGCGGGAAGCAAAGGGGATATATTAATTTGTCATAATGATAATGAATATACAAATGCAATTCAAATATTAAGAAAACAAGGATATAAGGAAGTGTTGCTTCAGCAATTGCTAGATGATCCAGAGCAGGAAGAAATAGGTCTTATGGGAATGGCTTTAAAAAATGGGCAAGTTGTGATTCCTGGCATTATTCATAAAATCCGCTCATATCCTACTGGAAAGGGAAGTACATCATATGCGAGATTTTCTTCAGATATGAGTGAAATCAATGAAGAGAAGATTAAACAATTTGTTTCTGCTACCGGATATGTGGGGATTTTTGATATAGAGATGATAAAAGCATATGGGAGATATTGGTTTATAGAAATTAATTATAGAAATGGACAGTATGGATATACTCCAACAGCAGCAGGATATAATCTCCCTGTTAATTGGTTGTATGGAATGAAAAATGAGAAAGTTGAGAAATGTAACAATCTTCAGGAAATTTATTATATCAATGAACGTGATGATTATCAGCATGTAAAAGAAGGAACGGTAAATAAAAAAGAATGGTTAAAAGAATTTCATGCTGCGTCTGCATATGGAATATATTGTCCAGGTGATCAAAGACCGTTTATTAGACAATATGTGAAGATTCCAGACAGAGTAATCATAAAAGGTAATAAATTAAAATCGAATATTAAAGATTTATTGTTTAGAGAGGAATGGAAGATTGCAATAAGAAAAAAAGAAGATAAATCTTTATGGGAAAAAGGTGGAGAGTCTAAAGAATTCACTGTTTTGCCGAACACTATAAGATATTGGGCAGCAGATCCATTTATCATATCTGTAGGAGAGAAAGAGTATTTGTTTTTTGAAATGTTTGATCGACTAAAAAGTAAAGGATTAATCGGATATAGAGAGATAAATGGTGATAAAATAGGGAAGATGAAAATAGCATATGAAGCAGAACATCATTTATCCTTTCCTTATATTTTTGAATACAAAAATGAATATTATATGATGCCGGAATACTCAGAAGGAAAAGAATTGTTTGTATTGAAGGCAATTCACTTTCCAGATAAGTGGGAAAAGATTGAAAGTTGGATGCAAGGAAAACGTTTAGTAGATTCTGTATTATTAAACCATGAAAGAGAAAATTATTTGTTAACGCAAGATCTTAAATCAGGATACTCATCCGAGAAACTTTCAATATTTATTCGAAAAGGAAAAGAATGGGTGCCTCATAAACAAAACCCGATAGTAAAAAGTTTAGCTAATGCTAGACTGGCTGGTAAAACATTTTTTGAAAATAATCAATTGATTCGTGTTGCACAAGATTGTCAGGATGGGTATGGAACTAAATTACATTTTAATAATATTATGAAATTGAGTGAAGACGAGTACGAGGAAGAAATGTTCCGTACAATAAGTGTGGAAGATATTATTGTGGATTCAAAAGAACGTTTCTGTGGAATACATACATATAATTCTGATGATTGTTATGAAGTTATTGATTTGAAGAATCCAAATAGAATAAGAATTGGGAATATTTTAAATATTATGTGGAGAATTATTGGGAAATTAAAAAAATAGGATAAAGACTTATGGAACAGAGGAAAGAGATAGAAATTTTAGATGTAGCAAAATTTATAATGGCAATTATGGTTGTAGGAATACATACATTGGGGAGATATGGAATCTATCCATTGTTTAGAATTGCTGTACCACTGTTTTTTATGATTAGTAGTTATTTGTTTTTTCTAATACTGAAAAACGAGGAAATTTAAAATACCTGAAAAAATTTTGCATAAGGAATATAAAACTTTACTGCTTTTGGTTTATTGTTTTAATGCCTATTTTTCTTCCAATGGGGGGTATTTAACCGGTAATTTATTATTCAATGCATTTAAACTTATCGTCAAACTGTTTTTTGGATCAACGTTTGCGGCATCATGGTATATATCTGCATTAGTGATTGGAATGTGTTTTGTATTTGTATGTGACAAAGAAAAGATGAATTACAGAATAGTTTTTGGAGTTACATTTGCTATATATGTCATTTGTTGTCTTAATAGCAATTATCGAAATCTAATGGCAGATAATTCAATTATTGTTATGATTAACAGAATATATCCAGGAACAATATACAATGGATTTTTAGTTGGTTTATTTTGGATTTTTTTAGGTTATATATTTGCCTGTAAAGGGAAAATAAGTGATAGAAAAAGAAGTGAGATTGGTTTAATCATTTCATTTGTACTTTTAATGGGTGAGTATTTTATAGTTACAAAATATCATTTGACAGTTGATAATGATTGCTATTTTATGCTTGTACCTGTATGCTGTTTTGTATTTGATAATTTGATAAGCTGTGAATGGAAATGTAAAAGGGTAGATGCAAAAAAATTAAGAAAATATAGTACAATTATATATTGTGTTCATGCTTCGTTAGCAGGAATCGTTGAACATTATTGGATATCCGGATCCAATTTTACAGATTGTATTTTAAAAATTATTCTGGTATTGGTTATGAGTTTAATTGTGGCCAATATGATACGTATATTAGAAAAAAAGAAAACATTTAAATGGCTTCATAATGCGTATTAAAATATGGAGAAAAGGTGTATGAGAGAAAAATGGATTGATAATATTAAATTTATGGCAGCAGGGGGGGTATTCCTCTGCCATTATACAGAGAGCTTCGCAGTGGCAGGAGCAGGAATACCAAGATGGCTGCAATGCGTAAATAAATTTCCCCTGGGAATGATTATCAATGGAGAATTTTGGGTCTGTGTATTTGCAATTTTGAGTGGCTATTTACTTAATAAAAAAGATATAAGAAATGGTGCAGACTTGATAAAAATATGCATAAACAGATATTTTAGATTTGTAATTCCATTTTTCTTTGCTAATTTTTTTGTCTATCTTTTATACAATTTTGTTGGATTTTCTGCACAAAAATGCGGTATGATTGTAAATAATCAATGGTTATTGAATCAGTATACAAATGCGATTGATTTTATTAGTGTTGTGAAGAATAGTCTTATGCTAGGAAACGAGTTAAATAATAATTTTTGGATAATCAAACATATGTTGTTAGGCTCTTGGTTAATTTACATTTCAAACTATATATGTTATAAGTTTCATAATCAAAAAATAAAAATTATTGTGGCAATAGGGTTGTTGCTATTTCCATACACATTTTTTATAGGTGCGACATATATCGGAAGTTTATTAGCAGAAGTATCTAAGAACCTTAAATCTGTATATCACAGGGGGAAAATTATAATAATTTACTTTGTGGTAATGCTTGGGTTAATGTCGGGAATACAAAATATTGTGGCAGAACTTTTGAAAATACAATGGTTACATATCAATCAATATTGGGAAATTTTTTATGCAATGAGTATGTTAGTCTGCATCAGTTCAGAAAACCAGTTATTAAAGTGGTTTGATAATTGGCATATAGATAAATTCGCTAATCAATCTATGATAATATATTTACTGCATTGGCCAATTATCTGTTCTTTTAGTACTTGGTGTTTGGTTGAGTTGATGGGAAGATTCCATAATTTTTCCGTATATTATTGGAGTACGCTAGGTGCTACAATTATTGTTTTAGGAATTACGGTGTATTGTTATGACAAAGTGTTTGGACGGGTTAGCAATACATTTTTAAGAACAATTACTTTTAGGTAAATGTGAAGGTGATAAAGTATGAGATTAATTATTGTTGGTGCGGGAGGCCATGGACAAGCTGTCCGTGAAGTTGCTAGTGCATTACGAAAATATGTTACTGCAGATGGAAATGAAAACATACTATTTTTAGATGACAGGTATAGAGATGCTGTCAATAAAGAACAGAGATATGGAACAGTGATTTATAAAATAGCAGGTATGTGTAATGAATACCAGACGTATATAAATCCAGACACCGAATTTTATCCAGCATTTGGAGATAATAAGAGAAGATTAGAATGGAAAGAAAAAATTGTACAAGCAGGTGGCAAACTGGCAACGATTATTCATCCTACAGCATATATTGCAAAAAGTGCAGTTATTAAGTCGGGTACAGTTGTTTTTCCTAAGGCAATAATTAATACGGGCTGTATAATTGGAAATGCATGTATCATTAATATGGGAGCGATTGTAGATCATGGGTGCGTTTTAGATGATGCATGTCATATTAATTCAGGGGCTATAGTTATGGCAGAAAATAATGTGCCAAAATATACTAAAGTTGATAGTGGTGAAGTGATTGAAGTCCGAAAATGGAGAGATTAAGTATAAATACTGAAGGAAGATAAAGATACATGAAAACTATTGGAGGTTGAGAAGTATTTGATTAATGATATTAATAAGGTTTTTTTGAAGTATGTAAGAAGATTTTATATATTGCCGATAAGTAAAGTATTAGGCATAATGGTAGTTTTGATTATGATATGGATAATTCTACGAATGCTAAGGAAGAGTAAATGCAGTATATGGAAATATTTTAATATTGTATTACATGTAAGACCTGCGCACATGCGATGCTATACGGTTGCTATGGTAAAAAAGAGCCACCAAGCATTATACGATTAAAATCAATACAAGGTAATCGGCTACTAATTAGAGAATGTGAAACTTTTTCTGTAAATAATGTTTTAGAAGGTCTTCTATGGTAAAA
>ERZ1106969.780-NODE-780-length-28554-cov-7.641286_pt1 | contig 28554 bp, 16 predicted proteins | sample MGYA00403685_ERZ1106969 | MGnify/ENA primary metagenome ERZ1106969 (study PRJEB35170, sample SAMEA104062416) | human gut metagenome | biome: human gut; feature: human-associated habitat; material: faeces | place: Denmark | collected 2012-05-18 ... | reverse complement strand
GGGGGCATTTTTCAAAGAGGGCATTATGAAAAATCTATTGAAACTGGGACAGGGACCAAGGCCGGATCTGATGTTTGAAGAGAAGGAAAAAGAAAAAAGGGCAGAAGAGCAGTCAGAAGAACCGAAGAAAAAGATGCAATTCGAAAAAGGAATCCGCACGGTCAGAAAAGAAGCAAAGAAAAAAGCGCGGAAAGAAAGCAAGAATTCAAAAAAATCAGAATGGATTGAAATGAGCAGGAAGGATAAAATGGCAGTGATTCTGGCATTTTGTGAACTTTTGCTTCCGGTTGCAATTGGAGTTCTTGCGATTTTCGCATTTCTGATCTGGTTTTTAGGAAAGTTCTGGCTGCATGCATGGTAATGAGAAGCAAAAAAAGGGGAAGAGGATATGAGAAAAGAAAAGAGAGTCAGTGATTCCAGAGTGGAAACAATGCATGCAGTACGTCCTGTTCACTTAAACGGAGCCGGCAGACTGTTTGGGGGACAGTTGATGGAATGGCTGGATGAAGTGGCCGGTCTGGTGGGACGGCGTCATGCAGAACACAATATTACAACGGCTTCTGTAGATAATTTAAGATTTATCCACGGAGTTTATTTAGATGAGGTCGTGGTAGTGATCGGGAAGGCGACTTATGTAGGAAAGACGTCTATGGAAGTGCGGGTTGACACATATGTGGAAAGTAAAGACGGGATGAGAAGACCGATCAACCGGGCATATTTTACGATGGTGGCGCTGGATGAAAAGGATAAGCCGACAGAAATCCCAGGACTTCTGATCGAAACGGAAGAAGAAAAATGGGAATGGGATGCAGCCAAAAAGAGAAGAGAAATGCGAATGAAACGGAGAGAAGAAGGGTTTTAAACCTTCTTCTTTTTATGTGTTGGAAAATCGACATTATGTGAAGATACCTCTTATTTTATGAACAACTGTACCAAAAAAGAAACAAGAAATGAGACCGCTTGTATGGACTTTTACAAATAATCGAGATATAATAAATTTACATGTAAAAACTCGTTTTACAATGTAATTTCGAAGGAGGAACAAGAAATGGCAAGAAAAATGAAAACCATGGACGGTAACCAGGCAGCAGCTCACGTTTCCTATGCATATACAGAAGTTGCAGCTATCTACCCGATCACACCGTCATCCGTTATGCCGGAGCATATTGACGAGTGGGCAACAGAAGGAAGAAAGAATATTTTTGGAACAACTGTTCATGTAACAGAGATGCAGTCTGAGGCAGGTGCTGCAGGAGCAGTACACGGTTCTCTTGCAGCAGGAGCACTGACAACAACATTTACAGCATCTCAGGGATTACTGCTCATGATTCCGAACTTATATAAAGTAGCAGGAGAGCAGCTTCCGGGTGTGTTCAACGTATCCGCACGTGCACTTGCAAGCCATGCGCTTTCTATCTTTGGAGATCATTCTGACGTTTACGCATGTCGTCAGACAGGTGCAGCAATGTTGTGTGAATCCAGCGTACAGGAAGTTATGGATCTGACACCGGTCGCACACTGTGCAGCACTGGAAGGAAAGATTCCGTTTATCAACTTCTTTGACGGATTCAGAACATCTCATGAGATTCAGAAGATTGAGACTTGGGATTATGAAGATCTGGAAGATTTAGTAAATAAGGATGCAATTGATGAGTTCCGTGCACATGCATTGAATCCAAATCATCCATGCCAGAGAGGATCTGCTCAGAACCCTGACATTTTCTTCCAGGCAAGAGAAGCATGTAATCCATATTATGATGCACTTCCAGCAATCGTTCAGGATTATATGGATAAAGTAAATGCGAAGATCGGAACAGATTACAAACTGTTTAACTATTATGGAGCAGAAGATGCAGAGCATGTGATCGTTGCTATGGGTTCTGTCTGTGACACGATTGAAGAGACAATCGATTACCTGATGGCAGCAGGCGAGAAAGTCGGAGTTGTAAAAGTTCGTCTTTACAGACCATTCTCTGCTCAGGCACTGATCGATGCAATTCCGGATTCTGTGAAGAGAATTTCTGTTCTTGACAGAACAAAAGAGCCGGGAGCACTTGGAGAGCCATTATATCTGGATGTTGTAGCAGCACTCAAGGGAACAAAATTCGATGCAGTTCCGGTTTATACAGGACGTTACGGATTAGGTTCCAAAGATACAACACCGGCACAGATCGTTGCAGTATATCACAATGATGAAAAACATCAGTTTACAATTGGTATCGAGGATGATGTGACACACCTGTCACTGAAGGCAGATGAGCCTCTGGTAACAACACCGGAAGGAACGATCAACTGCAAATTCTGGGGACTTGGAGCTGACGGTACAGTTGGTGCGAACAAGAACTCCATCAAGATCATCGGAGATAATACAGACATGTATGCACAGGCATACTTTGATTATGACTCCAAAAAATCTGGCGGTGTTACAATGTCTCACCTGCGTTTCGGTAAGTCTCCGATCAAATCTACTTACCTGATCCGTCAGGCAAACTTCGTAGCATGCCACAATCCTTCTTATGTTGACAAATACAACATGGTTCAGGAACTGGTAGATGGAGGTACATTCCTTTTGAACTGTTCATGGGATATGGAAGGACTGGAAGAACACCTCCCTGGACAGGTTAAGAGCTATATTGCAAACCACAACATCAAATTCTACACGATCGATGGTATCAAGATCGGTAAAGAAATCGGTCTTGGTGGACGTATCAATACAGTTCTTCAGTCAGCATTCTTCAAACTGGCAGCGATCATTCCGGAAGAGGAAGCAATTGATCTGATGAAAGCAGCTGCAAAAGCTACTTACGGAAGAAAAGGTGACAAGATCGTACAGATGAACTATGATGCAATCGATGCAGGTGCAAAACAGGTTGTCGAGATTGAAGTTCCGGAGAGCTGGAAAGATGCAGCAGATGAAGGACTTGCAGTACCTCATGTAGGAGAGGGCGGAAGAGCAGACGTTGTAGATTTCGTTAAGAATATTCAGGCAAAAGTAAATGCACAGGAAGGAAATTCACTTCCGGTATCTGCATTCAACGAATATGTAGATGGTTCTACACCATCCGGTTCCTCTGCATATGAGAAACGTGGTATTGCAGTGGATATCCCGATCTGGCAGCCAGATAACTGTATCCAGTGTAACCGCTGTGCATATGTATGTCCGCACGCAGTTATCCGTCCAATTGCTTTGACAGAAGAAGAAGCAGCAAACGCACCGGAAGGTATGGATATGATCGACATGATCGGTATGCCGAATATGAAGTTCTCGATCGCAGTATCTGCTTATGACTGTACAGGATGTGGATCTTGTGCAAATGTATGTCCTGGTAAGAAGGGTGAAAAAGCGCTTGTTATGGGCAACATGGAAGCAAATGCCGGAAGACAGACATTCTTTGATTATGGAACAGAGCTTCCGATCAAACCGGAAGTTGTTGCAAAATTCAAAGAGACTACGGTAAAAGGAAGTCAGTTCAAACAGCCATTGCTTGAGTTCTCCGGAGCTTGTGCAGGTTGTGGTGAGACACCTTATGCAAAACTGATCACACAGTTATTTGGAGACAGAATGTACATTGCAAATGCTACAGGATGTTCTTCTATCTGGGGTAACTCTTCACCATCTACACCTTATACAGTAAATCCACAGGGCAGAGGTCCTGCATGGTCAAACTCTCTGTTTGAGGATAATGCAGAGTTTGGATATGGTATGCTTCTTGCACAGAATACAATTCGTGAGAGACTCAAAGTATCTGTAGAAAAACTTGCAGAAAGTGCAGAAAATGAAGATGTAAAAGCAGCAGCACAGGAATATCTGGATACATTCTCAGTAGGTGCGACAAACGGAACAGCTACAGACAAGCTTGTGAAAGCTCTGGAAGACTGTGAATGCGGATGCGAAGAAAGAGCAGAACTGCTGAAGAATAAGGACTTCCTTGCTAAGAAATCTCAGTGGATCTTCGGTGGTGACGGATGGGCTTACGACATCGGATTCGGTGGAGTTGACCATGTACTGGCAAGCGGTCAGGATATCAACATCATGGTATTCGATACAGAAGTTTACTCTAACACAGGAGGACAGTCTTCAAAAGCTACGAAGACAGGTGCGACAGCACAGTTTGCAGCCGGTGGTAAAGAGACGAAGAAAAAAGACCTTGCAGGTATTGCAATGAGCTATGGTTATGTATACGTTGCACAGATTGCAATGGGTGCAGACTTCAATCAGACTGTAAAAGCAATCGCAGAAGCTGAGGCATATCCGGGACCATCCCTGATCATTGCTTATGCTCCATGTATTAACCATGGAATCAAGAAAGGTATGAGCAAAGCACAGACAGAGGAACAGCTTGCTGTAGAATGTGGATACTGGAATAACTTCAGATTCAACCCACAGGCTGAAAAGAAATTCACTCTGGACAGCAAAGAGCCTAAGGGAGATTATCAGGAATTCCTGAACGGAGAGGTTCGTTACAATGCTCTGATGAGAGCAAATCCTGAGAAAGCACAGAGACTCTTCGCTCAGAATGAGGCTGAGGCTATGGAAAGATACGAATACCTGAAGGGATTGGTAAATCTCTATGATGGTACAGCAAAAGAAGATTAATTTTTTGCTGAAAACAGAATTGAAATAAAAGAAAGAGACGCTGTCCCTATAGATGAAGATAGGGGCAGCGTCTCCTTTTTGTCAGCGGTATTACTTAAAAGGCGTTTACTTTCGTACTCTTTTTGTATATAAAGCAAAGAAGCTTTCCATAGGAGCTATATATTTCAAAATATCCCTCCTGATGGGAAGCTTCTGTCTGTAAAGGATTTCCATCATCCGGAAATATCTTTGCTTTTCATTTCACGACGATAGGCGAGAGGAGATGTTCCGTATTTGCGTTTAAAAAGCCGATTGAAGTAGGTCTGGCTGGAAAATCCGGATTTATCCACGATTTCTTTCATTTTTAATGGGGTTTCTTTCATCAATTCTGCAGCGTATTTCAGACGCTCTTCATTTAGATAATCGTTAAAATAGTATCCAGTCTGTTGATGGAAAATGTTACCAAGATAAGACGGATGCATATTCAATTGAGAAGCAAGTGTCTTTAAAGAAATTTCTTTGTTTGAAAATTCATGAATGGCATCGATGACAACATCGACACAAGGGTACTGACTGCTCTGAGCAGACTGAAGTTCTTCCAATACCTGATAACAGGTGGAAATAAATTGTTTTAAGTATGCCTGGATTTCATGAAAATATTTCCCGCTTCCCGGAATTTCTTTTAAAAGATTTAGCAACTGTGGCTGCCGGTTTTTTTCAAAATTTATCTGAGACAATCCGTAATTGATCACTGTGAGCTGAAATGCCATACGTTTTCTGGGATCAAGTGCAGGAGTAAAAATATCCAGTATCCGTGCTAAATAAAGATCCAAAGGAACCGTAGAAAAATTCTGCTCGATTACCGTGTGCATAGCTAGTGGGAGAAGAAGGCTTGAACAGATCAAATCCTTCATTTCTGTATACTTCAGGAACAGATAGCTGTGTGCATGACGATAACTTTCACTGACATCTTCGTAATTGTCCACAGTGTTTCCAACAGACACAAAAAAAGAAAATGGGAACAGAGCGCGTACAGCATTAAGGTCACTGAGAAATTGTTCCATATCCGGTGCTGAATCAGTACTGCTTAAAATACATACAAGGCAAGTAGGTGTCTCGAAATAGAAGTGGCTCTGAAATTTTCCAATACAGGAGGCCAGAAGCCAGTCAAATAAAGAAGACATTTTCTGTGCATCTGCATCAATAGAAGAAAAAATGCAGACGGTGTAATTATCAAGAGACAAATTGATGCCAAGCAGTTCGGCACGGGTCAGAAAATCGGCACTGTCCAGAGTTCCCTTTACCCAGTTTTCTGTAAACAGACTACGGAATGTCAGCATGGAAGAACCATAAGTATTTGAAAGCGTATTTCTTTCTTTCAGATGCTTGGAAACGGATTGAATGGATTCCAAGAGTTCTTCCGGATTTAATGGTTTTAATAAATAATTTTCGGCTCCATTGCGCAGTGCGGTACGTACATATTCAAAATTGTCATAGGCGGACAGAACCAGAACGGATAAAAGCGGTTGGATTTCCTTCGCTTTGGAGATCAAGGTAAGTCCACTTATTTCCGGCATATTGATATCCGTAATCAAAAGATCGATCGTATGGGACTGAATATAAGAAAGAACACGTATTGGATCTGTATCTGCATATGCAATTTCAAAATTGGAGCCTTCCCAGTCAATTGCCTTTTTCAAGTCTTCGAGAACAAAAGGTTCATCATCTACAATAACAACCTGATACATTTAAAATTCCCCTTCCGATTAAAATAATAAAAATAGAACGAATTTCATATTTTTGCACTTATTCTAGATTCTAGTATAAAAGAGAAGAGAAAAGGAAGTCAACGGATTGGAAAGCAGTGCCAACAAAAGTGGGAAGAATCTTCGAAAAGTGTTAATGAAATGAAACGTTTTAGCAAATAAAGAGAAAAAGTACTAAATTTTTAAAAGATATTTAGAATTTGTTCAAAAAGCTTGAATGTTTACTATATGAAATTAATATAAAAATTCTTATACTTTTATTAAAGAAAACGCAAATAGAATCGAATAGGAAAAGGTTGCGAATGAAAATAGGGAGGAAAAGTAAATGGCTAAGAACAAAACGAAAATGGTAGCCACGAATAAGTCTCTACGGCAGCGAATGTATGAATATCGTTGGATTTATTTTCTGGGAATTCCGGGAATCGTCCTTTTATTCTTTATGAATTATCTGCCAATGCGAAACTTACTTATGGCATTTCAGGATTATAATCCGCATTTGGGACTTTTAAAAAGTCCATGGGTAGGATGGGAACATTTCCAAACTTTGTTCCAGGATCCCAAATTTTATAACATGTTGAAGAACACACTGATTATCAGTGGACTTTCCTTATTGACATTTCCTGCGCCGATCATCCTTGCGCTGATCATGAATGAAGTGAGAAATGCAGCATTTAAGAAATTGATCCAGACATCGGTATATCTTCCACATTTTCTTTCCTGGGCAATTGTAGCAAGTTTAACTTTTTTCCTGTTGTCTACAGAACAGGGACTTGTGAATAAGATTTCAGAAATGATGGGAAATGAACCGACTGCTTATATGTTCAGTTCGGGATGGATTTATGTGATCATCCTGGTACAGTCCGTATGGAAGGGAATTGGATGGGGCTCCATTGTTTATCTGGCAGCAATCTCCGGAATTGATCAGAGTCTGTATGAGGCGGCGAAAATGGATGGAGCAAATAGATTTCAATGTATGTGGAAGATTACACTTCCAAGTATCATGCCAACAGTTATGGTTATGCTGATCTTGAAAATGGGAACGATTATTTCTGTGGATTTTGAACAGGTATTTCTGATGAACAATGCGATGGTAAAACAACAGTTGGAAGTGTTTGAAGTATATATTTTCAATAATAGTATTGCCAGCGGAAGCACACAATATTCGTACTCTACAGCAATTGGTATCTTTAAGTCTGTGATCAACACTGGACTTGTAATACTGACAAACTGGATTGCAAATCGCAAAGGATATGAAGGCGTTATGTAGTAGAAAGGAGGGGGAAACATGACTTCCCAAAATGCAGTCACTGTGAAAAACACAACCACGAAAAAGAAGATGGGAATGAAAGCAAAGGAAAATATTTATCAGGCAGCACTTTGGCTTATCTTGATTATTGTTGCTTTGACGATGGTACTTCCGTTTCTGTATGTAGTAATCCTTTCATTTACAGATTCTACAGCATATGAAGCAGGAAAACTGATTCTCTGGCCAAAGAAGTGGTCTACGGAAGCATATGAGTTGATTTTAAGTGGAGCGGGATTTTTGAATGCATTAAAATCCACTTTGATTGTTACAGTAATCGGAACACCGTTGAGTGTGATCGTATGTTCTGGTTTGGCATATATGTTGTCAAAACCAATTCCGGGAAAAGGATTTATCAATAAATATGTCATGTTTACCATGTTGTTTAGTGCCGGTATGGTTCCAAACTTTATCAATATGAAACAGTTACATTTACTTGACAGTTATTGGGCTCTGATTCTTCCGGGACTGTGTGGTGCATGGACAATCATGGTAATGCGTTCATTTTTCCAGTCACTTCCGATAGAACTGGAAGAAGCGGCCAAAATTGACGGATGTGGACCGCTGAAGACTTTCAGCAAAATCGTGATTCCACTGTCCAAGCCAATGCTTGCAACGATGACATTGTTTGCCTTTGTAAGTTACTGGAATACATACTTTAACAGTGTGATGTATATTACAAGTACTGCAAAACAGACATTGCAGGTATATGTACAGAAAATCGTACTTTCCTCTACGGTGGCAGACGTTGTAGACTTATCGACAGAACTGGCAACAACAGTTCCGCAGGAGGTTATGAGAATGGCAGCTGTCGTTGTTGTAATCATTCCGATTTTGATCATTTATCCATTCTTACAAAAATACTTCCAGTCTGGTATGATGGTAGGAGCTGTAAAAGGATAATGTAAAAGTATCATAAAATCAGCTGCAAGAAGCAGTTGGAAATAAAAGGAGGACAAAAAATGAGAAAGAAAAGAGTTTTGGCACTTTGTCTGTCAGCGGTAATGCTTGCAGGAGCATTGACAGGATGCGGAGGCGGTGATGCCAAGGAGAAAGCCGGGGAAACAAAGAAAACAGAGACAACCAAAGATGGGAAAATGACCATTTCTGTTATGGGAATTGACTGGGGATTTGGTGCTGTTTCGAACAGCCAGATGGAGCAGTACTGGGAAGAACAGATGGACGTAGATCTGGAAATTGAATGGGTGAGCTATCAGGACTACGATCAGAAGCTGAATACTTTGATTGCGGCAGACAGCCAGCCTGATGTAATACAGATCAATAAAGTAGGCGGTGCCTATTATTATCCGATTTTGAAACAGGCAATTGATGCAGATCAGTTCGTAGATTTAAGTAAATACTTATTTGATGATGGAAAAGGAATCGCGGAAACAAATGCTGTGATGAAAAACTGGGATCAGGATTTCTGGGATCAGGCAACATATAATGATGGAATTTATATTCTTCCAAGAAGTAAGGCCGAAAAAGGTCAGAACTCAGGAATTGAAGTTCGAAAAGATCTGATGGAAAAATATGGATATACAGAAGAACCAAAGTCCATGGATGAACTCAAAGAATGGTTGATCGGGCTTTCAAAAGCAGCAACAGAAGGAGAAGGCAAGAAAGTATATGCATTGGACTTCTTTGACAATGCAGGAAATGGATTCATGGATGATCGTGTGAAAGCATTTGCAACGGCATTTACAGGACAGACCGATTGGGAAGTCAATGAAGATGGTGACTTTGAGTATATGCAGTTTGATGAAAAATATATTGACTTTCTGAGCTGGATGAGAGATCTGTATGAAGCAGGCGTGTTAGATAAGGAATTCGCACTTGGAAATGCAGACACATCGAAATGGAAAGCTGGAAACTCTGTAGCTTATCTGTGCCAGTGGTATAACTGGAATCAGTCAGCAGATTTGACAAGCAACAAAGTGTTTGATAAGAACACACCGGATACGTATGAGGCATGGTGTTTGATGCCGGTAGAAGGTCCAGAGGCTTATACAGTATCACCGAACTATACAGATATTGATTCCTGCATTGCGATCAGCTCTGCATGTTCAGAAGAAAAAATTGAAAAAATTCTGGAAGTATTCAATCATACAGAAGAAACGTTACCTGGATATGATAACCTGATGCGATTTGGAGTAGAAGGGGTCAATTATAAATTATTAGAAGATGGAACGATGGATACGTCATCGGATCCGAAAATGGGAGAACTGAACAAACAGGGATATGTAGGCGGATGGAATCAGATTTTCCTGAAAACAGATCAGAATCAGGTAAATGACAAATTCAAACGTGATGGTGCAAAGAGAGCTTCGGATGAAAGCATTGCAAGAGCAGAAGAACTGAAAGAATTTGTATACAGTGATTTGGAAAAAACGGGAATGAAAAATGAAATTCAGAACCTTCAGTCAGAAACATATAACAATCAGTGGAGTGTGTTGACAGACGATGTGAATACCATGTGTACACAGTATGTAATGGGTGAGATTGATGAACAGCAGTGGAAGGACTTTGTGGATGGAATTGTAAATTCATCAGATTACAAGGCAATTCAGAAAGAGTTTAAAGAGGCTGCAGGCAAATAAGCAATGAAGTAGGATCCTCCGGCTTTGGCCGGAGGATTTTTTGAGAATAGGAGAAAATAATGGGACAGAACGATTTTTTTTATGAGATTGCGCAGACAAAACATCCTGCCGGGACAACAGATCGAGAAGTCAGCATGCGAAAACTTCCGAATCATTACCTGAAACAAACACAAAGAAAAAGACTGGAACCAATTCGAGAAATTAGTTATGAAGAGCAAAAAGAGAATTTTTATAAAGAATTGGAGCGCATGAAAGCCTATTACAAACCGTTTATGTCGAATCATCTCTCCAATCTTCCAATGGAGACACCGACTCTTTCTTTGCACCAGTTTTCTTTTCGCTATTGCGAAAAAGAGGAATGCTTTACAGACCGCAATCATCGGGAAGAAGCATGGGAAACGGTTACAATTCCGGATTACCGGGGGCCTGCAAAGGAGGATGGAAAATGGGAAGGATATTACCGGACAGAATTTGTTTGTCCGGAAGGATGGCAGTCAGAGTGTCAAAAAGGCAGCCGGATGATTTTGGCTTTTCAGTGTGTGGACTATATTGCAGAAGTGTATCTTAACGGAAATTATGTGGGAAGTCATGAAGGGCTGTTTGCACCATTTTCTTTCGATGCCACGAAATATGTTCGAGAAACCAACGAACTTATTATTTTGTGTAAAAATGATATTCCGATTCTTGGAGAAGGAGAATTTCTGGACGGAGACAAGATTTATGCAGCAACCGGTCCGGGATGGGATGATCCACAGATTGGATGGCATCATTGTCCGGCGGGAGCAGGCGTGTTCGGAACTGTCAGTCTGGAGCTTCGACCAGAAATATATATAGACGACATTTTTGTACGTCCGGATTTTTCAAAAGATTCTGTAGAAGTTCGTGTGGGTGTGATTAATTATACCAATCAGGTAAACAAGGATATGGAAATCCAGATTGAGATGGAACCGAAAAACTATGAAGGAGAAGTTATTGGAAGTTTAAAAAAGCATGTGACAGCAGTGGGACCGGGAAAAAATGAATATCGTTATTTTTTTTCCATTGATGCTTATAGAATGTGGAATCCAGATACGCCATGGCTGTATGGGACGAAGGTGTTTCTGAAAAAAGGAGGCATCACTCTCAGTGCAAAAGTTCAGACAACAGGATTGAAAGAATTCCGAAGTGATGAAACAAGTATTCCGCATGGAAAATTTTTCTTGAACGGGAAACCAATCATATTGCGCGGAGCAAATGAAATGGGTCATTTACAGCAATGTGTGATGAAAAAAGATTTTGATCAGCTGATCGATGATATTCTAATTGCGAAATTGTGTCATATGAATTATTATCGCATTACACAACGTCCGGTTCAGGAGGAGATTTATGATTATTGTGATATGCTGGGAATGATGCATCAATGCGATTTTCCTTTGTTTGGTTTCTTGAGAAGACCTCAGCTTTGTGAAGCTCTTCGTCAGGTGGAAGAAATGGAGCATCTGGTCAGACATCATGTTTCTACGGTTATGGTGACGTTGATCAATGAGCCGATGTGCATCAGAAAAACAGAAAACCCAGAGGACAAATTTTCAAGGCGTTATGAAGCAAAGGGACATCGTCATCTTCTTCGAGATGAATTGGAAGCCTTTTTTGCGGCAGCAAGGAAGGTAATCTATGTACAAAATCCTGACCGTGTAGTCAAAAATGTGGAGGGAGATTATGACGGGCCAACATTGGAAGGAATGCCGGATTTCCATACCTATACGATGTGGTACACCAATCATGGGGAACCGATCGGACGCCTTATGAGAGGATACCTGCCTCCGGTGAAAGAGGGATGGATGATCGGATGTGGAGAATATGGAGCGGAAGGTTTAGATCCGGTGGACTTGATGGAACGTCATTATCCCAAGGAATGGCTGCAGTGTAAGGCAAACGGAGACTGGTATCCCGATCAGATCGTGCGGGCACAAACACATTCTGTACAGGGTGACTGGTACAAAGAGCAGCACACGATGTCAGACTGGGTAAGAGAAAGTCAGAAACACCAGGCCAGGGCAACAAAGCTGATGACGGATGCATTCCGCAGAAGAGCGGATGTGATCAATCAGACAGCCATTCATTTGTTGATCGATGCATGGCCGTCTGGATGGATGAAAACGCTGGTGGATTGTGAAAGGACACCAAAACCGGCATATTTTTCTTATCAGGAAGCGTTGATCCCATTGAAAGTAAATTTATATACGGCGAGAATGAGTGCATATGAGGACGAGACCGTTCCGGTAGAAGTTTGGATTCTCAATGATGAAAGTGATAGAAACAATATAGAAATTCATGCAGAAATATACGAAAAAGGCAATGACGTTCCGTATGCCATGTATGAGGAAAAATTCGATATTGCTGCTGCAGATGCACAGTGTGCGGGTGTGATACCAGTGTCGTTCCAAACAACAGGGAAAAGAAGGGCAGTGACAGTGCAGACAGCTATTTTTACAAAAGACGGCAGGCTGATCCATCAGGAAAAAATCGAAATCCAGGTACAAAAACGAAGAACTTTGAAAACAAGTATTTACACACTGGGATCCGAGGCAGAGAAGGTTCGGGAATGTTATCAGGGAGAATGTGCGGATGATACTTCGGAAATCTGGCTAGTCAGCGGAGATAATGAAGAAGATATGAAACGGCTGGAAGAACATCTTCAGAAGGGGAAACGTGCGATTTGGCTGCTTCCGGAGAAACAGGAAGAACTGTGTCTTCTGGATAAAAAAATCGAGATAAAATCCTGTGGAGATCTGTTCTTTGCCGCAGCAGATGGAACATATGAATCGTATTTTCTGCAGATGCTGTACAATGCAAAGAAAGAATATATCGATGCCACAGCAGATTACACATTCCAGACAGAATTTCCAGGAGAAACTATGATATATACTTACGATAAAAGTGGTTTTCAGGGAAGCAGCGGGGCAAAACCTCACCGTGCATTTGTAAAAAAATGTTCGGCAGCAGGGGGAAGTTTGATTCTATGTTCTCTGGCAAGAGAAGGCAGAGTTGGATACAATATCGGTCTGGATGAATTGATTCTGGATCTTCTAGAACAGGAGTGATGAAATGAATCTGTTAGAACAGGAACTGCATCGAAGAAACCTTCCGGAACTGATGCGGCAAAATCGCAAGGAACAGGTAAAAACTCCGGAACAGTGGCAAAAAAGAAGACAGGAGATTGGGGAAATCTTAAGCAGGGAATTTGCGGGGTTTCCCACACGGCTTTCCTTTCAGGCGGAAAAAGAGATCTTAAGGAAAGAGAGCGACAGTTATGGTGGAAAAGCAGAAACGTTATACTATGAACTGAAAATTCAATCTGCATTTTCTGCAGCATCGATTCCATTTACGCTGACTGTTCCGAAAAAAGAAGCGCAAGTTCCAATCTTTTTCTACCTGGCTTTTACGCCGGAAGTTGCAGATGGAATCGGAGAAGAAGTGATTGATCATGGATATGCAATTGCAAATGTTTTCTACCAGGACATTGCAGCGGACTATTTTGACGGGCATATGACGGGGCTTGGAAGATTCTGTACCAGAAACCCTTATGACAGTTGGGGAAAGCTTCGAATCTGGGCATGGTGTATGTCCAGAATACGGGATGTTCTCTCGGATGATACAAGACTGGATCTGGAACAGGCGGCAGTCATGGGACATTCCAGACTGGGAAAGGCAGCATTGCTTGCTGGAGCATTTGATCTGCGCTTTTCTTTGACGGTCAGCTGTCAGTCCGGCGCCGGAGGGGCGGCATTGTTTCGGGGAAAGACCGGGGAACAGATAGGAGATCTCTATGGAAAAGGATCTCGATTGTGGTTTGCGGGGAATTTTTTCCAGTATCGGGATGCAATAGAAAAATTACCATTTGATGCACACTTTTTACTGTCGATGATGGCGGGGAGACATTTGTATGTAACCAGCGCCTCCAGAGATGAATGGGCAGATCCAAAGTCAGAGTTTCTGGGATGCCTGGCGGCAAGTCCGGCATTCGAATGTGCAGGAGGATCTGGATTATATCAGCAGGAACGCTATTTAAGACCGGGGGAATGCAGTCATGAAGGGGATATCGGATATTTTTTAAGACAGGGTACACATTATTTGAGCAGAGATGATTGGAAGCACGTATTTGAATATCGAAAATTACATTGTGTATAAAAAGAAAGCGTGTTTCAAACGAAAGAAACACGCTTTCAGGATTTTTGAAGATCTTGCGGGAGAATGGCAGGGATTCGAAATCGTACGGAAAATCCAGTCCCGTCAGAACCAACTCCAGGGAGAAGCCCGGAATCGTTGCCAAAGACAAGCTTTAAGCGGTGGTTGACATTGGAAAGTGCAAATCCATTATTTTCATTTCGGCTTAGAACCGGTGCCGCAAGTTTTTCCTTTAAAACTGCTAATTCCTCTTCGGTAATCGAAGAACCATTGTCTTCTACACAGAATTCAATCCAGAGGGTATCTTGAATTTTGACAGGAGACGCAGAAATGGTAAGCAGGTTTTCATCGCAATCCGGGATAAAACCATGCACAAAATAATTTTCGATCAATGGCTGTAGTGTATTTTTAGGAATGCCATATATTTTAATCGAACTGTGAATATTGAATTCATATTCAAAGTCGCCATAACGATACATATAAAAGTTGATCAGATTTTCTGACTGGCTGCATTCTTCTGCAATGGTGATATACAGATTACGGCGTGTCTGGTTTCGATACATTTTTGAGAGCAAAAGCAGCATATGTGAAGCTGCGGCGCTGTTGCTCTTCAGAATCTGTACTCGGATCTGTTCCAGGGCATTATACAAAAAATGTGGGTTGATGCTAGTCTGCATGGCATAAAGTTCTGCTTTTCGCTGGGCAATTTCATAGAGATAAGCCTTTTCCACATTGCGTTGTAAATCATCACACATCCGGTTGAAGCTTTTGATAATTTGTGTGAATTCATCATCAGTTTTAGGAACCGGAAGGCGGTAGTCCAGATTGTTCGTACCAATCCGTCCCATGGCCTGCTGGATAGAGTGAATCTTCCGGTCAGAGATACAGAATGCAACAATGTAAAGCAAAATGGCTGCCAGGCAGATGCAAATAGAGATTACAGCCAAAATGGTAATGATCGTATTGTGCCTGAATACAGATTCCGGAATCTGATAAAGCGAAAAAAAGCGATACTGCTCATTGTACTGCGTGGCAGCATAATAAGTGGTGCCATGGATGGTTTTGCTGAAAGAAGAATGTATCGCATTTGAAATTGAGGGCTGTTTGATGAGCAGTCCTTTGGTGGTATTGTAATTTTCATCAGAGGAAAAAATAATGTTTTTTCCTTGATTCAATATGTAAAAGGAACTTCCATTCTGCAAGTCAGCATTTGAAAGAAGGTTCTCATATTCTGCGGTAGAATACAGAAAAATCATAGTTCCGAGATAGTTTACCGAGCCGTTTTTCTGATCAAATACAGAAGTTCCCAACCCGTAGATATGAGGCGCCGGTTTTTGTAAGTCATTGCTCAGTGTCATCAGCTGTTGATCCGTAAAAATCTGGAGCTCATAAGGAGTCAGCCCTGTAGTCAGCGATCGAAGCTGAAGAGGGATCAGAGTATGAGACAGATAATTATACTGATAAAGATGCCCGGTTATAGTTAGAAGCAGAGCACCACAGCAGTAGGAATCGGAGAAGCAGAAGGAATTGAGCATATCCATGACGCTGTCCCGATATTCCAAAGGGACCTTTTTGCTGTGGGCACGATAGAAGTTACAAAGGTTTTGATAGTTTGCCTCATCAGAGAAAATGGGAGTCAGATTCGTAGCGAGAGCTTCCTGACGGGAAGACATAGAGGCGGTCAGTCGGTTTAGAATCAGATCGTATTTTTTTAAGTCTTCCGAAAGCTCCTGCTGATGAATCAAAGAACTGCATACAGGCAGCAGGATGGCTGTGATCGCACAAACTGCGGCAATACATACAATCATGATCTTTGAGTAGTAACTATTTCGAAAACGCTTGAGCATAGGGCTTTTCCTCCGACTGGTATTTCTAAAAGATATAGAGTATTATAACAATAGAAAATTAAAAATACAAGGTTTCGAAAGAGTTACAGATTGGAAAAAGAATGAGAAACGGAGAGAATATTATGCGGTCATTTTATCAAAAAACAGCAGTGGTATTGAGTGTGGCAATGCTATTGACAGGGTGTACAAAAGCAGGGGAGAATCACGATACGGAAAAGAAGAAGGAAGATACGGTACTGACAATTCTGGTTCAGCAGTCCGGTACGAATATGACGGGAACCTGGAAAAGTGAAAGTGCAGATAGACTATATGAAGAAACGGGAAGCCGTCTGGAATTTTATTCCAATGGAAACGGAGATGAAAAACGATTAAAGCAGTATCTGGCGGCGGGGACGCTGCCGGATATCATTGGCTTTCGGGATATGGAACAGGCAGAATTATTGTTGGGTGCAGATGTGTTGTTAAATTTGGATGAATGGAAAGAAGAACTTTCGGATGTGTTTGATGCTTCGGAGTATGAAGATGCGTTTCGATATTATAGAGAAAATTTTGGAGGGGAGGAACAGCAGTTGTATTTTCTTCCAACATCTGTCGGGAAACAGGGCACAGATGCGTGTTACTGGATGCCGATGGTACAAAAAAATGCGTATCAAAAAGCAGGATGCCCACAGATTGCCCGGTTGGAGGACTACCTGGATGCAGCAGAACAGATGATGGACAAAAAGGCAATGACGGCAATGGGGGAGCTGGTATATGGATTTTCTTTGTGTTCGGACTGGTCGGATAAAAAAATGCAGCAGCCGTCTTCATTATATGGATACTACGGGATGGATGTAGGGACGCTTTCGCCGCTGTTTGCAGTGGACGCAGCATCCCAAACCATTCATGGAATCTTGGAAGAGGACAGTTTTTATAAACAGGCACTTCATTTTTACTTTGAAGCCAATCAGAGAGGACTTCTGGATCCGGATTCCAGAACGCAGACATTTGAAAAATTACAGGAAAAGTATCAGAATGGTCAGATATTATTTTCCGGTTATGAGTGGCAGACCGGGGAATATGGAAAGACAGAAACCAAAGAAGAGATACAAAGTGATGGTTATGTCGCTCTTGTGGCAGAAGATATGACGCTATATCAGAAACCGGAAAATCCCGTTGGAGAAAATTGGTTCTTTGCAGTCCATAAAAACAGTGAAAAAGCAAAAGAAGCATGCGAGTTTCTAAACTGGTTCTATGCACCTGAGAATGTTGTCAAACTGTATGAGGGAAAAGAAGGAACGGATCCTTATGGAAAAGAAGATAAGCCGGTCTTTCAGTGGCTGGGTCTGACAAAAGCAGAGTCAGGTATTGAAAAGGCAACTGGGACGGGAAAACAAAAAATGGGAAAGACTGTGAAGGGGAGTCAGGCAGTGTATATGATGGGAGCGCTTCCGGCAGAATTGCAGATAATAGAAGACCATCTGCAGGAAATGATGCAAGAAGTGTCATGGCGTATGATTTATGCAGAAACAGAAGAACAGTTTGAACAGCTCTGGCAAGAAATGCTGAAAAAAGGGGATGAGCTGGGAAAAGAGCAATTAAACAGATATTATCAAAAAGAATGGGAACAGGCGTTAAAAAAGGAGAAACTATATGGAACCGATCAAAAATAGACATGAGATCAAATTAAAAAAACCTGCAAGATATTGGGATGACGGACTGCCGATCGGAAATGGCAGACTGGGAGCTATGGTCATGGGGAAAGTGAACGAGGAAACGATCTATCTCAATGAAGAGACGATCTGGTATGGAAGGGATAATGACAGGAAAAATCCGGATACCAGAAAATATCTGGATCAGATCCGGGAAATGTTATTTGCAGGAGAAGTGGAAAAAGCCCAGTTTCTGGCAAAGATGGCGATCACATCGACTCCCAAATACATGAATCCGTATCAGCCGGCCGGAGATCTGAGAATCTGCATGTATCATCACAAAGGAAACGTTGAAAATTATGAAAGACGACTGTTATTGGAAGAAGCAGTCGTGACGGTATCTTATAAAATGAACGGATATACCTATACAAGGGAACATCTGGTCAGCCAGAACTACCAGGTACTGGCAATCCGGCTTCGGACAGACTGTCCGGAGGGGCTTACATTTTCTGTCAATATGAGCAGGAAGCCTTTTGAAGAGCATACAGAAAGTATAGCGGAAGATACGGTCTGCAATTATGGAGAATGTGGTCCGGGAGGGATTCACTATTTTACCGGAGTGAAGCTGATGTCTGAGGAAGGAAAGGCAGAGGCGATCGGAGATTTTACCTGGATCAGGGGAGTGCATGAGGCATGTATTTATGCAGCGTGTGGAACCGATTTTGCAGATCCGAATTATCGAGCGCATTGTCTGCAGCGTCTGGAAGCGGCAGCAGATATCGGATTTGATACAATTTTCATGGAGCATAAAAGGATATTTTCCGGGTTGTACAATCGTATGGACTTTTCTCTGGGAGTACAAAAAGTGCCAGAGGAGGCAACGGATGAACTTTTAAATGAAGTCAAGGAGAACAACCAGATCCATTTGAATTACCTGACAGAGACGTTGTTTCACTATGCCAGATATCTGATGATCTCCAGCTCTTACGACTGTCTGATGCCTTCCAATCTGCAGGGCATCTGGAATGGAGAGTATGCTCCGCCCTGGCAGTGTGAATTTACGATCAATATCAATACCGAGATGAATTACTGGATCGCAGAGAAATGTCAGCTTTCCGAATGTCATCTTCCACTGTTTGCCCAGGTGAAACGGATGATTCCAAAAGGAAAAAAGACAGCAGAAGCATTATATGGATGCAGAGGATTTTGTGCACACCATAATACCAATCTCTGGGCGAACACAGATCCGGAAGGGATTTTTGATGCATCGCCTGTATGGCCTACCGGAGCGGCATGGCTGAGTCTGCATTTTTTCGAACACTATCAGTATACCGGGGATCGGGAATTTTTGCGCAGAGAAGCGCTTCCTGTGATGCGGGAAGCAATCCGTTTCTATGAAGATTATCTGACAGAAACGAAAGAGGGACGACTGGTCACAGGTCCGTCTGTTTCTCCGGAAAATACATACCGCTCGAAAACAGGAGAAATCGGTGCGCTTTGCATGGGGCCGGCGATGGATATGGAAATTGTAAGACAATTATTCCGGGAATACCTGGAGGGCTGTGAGATCCTTGGCCTGACAGATGCCCAGTCTGATGCGGATAAAATCCGGGCAATTGCAAAGAAATTACCGGACATTGCGTTGACGGGAGACGGACGGATTCGGGAATGGCAGGAAGAATATGAGGAGATGGAACCGGGGCATCGGCATATTTCTCATCTCTATGCACTTCATCCGGGATATGAAATCACAGAGGAAAACCCCAGATTGTTTGAGGCGGCAAGAAAAACTCTTGAGACAAGACTTGCACACGGAGGCGGACATACTGGATGGAGCCGTGCATGGATCACTTGTTTTTGGGCGAGATTAAAAGATGCAGAGAAGGTAGAGGAAAGCATAAAAAGGCTTTTTACGGATTGTATCAAGATTAATCTTCTGGATACCCATCCGCCGTTTCAGATTGATGGGAACTTTGGGATTGCAGAGGCAATGCTGGAAAGTCTGGTACAGTCTCATGGAGGATATCTGGAATTTCTTCCGGCACTTCCGAAGAGCTGGCAGTGTGGAGAAGTAAAAGGTGTTTTGTTAAGGGGCGGAATTTGTGCAGACTTTTCCTGGGAGCAGGGACGGATCAAAGAACTGGCGCTGACCGCAAAAGAAGATCAGGAGGTAACCATCCGGGTGAATGGAACTTATCAGCGAGTGGTTCTCGTAAAAAATGTGAAAAAAATACAAAAAGTTTGAAAGATTACTATATAAAGCAGGTGAGAAAGTTTGTATACTAATCCCAAATAAGGACTATCAGGAGATTCAAGGAAGGAATTCCTTATTCAGGGAGGGTATTTATGGAACAGAAAAAAGCACCGAGAGAGATGACAGGAGCAGAGCTGAATTCAATGTTAAAAAGCTCCATTAATTTTAAAAGTTTAGGCGGGATGCGCTGCGAAGAACTGAACCTTACAGAAGAAGATATGCAGTGGTGGCGGGATGCAAAGATCGGAATGTTCGTACACTGGGGACTGTATTCTATTCTTGGAAGAGGAGAGTGGGTGCGCCATAACGAGCAGATTCCGTGGGAGGAGTATACGGCACTTGCGGATCAGTTTTGTCCGGAAGATTTTGATATGCATGAGTGGACCGATCTGGCAAAAGAGTTTGGCGCAAAGTATATGGTCATGGTGACCAGACATCACGATGGATTTTCCTTGTGGAACAGCCCTGGAAGTTATCAAAAATTTACAAGCTGGGACACCGCATCACACCGTGACTTTGTAAAAGAATATACGGATTGTGCCCGGGAGGCAGGGCTTAGAGTCGGTCTGTATTATTCACCGATGGACTGGAGATTCCCAGGATATTTTGATCCAAAAGGAGAGGAAGATCCGGCCAATGCAGACAATGCGCTTTTGATGAAAAAGCAGTGTTACGATCAGGTGAGGGAGCTTGTCAGCAACTACGGAAAAATTGATATTCTCTGGTATGACGGCGGCTGGTTGGCACACAAAGGAAGTGATACGTCCAGTTCCTGGTTCTGGGAGCCTGTCAAATTAAATAAAATGGCACGGGAGTACAACCCGAAGATGATCATGAATCCGCGTTCCGGATGGGAAGGAAATTTCTATTGTGATGAAGGCTCTCATGAGATCACAGGAAAGATCATACCAGTACCGTGGGAGAAAAATATGTGCGTATGCAGTGGATGTTCCTGGGGATGGATGGCAGATGATCCGGTTTCAGATTTTGACTGGCTGATTCACATGCTGGTGGATGTAGTGACCCGTGACGGAAACCTGCTTTTGAATGTAGGACCGGATAAGAATGGTCATATTCGTCCTGATGTGGCAGAACGTATGCGCCAGATCGGGGCATGGCTCAGAGAAAACGGAGATACTATTTATAAGACAAGAGGTGGCCCGATCGAGCCGGTCGATCATGTATATGGAACAACATACCGTGGAGATCAGATTTTCCTGCACATTCTGGATACGGAAAAGTTTAAAACGGAAGTACTTCCGTCAATCCCATATGAGATTTTAACGTGTACATATAAAGGAGAAATGCTTTCATTTACACAGGATGAAACACAGATTCAGATCAAGCTTCCGGAAAATCTGAAAAAAGAGGCAGATACGATCGTGAAAATTCAACTTAAGGAATGTGTAAAAAAGACGGAACAGATGGAAATCCATTTTACGGGAAAGGAGTAAAAAGATGAGATACGGGGTATCATACTATCCGGAACATAAAAAGCCGGAGGAATACAGGCATGACATCAAGTGCATCATCGAATCCGGAATCAACACGGTCCGAATGGGAGAGTTTGCATGGTGCAGATTTGAACCAGAGGAAGGAACGTATTGTTTTGACTGGCTGGATGAAGCAGTGGAGGAATTTGGAAAACATGGGATCCAGACGATCATCTGTACGCCGACAGCATGTCCTCCTGCGTGGATGATCGAGAAACATCCGGACATTTTGTATATGGATAACAGAGGGATCCGAAGGCCGTTTGGTGGAAGGCGACATTATTGCTACAATAACGAAACGTATCGGAAATATTCTGCACGGATTGCACAGGCAATCGGAAAACATTATGGAAATCATCCGTATGTAGCGGGATTCCAGATTGATAATGAACCGGCACAGGAAGGAACAGGACGATGCCATTGCCCGGTCTGTCAGAAAAAGTTCCAAAACTATTTGGAAGAAAAATACCATACGATCGAAGTGTTTAATGAAAGAAGCGGCGGCATTTTCTGGTCTCAGGAATATACACATTTCGGGCAGATCCGGATCCCGGTCAATTCCATTGAGGTTGGAGCCATTCAGCAGATCGAAGCATTTTATGAAAATCCGACGGTCCGATTAGAGTTTGAGCGGTTCGCAAGTGACAGCCAGATAGAGTATCAGAGCATTCAAACAAAAATTTTGAAAGAGTATACAACAAAATTTGTGACGACCAACGCAACCGGATTGGCCACAAACAGTATTGATTATTATAAGAGTACGGAAGAACTGGATACTTATGCGTTTGACTATTATCCTGGATTGCGCGATACATCTGTGGATTCGTTTCCGTATGCATTTGCAAGAGGAATCAAACAGGGAAAACATTTTGGTGTCATGGAGTTTATGTCCGGAGGAGGACATCGCTTCAGCGGTTCCGGAAGGCAGCAGCCCAATCCGGGAGCGCTCAAACAGGCTGTTTTTCAATCTGTGGCACATGGGGCAGATCTGATGCTTCATTTTCAGTATCGAACGTTTCCGTTTGGAGCAGAACAGCTGAACTATGCCATTGTAGACATGGATGGCATTCCGAGAAGGCGATATTATGAAATGCAGGAAACGGCGGCATTGTTAAAGAAGATCGAGCCGTATGAGGAAGCAGAATTTATCAACGAAGCAGCGATTTTAGTAGATTATGATGTGCATTGGGCATTGAGAATCAAACCAGTGAATGATCCGGATTACAATTATCTGAATTATTGCGGGGAAATTTATCACCTTCTTGAAAAGAACGGTGTGGGTGCGGATGTGCTGTCTTATGATGCAGACTGGTCATCCTATAAATTGGTGATCCTTCCGGGCGCTTTCATTTTAAAAGAGAAGCATCGAAAAAAACTGAAAGAATATGTGGAAAATGGCGGTCATCTTGTGGCAACCTTTTTAACAGGAGCAAAGAATGGGGATAATGTAGGATATACTCAAAGTCTTCCGGCAGGAATGCAGGATGTGTTCGGTGTGACTGTACAGGAAGTAGAACCTGTATTTTCAGAGTGTATTTCCACCGTCCGAATTTCCATAAACGGACAGGAAATGGAGAGCAAAGACCGGTACTGGTGTGATCTGCTGGATGGAACTGCGAAGATGCTCGGTACTTATGCAGATACTTATAAAAAAGGATGCGGTGTCATATCAGAAAACAATTTTGGAAAGGGAAAGGCATATTATGTCGGAACCGGATTAGAGCCGGAAGTATTTGCAAGATTGTTGGATGAAATCAGCAAAAAGGCAGGAGTCAGCAAAATTCCATTTGAGGTTCCGGAAAATGTGGAAGTAGTATCCCGCAGATATGAAGGGAAAAAAATATATTATCTGATTAATTTTACACAGGATGAAGCAGAGGTATCAGTACCAGGACAGTATCAGGATCTGGTATCTGGTCAGCAGATTTATGGGGCGGTACATATGGAAGCACAGGGATTTGCAATGCTGATGGAAAGCAGGGGGAGATAGAAAATGGAGGCTTTAATTCAGGCAATTGATTCGAATATTTTGAAAGTTGTGTATCACGAAGGCGGAAAAAAGCATTCGCCGGGCGCACAAATTCTTCCGGAAGCAGATGCAAGACAAACAAATGTATGTCAGATCTGTGCAGAACAGTCAGGAGAAAAAATTGTATTTCAGACAGAAGAGGGGATTTTTGCGAGACAAACAGAAGTTCATCTTACGGCAAAGGAAGTGTTTCGTTATACGTTTTCAGGAAATGCCCCCGTGATCGTGACAAAGAAGACGATTGATGGAGAGCGTGCTTTTGTGGAAAATGCAGATACCGTGAAAGTGGCAGATGCATATGAAGGAAAAATTTCATTTCAGCTTTGTGAAGATGAAGCAGTTTACGGACTTGGCCAGCAGGAAAATGGAGTGTATAATTACCGGAATGTGAAAGAATATCTGTATCAGAACAACATGAAGATTCCCATGCCGGTCATTCTTTCTTCCAGACAGTATGCAATTTTATTCGACGCAGGCTGCATGTTTACATATGAAGAAAAAGATGGAAACATGACATTTACGTTTGATGCGGTGGATGACCTTACTTATTATGTGATCAAAGGGACTTGTTTTGATGAGCTGGTGAAAGGAATACGTGCACTTACGGGAAAAGCAGTGATGCTCCCGAAGTGGGCATTTGGATACGTGCAGTCAAAGGAACGTTACAAAACACAGGAAGAGATTCTGACTACAGCAGAAGAGTTTCAAAAACGTAAGATACCGGTATCCTGTCTGGTATTGGACTGGCATTCCTGGGAGGAAGGAAAGTGGGGAAATAAAATTTTTGACAAGAGCCGTTTTCCGGATGCAAGAAAAATGGTCGAAGAGCTTCACAAAAAAGGCATTGCATTTATGATTTCGGTATGGCCGAATATGAATCAGGGGACAGAAAATAACAAAGAGATGGAAAAGGCAGGAAAGCTTTTGATGAACCTGTCTACATATGATGCCTTTGATGAGGAAGCAAGGGACTTATACTGGGAGCAGTGTGAGCGGGAACTGTTTGCCGCCGGAACAGATGCCTGGTGGTGCGATTCTACGGAACCATTTACTCCGGATTGGAATGGTGCAGTCAAGCGCCCGGACGACGAGCGGTATCAGATGGCAAAGGATTCCACAAATCAGTATTTGGATGCAAGAGAATCCAATTTGTTTGCGTTGAAACATGCACAGGGAATTTATGAGCACCAGAGAGCAGTATGTCCGAAAAAGCGAGTAGCAAATCTTACCAGATCCGGGTCTCTTGGTTCACAGAGATACGGAACGATTCTCTGGTCCGGAGATATTGCGGCAACCTGGGATGTGCTGAAAAATCAGATTGCGGAAGGGCAGAGCATGAGCATGTCAGGAATACCGTACTGGACACTGGATGCAGGGGCATTTTTTACGGGAACGCTGGAGTGCTGGAGAAGATTTATCAACAACCCGCAGGCGGAAGGACCTCAACCGTGGTTCTGGCATGGCTTGTTTGAAAAGGGTGTGGATGATCTTGGATACCGGGAACTTTATGTACGCTGGCTGCAGCTTGCCACATATCTTCCGATGATGCGTTCTCATGGAACAGATACTCCAAGGGAGCCATGGCAGTTTGGCGAGCAGGGAACGATCTATTATGATACAATCGTAAAATATATCAAAAAACGCTATGCAATGATGCCGTACACCTATTCTCTGGCATGGAAAGTATGCAGAGATGATTATACAATGTTCCGCAGCCTGATGTTTGATTTTGCACAGGATGAGAATGTAAAAGAACTCAAAGAAGAGTTTATGTATGGCCCGTCTTATCTTGTCTGTCCGGTGACCAGACCAATGGAATATGGTCCGGAAAGCGCACCGCTTCAAGAGTCCAGAGAAATGGAGATATATCTTCCAAAAGGAGCAGACTGGTATCTGGAAGAAGATGGACAGTTTTATGAAGGTGGACAGAAACTTTCGGTGAAAGCAGATGTCGATACGATGCCGGTATTTGTCCGTGCGGGGGCGGTGATCCCGATGGCATCCGAAGTGATGGGAGCGATGGATGAGCTTCATGTATATACAGGAGCAGATGGAGACTTTGAGCTGTATGAGGATAACGGAGCAGACTATGAATATGAAAATGGGGTCTACAGTCTGATCACATTCCACTGGAACGAATCCTGCCGCAAATTGTATGTGAGAGCAGAAAAGACAGAGTCAGGATATCCAAAAAGATTCTGTGTGTTCCTCCATGAAAAGGAAAATGTACAGAAAAAAGAAGTGGTCTGGGATGGCACAGAGACAGAAATTTTATGGTGATCAGATGGAGGAAAGCAGGGAAAACAGCATGAAAAAAGAAGGAGTATTTCAATTTGAAAAACGAGATTCACAGGGAACAAGGGTAACACCAGTATCCTGTGAAAAATTTGATTTTGAACGATATGTAGATTATGAAGAATCCTTAAAAGAACGTCAAAAGCGTTTTCTGGAAGCGGATGAGGGAATTTTAGTGTACAGACGTGTCCGTGCAGATGGCGTGTTCTATGACAAATGCAGGGACTGGAAAGAGTCACTGGAATTGCAGCTGGGGGCTTTGGAAAAAAGTCTGGAGTATCAGGCAGATCTTGCTAATTTCCTGGAGCCATGGTATGGAATCGGCTATATTGCAGGATGCTTTGGGGGCAAATATGAATTTTTAGAAGGTCAGGCTCCGGCTGTACGCCCTGTATTTCATTCGACGGAAGAACTGCTGGCAGCAGCACCTGAAAAAATTGAAAATACACCGGCCGGAAAGCATATCCTGGAGATGACCGAATATTTTATGGACAAGACAAAAGGGAAACTGCCGGTTTCTTTGACAGACGTACAGTCACCGATCAATATGCTGTCATATCTTTTGCCAATTACGGATCTGTTTATGGAAGTGTATGACGATCCGGATGGGGTCAAAGAGGCGGCAATGCTTTCGGCAAAGCTTCTGGCAGAATTTCTGAACAAGCAAAGAATGATCATCGGAGATGCACTGGCAGCTCCGGGGCATGGATTTGCAAGCAGCAGGCTGTTCCGTGGAATCGGGCTCAGCGATGATAACAGCATTATGATTGCAGAAGAAGATTATAAAGAGCTGTTTCAGCCGGCAGATGAGTGGCTGGGAGAGCAATTTGGCGGAACGGTATTTCATTCCTGTGGAAACTGGGAACAGAAGATTTCCATGGTAAAACAGATGAATGGAATTTTTATGGCGGATGGAGCATTTACAATTCAGACGGATCCGTCTCCGAATACTCCGGATACATTTGCAGAAAAATTTGCAGGGAGCGGCATTATTTTGAATGCCCGTGCAGTCGGTGCAGAGGCAGGAAATACATTTGAAAGACTGTATCGGAAAGGAATGAAGCTCATTGCCGTGACATATTGTGAGACAGCAAAAGAACAAGAAGAACTTTATCGTAAGCTTCATGAAATGGAGTATCATTTAAAATAGAAAAGAACATTGAGTTCTGGAAAAGAGGAAAAAATGAAAGCCTGGGAATATGGAAAACTGCGCGTCAGCGACAATCAAAAATATTTATGTAACGGGGAGCATCCGTTTTTCTGGCTGGGTGATACGGCATGGCTGATGTTTGCAAAGCTGACGGAAGCAGAAGCTGAGATTTATTTGAGAAACAGAAAAGAAAAAGGATATACGGTAATCCAGTCGACATTGATTCATGAATGGCCGCAAAAGAACAGAGACGGTGCCAATGCCCTTTGTAATGAAGACTATGCCACGCCGGATCTGGAGGGTGGCTACTGGAAACGTGCAGAACATATGGTCAGTATCGCGGAAGAACTTGGATTATACATGGCGCTTCTTCCAACCTGGGGAGGAAATGTGGCTGCAGGAAGGTTGCATATGGGAAATGTAGATGCATATCTGGACTTTCTCCTGGAGCGTTTCGGATCCAGACAGAATGTAATATGGCTGGTAGGCGGTGACGTAAAAGGTGAGGCGGCGCCGGAAGTCTTCTGCCATATCGGAAAAAGGCTGAAAGAAGAAAGTGATGGACATCTGGTGGGATTCCATCCATTTGGAAGAACCTCTTCATCTCAGTGGTTTCAGGAAGAGTCCTGGCTGGATTTTAATATGTTTCAGTCCGGACATCGCAGATACGACCAGGTCGTACTGGGGGCATGGGATGACAATGGGAAAAATCCAAATCAGTATGGAGAAGACAACTGGAAATATGTGCAGGCGGATCTGGGAAAAAGTCCATTGAAACCAACCATTGACGGGGAACCGTCTTACGAACAGATCGTACACGGGCTGCACGATCATACACAGCCATACTGGCAGTCATGGGATACGCGAAGATATGCGTACTGGTCAGTATTTGCCGGGGCATTCGGACACACATTTGGAGACAATGCAATTATGCAGTTTTTCCGGAAAGATGTGGAAAATGAAGGGGCATTTGGTGTATGGCAGGACTGGAGAGAGGCTCTTCACAACATTGGCGGTATGCAGATGGGGCATTTGAAACACTTGATGGAAAGTGTAGAGTATCAAAAGGGGTGCGCTGCACAGAAACTGGTGACAGAAGGTGATGGTAAGGGATATGAGCGGATCGCAGTGTTTGCAGGAGCAGATTATATCTTCTGCTATGATTACACAGGACATCCTTTTACACTAAATCTGGAATCCTATGAAGGGACATTTGACACATACTGGATGGATCCGGTAACCGGAGTATTTAGTTATGCGGGATACACCGAAGGAAGACAAGAACACAGATTCAATCCTATGAAGCGTCTGGAAGGACATTCGGACTGGGTTCTGGTATTGAAAAAAGTAGAATAAAGCTTATACGCAAACGAAAAAGAGGCAGAAAATGTACCGACCCCCAAAAGTTAGACCTAAAAATCTAACGATTGGAGGTCGGTATTT
>ERZ1106969.777-NODE-777-length-28636-cov-20.416885_pt1 | contig 28636 bp, 28 predicted proteins | sample MGYA00403685_ERZ1106969 | MGnify/ENA primary metagenome ERZ1106969 (study PRJEB35170, sample SAMEA104062416) | human gut metagenome | biome: human gut; feature: human-associated habitat; material: faeces | place: Denmark | collected 2012-05-18 ... | reverse complement strand
CATTTATTGTGGATAACTGCTCTCATATTTCAAATTTGAGTTTCGCAATTACCTATTTTCATGATAACTTCTATTCCTCCTGTTGGGGCGCAGAATTTCGAGTCGTGGTTTTTGCAGCTTGCATATACTTGTTCGAGATCGAACCACTCTACTGTTTCCAGTTCTTCTTTCTGCAGAATGAGTTTTGTTTCATCTACGGGCTGGCTGTAGATGTATACGAAAGCGATCTCGTTATCACGGAACATTTTTCCGTGAAATTCTTTTTCGTATGCTATGCGGAAGTTTCCGACAAATTCCAGTTCTTTGGGTTCTGCCTGGATTCCCAGTTCTTCGTGCAGTTCGCGTAGTGCTGATTCCAGCGGCTCATCTCCGGCCTGGATGTGGCCTGCTGATGAGGTGTCAAACATTCCAGGGAATGATTCTTTATTCATGGCTCTTTTTTGCATGAGGACCTGATATCTGTTATTTATTTTTCGCACGATCCAGATATGAGCGGTTCTGTGGCGGATTCCTTTTGAATGGGCGATGGAACGCTCGATTGTTTCGCCTGTTGGGATTCCTTGTTCGTCTACGATGTCTATGTATTCCATTGTTATTCTCCTGATTTTCTTTTCATTTTATCTGACAAATCTATCTTCTCGTTTTTCTTCTACCATAGGCTGAATATTTTCCGAAACTTTTTTACTCTTTTCTAATCTTTCTTTTTCTGCAGCAAACCAATCGGCTGCATCTCTGCAAAGTTCTAAAGATTCTCCAAGCACTGCATGATCATATCTCATTAATAAAATCTCCTGCTTTTCACTTTGTGCATATACTGCTTATTGCTGCCCCTGTAGCAGCTTCTTCTTCGCATTCTGCCAGGGTTAGTTTTGCTTCAAACATTTCTTCGATGCTCTGGCAGAGTACTGGATTTTTGCGCAGACCATTTCCGGAACCGATCATGTGTGTTATCTTGACATTGGTTCCTTTTCGAATGGTCTGGTACATTTCATAAAGTTCTCTGCTCATTCCCTCAAGGACTGCATAGGTAAATGCTTCCGGAGTGAAGTTGTCGGAAAGCAGATTGGTAATACTTCCACTTAATTCCGGATTTACTCTTGTACCGTCAAAGGTTGTTTCGATTTTAAGTCTTTGTTTTTCTGGCTGTCCGGCATTGAATCCTTTTCCAGCTTTTGCCAATTTTTCGAGGGTTTTATATAATGGCTCATCCTGTCCCGTTGCTTCTTTTACAAATTTTCTGAAGAAGTTTTCCAACAGCGCATATGCTTTTCCACCGCATAGGGATGCTCCTGCAAGTAAGTATTTTCCATTTAGGAAAGGTCTTGCTTCGATTCCGTTTTCTGCAAAGTACTGATCCGAAAGAACAGAAATCTGTCCGCCGGTTCCCATGTTTACCAGCAGGGTGTTGTCTTCATTTCCCACTGCACCGAGAAAGCTTGCCTGGTTATCGCCTATTGCAGTTGTTACTGTACAGTTTCGGTATGTTCCCAGTTCTTCAATTTCAGTACATACTTTTGGAAGCCACTTCTCTTCTACTCCTATTTCCTTAAGTTTCTCTGTCTCGAAGCACATTCTGCGACCGTCGAAAAGGCTGAAGCTTGCTGCATTGCTGGCGTGTACCAGCGGTGTTTTTCGCCCGGTCAGATGCATGCCAAAGTAATCCATAATGGTGCAGAAACTGACTGCTGATTCGGAAATCAGGCCATGTCTCAGATTATAAATATGTGTGACCATTCCATAACCGGACGCTGTTTTTACTTTACATTTCTCCTGGATTTCTTCTGTCAGTGAAATGCCGTTTTCCCCGCAAAGATTTCCTCTGGCATCCTGCCATGTGTATAGCGGACTGATGCATTTTCCGTCTTTATCAATGTATACGATTCCATGCATCTGTCCGGTAAGTCCTATCTTCTGTACATCAGGATATTTATCCAGAAAATAGTCTAATAAACCCTGTGCTTTCCTTGCGATCAGTTCTGCATCCTGTATTTTTTCCCATTCATTTGCAGTTGTGATAAAGCTTCCATTCTCGATTGTTTTTGATTCGAGAGTTCTTGATTTTTCTTCGGTTTTATTGTCCAGAACAACGCCGCTGATGGTTGTTGTTCCTATATCAATTCCTATTGCTTTCATAAATACGGTACTCCAATATCAAAATAAATTTCCAATAACGCCGATAAGCCTGCCGTTTTTGTTTCGACAGGCTTATGGAAATCTAATATTTATAGTTCTATGTACATTCTCGCCTCGTAAGGTTTTAAGACGTTATCTTCTCTTTCTGCATAGTTACTGATCAGAAGTTTCTTGTCTTTCATTTCTTCCAACATGTCGCAGGTTTCTGTTTCACCGTAGAAGTTGCAGAATACATAGAGTTTTGCATCTTCTGTGGTTCGTTTGTAGGCGAAGAGGTGTTCATTTTCTTCCAGGAGCATTTCGAAGTCTCCGTCTACGAATACCGGGTATTCTTTTCGGAATGCGATCAGATTCTTATAGTAGGTGAAAATGGAATTCTCATCGTTGGTCTGAGATTTGGCGTTGATGGTTTTGTAGTTTGGATTTACTTTGATCCATGGAGTGCCTGTGGTGAAGCCTGCGTTTTCTGTGTCATCCCACTGCATTGGAGTTCTGGCGTTGTCGCGGCCTTTTACATAGATGGATTCCATGATGTCTTCTTTTGCATAGCCTTTTTCCAGACGTTCTTTGTACAGGTTCAGAGTTTCGATATCTTTGTAGTCTTCGATGTCAAATTTTACGTTGGTCATTCCGAGTTCTTCGCCCTGATAAACGTATGGAGTTCCCTGTAAACCGTGGAGTAATGTTGCAAGCATTTTGGCTGATTCTACACGGTATTCTTTGTCATTACCCCAGCGGGAGACAATTCTTGGGAGATCGTGGTTGTTCCAGAAGAGGCTGTTCCATCCACATTTGTAGAGTTCTTTCTGCCATTTCTTGATGATTTGTTTAAATTTCATAAACGGGAATGGTGCAAGATCCCATTTCTCTTTTCCCTCCTGCTGGTCCAGGAGAATGTGTTCAAACTGGAACACCATGGAAAATTCGCTGCCGTCCGGGTTGCTGTAGAGTTTGGCAAGTTCGGTGGTTGCACCCCAGGTTTCGCCTACTGTGATCAGGTCACCTTTCTGGAATGTGGCTTTGCTCATTTCACGGATGTAGTTGTGAAGCATCGGTCCGTTGGCTGTGATTTTTTTGTCCGGCTCTTTTGCAATCTGGTCGATTACGTCCAGACGGAATCCGCCTACGCCTTTTTCCATCCATCCGTAGATCATGTCAAATAATTCCTGTCTGACTTTCGGGTTGTCCCAGTTCAGGTCTGGCTGTTTCACTGAAAACTGGTGGAAATAGTACTGTCCGAGTTCCGGAACCCATTCCCATGCGGAGCCTCCGAAAGATGCTTTCATATCATTCGGCAGGACTCCCTCTACACCGTCTCGCCATACATAATAGTCATGGTATGGATTGTCTTTGCTTTTCTTTGCTTCTATGAACCATTTGTGTTCATCGGAAGAATGGTTCAGGACAAGGTCCATGATCATGTAGATACCGCGTTTCTTTCCCTCTTCGATGAGACGCTGCATGTCATCGAGGCATCCAAACATTGGATCGATATCTGTGTAGTCTGAAATGTCGTAGCCGTTGTCATCCTGCGGAGATTTGAAGACCGGTGATAGCCAGATTGCACCGATTCCAAGGTCTTTCAGGTAATCCAGACGGCTGATGATTCCGTTGATATCTCCGATTCCGTCACCGTTGCTGTCCTGGAAGCTCTTTGGGTAAATCTGATATACTACGATCTTCTTCCACCATTTGTCTGCTGTGTTATTCTGCCCCATAAGTTACGTCCTCCGTTCGTATAATTAGATGTCTTTATTATACAAAGATTTTTGGCTGCGGTACAGAATAAAATATACAGAATCATATAAAAAATGGTACATCCGGCATTTGCCTGAATTGTACTTTATAATTTTTTTACAAAATATGTTCTGTTTCTTCATATTTAACAGGAATATAGATTTCTGTAACAAATTTATCCGGATCATCCGTAATTCCATTGTCAATCATAGTAATCTCGCGAGACACGCCGGTAATCTGCATTTCATGGTTATTGATATAATCTATCAGCTTCCTGTAATAGACATCTGCTTCGTTGTGGCTGCCGCGAAAACAGATAGAAACGCAGAGTTCTTCAGGATGTTGTTCTACTTCACCGTAATAGGTGTCTTCTTTGTCCAGGATAAGAAAAACTAGGTCGTATTGGTCGAAATGACCGGACTGCAGATTTTCTTTTGAAATGCCGACACCGACTTTTCCCAGAAATACGAGGGACTGGGGCTGATTTTCTTCCAGACGGCGGATCGCATATTCCAGATCCAGATAGGATCTTGGACGCAGGGAATCTTTAAGCCATACGATCCGATATGGCGGGATTTTTTTCAGATGGATCACATTTAGTTCTGCATTTCTGGAATCACGAAGATGCTGGAGACGATGGTCGATTTTTCGCTCAATCGTTTCCAGTTCCTGCTGTTTGGCAGCTACTATTTCTTTTTGTCTAAGAAGTTTTTCTTCGATTATATCAATATCACGGTTCTTCAAAAATTCAGCTATTTCATTTAATGGCATGTCAAGAACCCGTAGATAACGGATTGTATTCAGAACCTCAAACTGGCGAATGCTGTAGTATCGATAGCCGGTTTCACTGTCTGTGTATTCCGGTTTCAGGATACCGGCTTTTTCGTAATGGCGCAGGCTTCCTACGCTAAGGTTGAACATCTTTGCTACATCACCGATCTGAAATAATTTCTTGTCTTCCATATTATATCTTTTGCATCCTTCACAAATCATATTTTTTCAGAAACAGGGATTCTATCCGTTCTCTTCCAGAATCCACGTCTAATTTTTTTCTTTCAAAAACATATTCCAATCATAGTTATATAGTATATTACAGTATTCTTTTTAATTTGCCTACCATTATGTCAACTATTTTTATTTTGGGCTCAATTTTTATAGTATTTTTTTATTATTTCATCTGATTTCATTCTGTTTACTATCAGATGATTTTGTAGTATACTTATAAAGCAAAATTTACAGGCTGCTGTTTGAGAATGAACAGCAGTCTTTATTGCGTATACTTTTGAAAGGGGTTTTATCATGGAAAAGAAAAAAAGCAGCTTTTCCGGACAGATCGGGTTTGTACTGGCAGCTGCCGGCAGTGCTGTAGGTGTCGGTAACCTATGGCGTTTCCCATATCTGGCCGCAAAAGACGGCGGCGGACTTTTTCTGCTTATCTATCTGGTACTGGTGCTGACCTTTGGTTTTACACTTCTGACCTCGGATATCGCGATCGGACGCCGCACAAAAGAGAGCGCCATTGGAGCTTATACTAAGATGAATCCAAAATGGAAATTTCTGGGAGTTCTGACATTTCTGGTTCCGGTTCTCATTATGACTTATTATGCTGTGATCGGAGGATGGGTTACCAAATATGCTGTAATCTATCTGACAGGACATGCAAGTGCAGCTGCTGAAGATGGATACTTTACATCCTTTATCACTTCACCTGTCGCACCTGTAATCTTTGCACTGCTGTTCATGGCAGTTACTTCACTGATTGTTTATAACGGTGTAGAAGGCGGTATTGAGCGTGTCTCAAAATATATGATGCCGATTCTTCTGGTTCTTGTTGTAGTGATCGCAGGGTACTCCCTGACATTGAAACATACCGATGATGCAGGACAGATTCGTACAGGTATCGATGGTTTTCTTTATTATCTTACACCACATTTCGAGGGATTGACGTTCAAACGTTTCCTGCAGATCCTGCTGGATGCAATGAGCCAGTTATTCTTCTCACTGAGTGTTTCCATGGGTATCATGATCACTTATGGTTCTTATGTAAAACCAGAGATCAATCTGAACAGAGCTGTAAACCAGATTGAGATTTTTGATACCGGTGTTGCCCTGCTGGCTGGTGCGATGATCATCCCGGCTGTATTTGTTTTTTCAGGAACAGATGGTATGAGTGCAGGTCCCAGCCTGATGTTTATCTCACTGCCTAAAGTGTTTGCAGCTATGGGAAAAGCCGGAAATGTTGTAGGAATTTTGTTCTTCGTAACTACAATCTTCGCTACACTGACCTCTTGTATTTCAGTGCTGGAATCTATTACTGCAAACTGCATGGAAATCTTCCATACTACCAGAAAAAAAACTGTACTGGTATTAACTGTAATTTATCTGACTGCTTCTGCGGTTATTGCGCTTGGATATAGCATTTTCTATTTCGAGGTGAAATTGCCAAATGGTTCTGTAGGACAGCTGTTGGATATTATGGATTATATCAGCAACAGTGTTATGATGCCGCTGATTGCACTGCTGTCTACGATCCTGATTGGATGGATCAAAACACCAGATTATGTTATTGACGAAATGGAAAGCAGCGGAGATACTTTTCACAGAAAGAAACTGTATCGGGTTATGATCCGGTATGTAGCTCCGGTTATGATGTTCGTTCTGTTTCTGCAGTCTACCGGAATTTTATCTTAATCTTTCATCTACCAGTTAATTCCTATATCAGGATTGACTGGTAGATTTTTTTCTTTTATACTTTGATAATTTTTTCTCATTTCTTGTATTTTTCGCTTTAATGTGCTATCATTTTAAATTAGCAGACTTATTAATTTTCAAAACCATTTACAGACAGATAAGTCAGACGGATATTAACGATCAGACCAGGAAATTCCCTGATCTGGTTAAAACTATGGATGAGGAGTTTTATTTCATGACCAGAGAGGAATTACTTGAAAAGACACTGCGTTCTTATGCAGCTTATTATGATGTGAATCGTGACTGCCCGGAGGAGCCGTTCGTGGCAGAAGCTGTTTTTCACTCTCATAATGATGCCTATTTTCTGGTAAAGAGTGCCCGGATCGGAGAAGCAGAATCTAACGAATATGTATTTTTTGCTTCTGTAGATAGCCTGGACCGTACACTTCTGGAGCAGTTGGATACTGCTGCCTGGGAAATAGGAGTTTCCCGTGTACGTCCTCACTCTAATCACCGGAATACAGATATTTCACTGATCATTCTCGCTTCTTCCGTAGCTGAAGATGCCGCAAGAGCTGTGCCGAAACTGAAACATTATAAAAGTTACCGCATGAGTCTCTACGGTTTCAGTCATTACCGCCTGTTTGTGGCTGATCTCGCCAACGGAAATCAGCTCTGTAATGCGCAGGGGCGTTCTATGAAAAAGCTCTTTGGCAAAATAATGGTATAGACTTCACATAAGTCTTATTACACAGGGGAAAAGGAGAAAAAACATGACAGCTATATTGATTATTGTAGCAGCGATCATTCTGCTCCTGATCGGTTATGTAGGCTACGGCTCTTGGCTTGCAAAACAATGGGGCATTGATCCGAAAAAATCAACACCTGCTGTAGAAATGGAAGACGGTGTTGATTATGTTGCAGCAAAACCGGCAGTCCTTATGGGACACCATTTTTCATCTATCGCAGGTGCCGGCCCGATCAACGGACCAATCCAGGCAGCAGTATTCGGATGGGTACCGGTATTTCTGTGGTGCATCATCGGAGGCATCTTCTTCGGCGGACTTCAGGATTTCGGTTCTTTATTTGCATCTATCCGTCATAAAGGTAAATCTGTCGGTGAGATCATCCGTGATTCTATGGGACGCAGAGCCCAGAGACTCTTTACAATCTTTGCGCTTCTGGTTCTTATCTTGGTAATCGCTTCTTTCGTTAACGTTGTTGCCGGTACTTTTATGAGTGAAAGCGGATTTGGAGTGACTGGTTCTCCATCCGGAAATCAGACTACTGCTATGATTTCATTATTATTTATTGTTCTGGCAGTTATCTATGGATACATAACAAACCGTCTTGGCGTGGGTACACTTCCGGCAACGATCGGAGGCATCATTGGTATTGTTGCTATCGTTATTATTGGTCTGAACTTTGGTTTTGTTATGACACGTACAGAATGGATCGTATTTATCGGTGTGTATATCGCAGTTGCGTCCCTGGTTCCTGTATGGATCCTGCTGCAGCCACGTGATTACCTTTCCAGTTTTCTGCTTTACGGTATGATGATCCTTGCTCTTCTTGGTATCTTTGTATGCGGATTTACAGGACGTGCAAGCTTTAATATTCCGGCATTTACAGGATGGAATACCTCAATCGGAACTCTGTTCCCGGCACTGTTTATCACAGTTGCTTGCGGTGCATGTTCAGGATTCCACAGCCTGATCGCTACAGGTACTTCTTCCAAACAGCTGGATAACGAAAAGAATGCAAAACCAATTGCTTATGGTTCCATGTTGATCGAATCTGCACTTGGTATCGTTGCTCTGATTGCTGTTGGTATGGTATTTGATAAATATACAGGCGGAGCTTTTGGTGGTCCTCCAGCAGCATTTGCAGCTGGTATTGCAACAATGTTCTCTGATGAGGGCTCTTCTGCTTACAATACAATTTATGCGCTTTTAACTCTGGCTGTATCCGTATTTGCGCTGACTTCTCTGGATACAGGAACACGTCTGGGACGTTTTCTGTTCTCAGAACTTTTCCTGAAAGAAGATGAGAAAACATGGAAAGACGCAACAGGAGTACGTAAGTTCCTGGCTCATCCGCTGGTAGGTACTACTTTCCTTGTTGTGATCGGATGTATCCTTGGCGGTCTGTCATTAAGTCAGATCTGGGGACTGTTTGGTGCTGCCAATCAGCTTCTGGCTGGTATTGCGCTTATGGCTGTATGCGCATGGCTTGGACAGGCAGGTAAAAATAATAAAATGTTCTATGTACCGATGGTATTTATGCTTGCTGCAACACTCTGCAGCCTGCTTATCACTGTAAAGAATAAGATCGTTATGATCGGTGCAGGACAGGCTCTGTGGGGCGACTGGTTCCAGCTTATTTTTGCCGCAGCAATGGCTATTCTGGCACTTTTCCTTGTGGCTGAGGGTGTTCAGACATTTAAGAAACAGAAACAGGCGAAAGCAGCTGCATAAAACGATGTAGATAATCAGAAAGACCAGTACATTCAGAAGAAAAATAATTCTGAATATACTGGTCTTTTTTATTTTGTAGTCAAACGGATATTCGCGCGGTATGTCTCGGGTTTTCTGTTGCCATGCATCCGTAAGGAGCTGCCAGTGGCAGGTCCTGTAGGTGACCTTCGCTCACAAAAAACACCTCGTGGGATATTACCTTTGAACAGCAGCGCCCTGAATACAACTATTTATTTTAATTGAGAGATAACAGACCCGATATCGCCATTAATACAGATAGATTTCTGTTTGATTTCTTCAGGAGCTACTGCGTCTCCGACGTTGATGCACGCATAGGTGACGTTTTCCCATTTGTCGGTCATTTGCCAGAAAGGGTATTTGATGATGCCAGGGGTGTTATAGCCTACGCCCAGTTCAAGAAACAGGATGTTGAGATTTTTATGGCGGCAGAGAAAGTCTTCGTATCGGAATGCTGCCTGATGCCACCCCTCATCTTCTACAAAAGTGTTGTCTGCGCGTAAGTTCATGGTCATTGGGCAGCCGCACTGCGGGCAATGAGGTACGAGTCCCGGCGGGATCAGCATTTTCACTTCTTTTATATCCTTTTGAGAGTCTTCAATTAATCTGTCATTGACAATACTGAATCCTTGTGACTTTATCATTTGACGAATCACAACTTCATTATCATAAGTGTTTTGATGACATGGTGTACTGCACTGGAATAATCCGTAATCGCCCTGTGTGTAGAACAGTCGGTGTCTGTCAAATCCAGCTTTCTGGAAGCAATGATCTACATTGGTAGTAAGTATAAAGTAGTCTTTGTCTTTTACCAGATTATACAGATCTGAATATACAGGTTTCGGTGCATCCATATAGCGATTGATATAGATATATCTGCTCCAGTATGCCCAGTGTTCTTCCAGAGAATCAAAGGGATAAAAACCACCGGAATACATGTCCTGAAATCCATATTTATTTATAAAATCAGAAAAATATCTGGTAAATCTTTCTCCTGAATAAGTAAATCCCGCTGATGTAGAGAGACCTGCTCCTGCACCTATGATCACTGCATCTGCATCATTTATTTTCTGTTTTAACTGATTGATCTGTGCTGAGTAGTCTTTCGTAGATTTCTTTATCAAGGTCTTTGAAAACATTGAATATTACCCTCTTTACGCTTGTTTTTTTCTGTAAAAATGCTCTGACTTCTGTTACTGCGATTTCTGCTGCTTTGTCATTTGGAAAATGAAATTCCCCGGTTGAAATACAGCAAAACGCCACATTTTCCAGATTGTTTTCTGAGGCAAGTTCCAGGCAGGAACGATAGCAGGATGCCAGTAATCTGCAGTCGTCTGTAGTCAATCTTCCGCGAATGATCGGGCCGACGGTATGCAGAATATATTTGCACGGGAGATTATAACCCGGTGTGATTTTTGCCTGTCCGGTTGGTTCTTCATGTCCCTGTCTGTGCATTATTTCTGCGCAGTCCAAACGAAGCTGTGTGCCTGCAAATGTATGGATGCAGTTGTCTATACAGCGATGGTTCGGAACATAACATCCTGTCATTCCACTGTTGGCCGCATTTACGATCGCGTCGCACTGCAGAGTTGTGATATCGCCCTGCCATACATAGATTCCTGGTTGGATTGGTGCTAATTCTTCCAGTTTTTCAATACCTTTTTTCATAGTTTCTTCAATTAAATAAGAATCCTGTATTTTCTGGAAATCTGCATTGGTTCGTCTTGGAGGACGAATGTTCATAAGACCACGGAGAAGTAATTTCTGGTCTTCTGTTTTCTGCGGAATAGTAATTCTGTTGTATTCATCGCTTTCTTTTAACAGCTCCTGAATCAGATAGATTCGTTTTTCACTTTGATTCATAGCATATCATCCTCTCTTTCTGATTGCCTGCTTCGGACAGGCTTCCACACATCTTCCGCAGTGCAGGCACTGATTCTGGTTAATTTCTACCGGAATTTTTTCCGTATCAATACACTTCTGAGGACAGACAGAATAGCATAGTTTACATCCAATACAGAAGTCTGTTACCTCGTATCCGGACTTTATTTCTGTTGGGTTTCCCAATGTAAAGTGATCTCTTTTGATATGGGATGGATCACTGATATCAAAGAATTCACCCTCTGCCTCATATATGTTAAATACTTCCAGAACGGTTCTGGTATCCCCTGGATAGATACTTTGCATGTATGTATTTTTCTCAAAAATTTCGTCCAATTTCTCATGGTAAATGTTCTGGATTTTGCCGCGCAAGGAAACAGAGAGCTTGTCCTTTGTGGCTGACAACGCAATATATTTCTGTTCCATTAACTGGGTGTAGAATGCCTTTCCTTTTGCAGTGAGGAAATATACTCCGTTTTCATCCCAAAGCATCATGTCGATCACGCGGGTCTGTGGATGACCGTCTGCACCGATAGTGGCGATGGTGGTTGAGTGAATTTGTTCTACCAGGATTCTCAGGTAATCATTTTTGTTCATGATGAATGCTCTCCTTTTCTGGAATTTTCCATGACTTAACTGTTTCCAGCGAAGCAGAGGTATTCCGCTTCGCTGTATTATAAATATTAAGGTTAATCTTATTTTTCTTCACCTGCTATAATACTTTCGAATTACTTCACTGTTAAAACAGCTCCGACAACTCTACGTATATACTCATCTTAGCATAAATGATTTAAAATTCATATGGCGGGTTACCGGAGAAGTCAGCGATCACGCCGTGTGGATTTTCCAGATAGAATACTTCGAAGATTGGGTTGTCTGCTGTCTGGTACTGTCCTTTTACGATCGGGTTGGCAATGCACATTTCTTTTGCTGCCATGTTATTTTCGAATACGGCTTTGCCGTTCAGACGGATCCATGCGTAAGCCGGGCTGGATACGGAAATTTCGATTTCCGGATTCTGCTGCATGTCTTTGTATACGTCTTTCTGGCTGTTTGTACAGAACCATAATTTTCCGTCAAGTTCTCCTGCGAACATGAATGGGCGGCATTTTGCTTTTCCGTCACGTCCTACTGTTGCAAGATACTGTACCGGGTTCTCGTTTAAAAATTCTACTACTTTTTTCATTTTAAAATCCTCCATAATTTTATGATTTTCTTTAGTTGTGCTGTCCACTTCATTGTTCATACTGGGGACAGGTACTTTATTTATGAAATTGAAAGGTGTTATGTTTTTTATGATTGCTTTTCCCTTTCGATGACTCTATAATAAATCTATAAGTGCCTATCGTAAAGTAAGCACAATAAAGTGGTGTAGTTACCTAAAGGATACTATTGTGTAAAATGGAGGTTTTCATGGAAAATATTAAAGATAAAACTGAATCTTCAGTAAAAGAACTCCCGGCATGTCCGGTAGAAACAACTCTGACTCTGATCAGTGATAAGTGGAAAGTTCTGATCCTGCGTGATCTTCTGCAGGGGACGAAGCGCTTCGGTGAATTGAAGAAATCTATCGGACATGTAAGTCAGAAAGTTCTCACTTCCCAGCTTCGCCAGATGGAAGAATCAGGGCTGCTTACCCGTAAGGTTTATGCGGAAGTGCCGCCGCGGGTGGAATATACTTTAACAGATGTTGGATATAGTCTGAAGCCGATCATGGATGCGATGTGGGCTTGGGGCGAAGAATATAAACGCAGAAATGAGCTGAACGCCTGATTCCGTCTGAAATAACCTCATAAGATAGAAGATTCCACCGATAAATGCTGCAAACAATACGGCCATCAGCACCGCCCATAATATCATAAGTTTATTCTCCTGTTTTGTTATTTATATATTTGTTTCCAGTATTTCTTCTGTAAATTCATCCAGGCTATGATAAATTTTATCTGCAATTTTTCTGATTTCTTCAGATGGTGCCAGAACATCCGGAATCATGATTGCGGTGCATCCTGCTGCTTTACCGGCACGGATACCGTTTTCGCTGTCTTCGAAAACATAGCAGGTTTCTGGAGCACATTTAATCTGTTTTGCTGCGAGAAGAAAAATATCAGGTGCAGGTTTTCCATGTTCGACTGATTTCCCGCTGACAACAGCATCAAAGTATTCCCTTACTCCCGCCAGTCTGAGATTGCTCTCAATCTGTTCCGGGTAACTGCTGCTTGCTACTGCAAGGCGAACACCTCTGTCATGAAAAGCCTTGAGTATTCTATCAATTCCCGGTTTCTTTGGTACGTGGACTTTGAGCTTCTGACGAACGCGTTTCATACATTCTTCCATAATAATACTTCCGTCTGCAACGCCATAATGTTTCTCGATCACTCTACACATATGTGCACCGCTGGTTCCGCAGATATCTGCAACAAAGTCTTTACCAAGTGTTACACCATGCTCTGCTGCCAGTTCGTTCCATGTTTCCTGATAGATATTCTCCGTGTCAAACATGAGACCATCCATGTCAAAAATTGCGCCTGTATAATCCATTAATTTTCTTTCCTTTCTCTAATGTATAGATATTTTTCCTTCTCTCTCTCATATAAATACGTTTTAATTATACAGCATAAGAAACATTTCTGTCGAACTTTTCTATTAACTGATTTCCAAAATCACAAAACTTTACAAATACAAAAAATTGCTTTCTTACCTTGTGTACCTGTCAATGACTGTTATGATACGATTGATATCCAGCGGTTTTGCCACATGGGCGTCCATTCCGGCTTCACGGCATCTGGCGGCGTCTTCTACGAAAGCATTGGCAGTCATGGCAATGATCGGCACGTGGGAATCATCGCCTTTTTCTTTTTCCATCTGACGAATAGCTTTTGTTGCCTCATAGCCATTCATTACCGGCATCATGATGTCCATGAGAACTGCATCGTATTTCTTTCCTCTGGCATTTGCTTTGCTGACAGCTTCTATTGCTTCTTTTCCATTCCAGGCAATATCTACCATTGCTCCGGCCTCTGTCAAAAGAAATTGCGCAATTTCCTGATTCAGTTCATTATCTTCTACCAGAAGCAGTTTCTTTCCGTGAATTTCTGCACGCTCAGCAGACTCTTCTGGGACTTCTTCCTGCTGTTTGCTGTCAATTTTAAATGGAATGGTAACTGCAAAAGAAGTTCCTCTGTCTTTCTTACTATGTACCTCAATATTTCCGTTCATTTTATCAATGAGCCTCTTCACAATAGACATTCCCAGACCAGTTCCTGTATATTTTCCTCTTATTTCTTCGTTCTCCTGCGTAAAAGGTTCGAACATTTTTTGCTGAAATTCTTCACTCATTCCGATTCCTGTATCTGCGATGGTAAAACGGATGGAAATCTTCTCATTGTCATGAAAAATCTCTCTGGTATCCACCATAATACTCCCGCCGCGTCTGTTATATTTTACTGCATTTGAAAGAATATTGGTAAGAATCTGGCTTACGTGTATGTAGCTTCCTACCACATAAGGCTCCTTCAGTCCTTCCGGAGTACAGTTCGTTATCCTGACATGATACTCCTCTGCCTGAACATAAACAATTTTTATGCAATGTTCTAAAAGCTCATTTACATTGAATGGCTCCTCATAAAGCTGTATTTCACCACTCTCAAGCTTACTCATATCCAGAACATCATTAATCAGCAAAAGAAGCTGTTTCACTGCTGTTTTTTCTTTCTCTCTATTCTCTTTCAGACGTTCTACATCATCTGCGTATTTGTCGGACATTTCCAGAAGGCCCAGGATTCCGTTGATCGGAGTACGGATGTCATGACTCATTCTTGCAAGAAATTCCGATTTGGATTTATTTTCCAGATTTGCCCTGGCATAGGCTTTCTGCAATTCCAGCTTTTGCTGCTCCAGTTCCAGGTTTGCAAGACCCAGTTTCTCATTTATATGGATGATTTCTTTCTCTGCCGGGAATACTTCATCCATGCTACAAACTGAGATGATCCACATCTCTTTTCCATCGGGAAACTGGCAGTTTCTCTTAATAAATCGAACCCACAATTTATCACCATTTTTTGTAAACATGTGCATATTTCCGGCCCTTGTTTCCTCTGCAAATACCTTCTCTAAAAAATATTTTCTCTGATACGGTGAAATCATCTTCAGCAGTTTGCTTCTGGTATTCTGCTTCATCTCCTCTGCCGAATCATACCCCAGCATTTCCACCATCAGTTCACTGAACATACAAATTGGCAATCCTTCACTGTAAAACCCTCCCATAATCCCCACGCCATGGTTTTCAATAAGAATAGTACGAATCTCCGCTTCTATATTCTCTGTAAACATCACACCCTGTTTATTATCAAATAATCCTTCTCCATAATATGTTTTTATCAATGTAGTAGATTCTCCTTCCAAACCGCTTTTCTCTGGTAAATGTCTCATCATATTTTTATTTGAACTATACTTTATAGTACATTATTTTAAAGCTTTTGTCACCTGGTTTTTCCAATTTATCAAAAAAGAATCCGGCTTGCAGGATTCTCCTCCTGCGGCGGGTCGCTTCAGCGACAAAAAATCCGGCATATGTCTCACAACATACACCGGACTCCCATCTGGACAAACAAAATCATCCTCTTTATTATATTATTCTTAATTATCCCGCCATATGCAGCACTTCAAGCAAAAGTACCCAGCTCAGTCCATAATAAGTCACAACTGCCACAAGGTCATTTATAGTAGTGATCAACGGACCAGAGGCTACTGCAGGATCAATATTAATTTTCTTAAAGAACAGTGGAATACAGGTACCTACTGCACTGGAGATCAGCATTGCCAGCAACAGTGATATACCAATGCATCCCGAAACCGCATAAGCAAACATCAGTGTCTTTCCCTTAAACAGGAAAATATACAGCCCAATCAGCACAAAAGAAAAGAAACCTAAAAGACTGCCATTGCACAAACCGATACGCATTTCTTTCCATACCAGTTCCAGCTTCTGCTTTCCTGTCAGAGATTCATCCATCAGAACACGGATAGTTACAGCCAGAGACTGTGTACCTACGTTACCTGCCATATCCAGGATCAGGGACTGGAAACACATAATGATCGGAAGTGAAGTTACCACCTGTTCAAAAAGTCCTACTACAGAAGAAACAACCATTCCAAGCGCAAGCAAAATCACCAGCCACGGCATACGTTTCTTCATACTCTCTTTCAGTGGTTCTTTTAAATCTTCCTCTGCAGTCAGACCGGCCAGCTTCGCATAATCATCACCCATTTCATCATCAACCAGGTCAATAATACTTGCTGATGTGATAACGCCAAGAAGCTGATTATCATTATCAAGAACCGGAATGGAGTCCTCAGAATAATCCTTCAAATCTTCGATACAATCATCGATATTCTCCTCTGCATACACATAAGGATAGGAAGTCACTACCAGGTTCTCAAGAAGGTCATCCCGTCTTGCAATGATCAGTTCCTTCAGATCAATCGCTCCATAAAATTTCTGCTGCTCTGTTACTACGAAAATCGTAGAAATGTTATCGTTCTTTGCCGCCTGCTCAATCAGACTGCTCATCGCCTGTTTCACCGTCAGCTTGTCTGTGATCACAATGAAGTTCGTTGTCATACGACTTCCAATTTCATCATCATCAAAAGATGCGATCATCTCTACGTCACGACGAACCTCTGGTTCTAACAGATCGATTAGTATTTTCTTTTTTGTTTTCTCAAGTTTATTTAATATATCTGCCAGAGCATCTGTCTCCATTCTGGATAAAATAGCTGCTGCTTTCTTTACATCCATTTCATTCAGATACTCTACTGCATTCTCCTCATCTGTGTATTCAAAGATATCGGAGAGCATATCAGTGTCCAGAATACGGTACATTTTGTATCGCTCCTGCACAGTCAGTTCCGGCATCACATCCGCCAGGTCGTTCTCATGATAATCCTGCAGTCTTGCCGCCATAACAGCCGGAGAGGTGTTGCTGCGGATGATCTTGAGGATCTCTTTTGAATAATCCTGTACTCTTTTCTCCATCTTTTCTTCCTCCGTTTTTTGTACATAAAGACGCAAAAATCATTGCTGTTATTTTATTTCCAGCAACCGAAAATCTACGTTAAAATGCGCACGAAAAGAAAGCAGTCTGTCATATTTGCTACGTTTACTGCCACTTTTTCTATGCATTTTCCAGCACAACAAATAGTAAGTCATTAACCATCACTTACTGTTTATTCACTGCACAAATATGTAATTGCATGATTCGGGGAATTTCATAATACAGGATAAGAAATTAAAAAGACGTGAAAATATATGACTACAGCAGAACAGAACGGCTGCTATACTCATATACTCTTTTTATTTCAGATCCTGTGCTACTACTTCGCCCATGAGAATCGCAATTATCCATTCTGTTCCACCTGCCTTTTCTTTAAGTTTTATGGTTCAGAACATTCTCTCCTGTTTTCGGAAATCTGAGTCTGAACAGCAAATTTATACTGTTTCTTATTTTTGTAAACAGCATTGTTAAAATTATTTTCAATTTGCATTGTTATTGTAACCGCCTTACAGCGAAAAAGCAACCCTGTTTTCTTATTTTTTACATGAATTTTTGTTAATATTAACTTCTCTTATCTGCCAGTCTGATAAACTCTTCCATCTCTCTGGTACGGAATTTATTCTTGTGATAAAAGATCTGTCTGTACATGGAAATATGGATATCTTTTACATCCAGTGTAATGATCCGGTGTTTATAGATATCCTGCTCTACCGCAAAATATGGAAGAAATGAAAGTCCCTGATTCAATTCCAGCATACGGATGATAAATGCAGTATCACTGATTTCCAGAACCGGCGAAATAGACTGTCTGCGCAGGGCAAGCTGCTGATCCAACGCCTGTCTGTAATTGGCATGTTTCTCTGTCAGGAAAAAAGGCTCCTGCAGGATATCATCCAAAACCAGTCTGTCTTTTCCGGCAAACTTTGATGCTGCAGATGCAACAAACACTACAGGTTCCGCCAGTTCCATAACTTTTACCCAGTTCTCATCCCATCTCGGTGTATCGAGTATGTAGATCAAATCCAGTTCATTATGCTCCATCATACGGATCAGTTTCTCCGGAGAATCAATAGTGATCTGCAGATTTACCCGTGGATGGAGGGAATGAAATTCACTCAGAATCCTTGGAAATTTAGCGGTACATAATGATTCTATAGTTCCTACATGAAGAGGATTCGTCAGTTCTCTTTCCTCATTCATAGACTTACTTGCCTTGTTTACTTCATAGAGAATTTTATTCGCGGATTTCAGAAATTCTCTGCCCTGAGGTGTCAGGACTACTCTCTTTCCCATACGGTCAAACAGTCTGGTATTCAGCTCTGTTTCCAGAAGCCGCATCTGTACGGTGATCGCAGACTGGGAATATCCCAGCATCTCTGCTGTCTTTGAAAAACTCTCAAGCTGTGCCGCCTGCACAAATGTCTGTAACTGGCGTATCTCCATCTTCTCGTTTCTCCTATCTATGAATTATTTTCAATCATCATATAAAAACTATGAATTTGATTCGTTTCTATGTCAATGATATAATATCCTCACAAAGACGTCAATCGTAATTTTGTGCACATTTTACAACTCTATTTATGGACTGCTATTTGCTTTATTTCTGACAGCGCGGGTCAGCAAATAGTCAGATAGTAAGTCCATCAATACTGTTCACTGCATCCACTCCTCTGAATCAACTTCCGAACAGTACATTTTTTAGGAAAGTATAAAAAACACATTGAGAGGAAAAGATTTCTATGAAGAAAAAAAGTTTTAAATTAGGGCTTGTCCCGAAACTGATCATCGCGATCATCCTTGGTATCCTGTTCGGTCAGTTTCTTCCGGAAGGCTTCTGTCGTTTTGTTGTAACCTTATCCGGATTTTTCAGCACATTCCTGAAATTCGTCATTCCGATGATGATCCTTGCTTATGTAACCATGGGTATTGCAGACCTTTCACAGGGTGCCGGTAAACTGCTTCTGATCACTGTTGCACTTGCTTACGGTTCCACTCTGATCGCAGGTTCTTCATCCTTCCTGGTAGCTTCCAATCTGTTTCCAAGCTTTATGAGCGCAGGTGCTCTGGACCAGATCGCAGCTACTGCCGATGTATCCCTGGAACCATTTTTCTCCATTTCCTTACAGCCGGTTATGGATACGCTTTCTGCTGTTGTACTGGCGTTTATCCTTGGATTATGCCTGTCTTCTATGCGCGGAAAAGAAATTGGAAACAGCTTATACAATGGTGTAAATGATTTTTCCAAAATCATTGATAAAGTTCTTCACACAATCATTATTCCATTGCTGCCACTTTACATTTGCGGAACTTTCACAGATATGACCATCTCCGGCAAAACATTTGCCATTCTTGGTATCCTCTGGAAAGTATTCCTGGTTGTTATCCTGATGCATCTGATCTGCATTTTTATTCAGTTCTGCATTGCAGGCGCAGTCAGCAAGAAAAACCCGTTTACTCTAATCAAGAATCAGATTCCTGGATATGCAACAGCACTTGGAACTCAGTCCTCTGCTGCAACAATCCCGGTTAACCTTCAGTGCGCAGAAGCAGACGGTGTCTGCGAACAGATCCGTAATTTTGTTGTTCCGCTCTGTGCAAACATCCACATGGCAGGTTCCATGATCACAATTACAGCCTGTGCAACTGCTGTCTGTCTCATGAACCAGCTTCCGATCAGCCTTGGAACTGTCATTCCGTTTATCATGACTCTTGGTATTGCAATGGTAGCTTCCCCTGGTGCTCCGGGTGGTTCTATTATGACTGCTCTGCCATTCCTTTACATGGTATTCGGTGCAGAAGCAGGTGATCCGGACGGTGCCATCTGCGCCATCATGGTAGCTTTGTATATTACTCAGGACTCCTTCGGAACCGCATGCAATATTTCCGGCGACAATGCCATCGGCGTGATCGTTGATACTATTTATAAGAAATTTATTTTAAAGCCAGACAGTACCTCCGCAACTGTTGATGCAGAATAACAGTACAGATTACTGTAAGGCAAATAAACTACAGGAGAATGAACAATATGTCATTTATCAGTGCATTTGATGTAATGGGGCCAAACATGATCGGTCCTTCAAGTTCACATACCGCAGGCGCAGCACGCATTTCCTATCTTGCCCAGAAAATGATCGAAGGCCCATTAAAAAGAGCCGACTTCATCCTGTACGGCTCTTTTGCCAAAACCTACCGCGGACACGGTACAGACCGTGCCCTGCTTGGCGGTATCATGGGATTTTCTACAGATGATATGCGCATTCGGAATTCTTTTGATATTGCTCATGATAAAGGTCTGGAGTTCTCTTTTACTCCGAATGAGCAGGAAACAGATATTCACCCAAACACTGTAGATATCTGCATGGAAAATGAAAAAGGTCAAAAAATGACTGTACGCGGCGAATCCCTGGGCGGTGGCAAGGTCCGCATCGTAGAGATCAACCATGTACAGGTAGACTTTACAGGTGAATACAGTGCGGTAATCGTTATTCATCAGGATACTCCGGGCGTTGTAGCATATATTACCAAATGCCTGAGTGACCGTAATATTAACATTGCATTTATGCGTCTCTTCCGTGAAGGCAAAGGCGATATCGCCTACACGATCGTAGAATCTGACGGTAAACTTCCGGAAAACATTGTTCCTGCCATCCGTGAAAATCCGAATATTCATGAAGTAATGATCGTACAGATGTAAAGAAAGGAGGATTTTATCATGGATTTTAAAAATGCAAATGAGCTCTTAGCACTCTGTGAAGAAAAAAATCTTCCTGTCTCAGAGATTATGCGTATCCGTGAAATCGAGCTTGGAGAAACTGCTGCCGACATTGTTAATAAAAAAATGACACGGGTACTGGAAATTATGAAGGATGCCGCATTCTCTCCGATTAAACAACCCGTAAAATCTATGGGTGGTCTGATCGGCGGCGAAGCCAGAAAACTGAGCCTGCATGCCCAGAATAAGGAGGGGCTGTGCGGTGATCTGCTCCAAAAAGCAATCACTTATGCAATGGCTACTCTGGAAACCAATGCTTCCATGGGCCTGATCGTGGCTTCTCCTACTGCCGGTTCTGCCGGAATTGTTCCGGGACTGATGCTGGCGATGCAGGAACATTATCAGTTCTCTGATGAAAAAATCATTCAGGTCTTATTTAATGCAAGTGCCATCGGATATCTGGCAATGCGAAATGCAACAGTTGCAGGTGCTGTCGGCGGATGTCAGGCTGAGGTTGGTGTTGCATCTGCCATGGCTGCCTCTGCTGCTGTAGAACTGATGGGCGGCACTCCGAAAGAATGTACTTATGCTGCATCTACTGTTCTTATGAACATGCTTGGTCTGGTATGTGATCCGGTCGGCGGTCTGGTAGAATACCCGTGCCAGAACAGAAATGCTGCCGGAGTAGCAAACGCCATTATTGCTGCCGAAATGGCCCTTGCCGGAATCCCACAGCTGATTCCACTGGATGAAATGATCCAGACAATGTTTACAGTAGGTAAGAAACTTCCTGCCGAACTGCGTGAAACCGCCATGGGCGGATGTGCCACTACACCATCTGCATGTGAAGCATGCCATATGTGCAGCTAGTACATCGAAAAGTTAACAGACAAGTCAACGTGACAGCCGCTTAATATTCGCTGTACTATCTTATCTGTAATTTGAAATCATTATATATAGAAGAAAGAACTGTTACAGAAATCTTTTTCGGAAATCCTGTGGATTCTGAAGAAGCATCTTCCCTGTAGCAGTTCTTTTTTATTTTTTTAATTTGCTATTGACATTTTGAATTTATATGTATATATTTTATATATAAAATTTTTATATATAATTATTTTATATATTAACACAGGAGGTGATTCTATGTATTATCCTGTATCTGCATTGTTGATCGAGTTTCTGATCCTATCGATCGTGGACTCGCAGGATTCTTACGGATACGAAATCAGCCAGACCATTAAAATTGTAGCGGACATCAAAGAGTCTACTTTATACCCGATTCTGAAAAAACTAGAAAAAAGCGGCTACGTAACCACTTATTCTCAGGAATTTCAGGGACGTAAGCGTAAATATTATTCCATCACAGAGTCCGGGAAAGAACAGCTGGTCTTTCTCCATCAGGAATGGAACAGCTATCGTGATACCATTGACGGGATCATTGAAGGGAGGATAAGAAATTGACGAAAGAACAATATATGACTCAATTAAAAAAGCATCTGCGCCGTCTTCCGAAGCAGGATTATGATGACGCCATTGAATATTTTGAAGAATATTTTGGCGAAGCGGATGAGGCCGGCCAGCAGAAATTAATGGAAGAACTTGGCACGCCTAAAGAAGCTGCCAGGGATTTGATTGCCAATTTGCTGGATAAAAAGCTGGACGAGGAAGCAGATCATTCACGACCAATTCGGAAAGGTACATTGAAGATTGCCCTGCTTGCTGTCTGTGCAGCACCAATTGCAGTTCCTCTGCTGGCAGCATTGTTCGCTGTGCTGTTAAGCGTTGCAATCTGTATGTTTGCCGCATACTTATGTATCTTTGCATTTGCACTGAGTGCTTTTCTTATAGGTGCAAAGCTTTTTGTACGCGGAATTGTTGCTGTCCCATTCTCAGCTTCCGGGAGTTTCATCCTTCTTGGTCTCGGACTTCTGGGCGTCGGACTGAGCATTCTGCTCTGTATCCTCGGAATTTATCTGTGCAAATGGACCTGCCTTCTGTTTGCAAGAATGGCTCAGCTTCTTATAAGAAGAAAGAGAGGTTAATCTATTATGAAGAATCACAAAACCAGAAAATTTCTCATGACCGGCACTGTTCTCTGTGCTCTCGGACTCGTTCTCTTTGGCTCAGGAATTGCAGCCGGCGGTAAAGACTATATTGCTAATACTGACCTGAACTCCTATAACGGTTCCACCTCAACCAAAGATCATGGCAGCCACGCTGTTCTGAAAAAAACGAAAATCGATTCCTTCAGCAACCTGAATGTAGATTTCAAACACATTGATCTGGCAGTCAAGGAATCCGAGGATGATAATTTCTACCTTTCTTACAATGTTGAGACAACGAAAGGAATTGTCCCGGTTTCCTGGCAGGTAGATAACGGAACGCTGAATCTGGCAGAGTCAAATGGACATGTGTCTTCCGAATATGTCCACATCGATGTTGCTTTTCTCAAAGACCTTCTGACTGTCCGTCATTTCTCTGATAACACATCCGAAAATCGGACTAATCAGGTTATTGTTTATATTCCGCATGATCAGAAACTTAATACCTTGTCCTGTCAGCTGACTGAAGGTGATATGGAACTTACTGCTCTGACCTGTCAGAACCTCAACGTACAGGTAAATCTTGGCGATCTCGCACTGGAAGATCTGAATGTTGCAAATGTTTCTGTCACAGATAAAGAAGGAGATATTTCTATATCAGAGAGTACTATGTCTAACCTGAAACTTAATGCTTCCCTTGGTGATCTGGACATTGATTCTTCCAGCTTTACAGACAGTACATTTTCACTATCTGAAGGAGATACAACCGGAACCGATGTTGCTTTTTATAAGAACTGCCAGATTACTTCAAAAATGGGGGATATTGATCTTACTCTTCCGGAAAACAGCCTTGATGATATGACTTTGAGTCTGGATACAAACATGGGAGATATTAATGTTCCTGATAAACTGAATGGGAAACTTGTTTCTACAGACGATGAAAGCACATTTGAAAAAAATGCCCCTTCCATACAGAATCATTTGAGTATTCAGTCCGATTATGGTGATATCAGCATTGATCCCTCATAAAACGAAATCTGGCAAATCTTCTGCCAATTCCATGTATAACCAAATTTATATCAAAAAATTCTAACCGAATTTCCCCGTATAAAAAGACTGCCATGACGCTACACATTTTTATGCTGTGTATCCGACATGACAGTCTTTATTATTTATTTTCCTATCTTCTCCAGAAGTTTTGAAGTGAAGTGTGTATCAAAGAACTGTACAAACGGTCCCAGTCCAAATGCACTGACCAGTGTTCCCAGTCCTACAATTCCCCCTGCCAGCCAGCACATCAGTGCACAGAAAGCATCTGTTACTACCCTGTTCCAGAAATATGGGATTTTTTTCAGTCTCTCTGTCATAATCAGTGACATACTGTCATAAGGTGCAACGCCCTGTTTCGGCAACTGATACATCGACACACCAAAGCTTGTCACTATTACACCGATACATACGATCAGAATTCTCTGCAACAGCTGACCTGGTTCTCCCGCAGCTGAAACAATCAAGTTATAAAAAAATGTGACCACATATCCCAGAAGCAATGCATTGACAAAGGTTCCCAGTCCTATCAACTTCCTTCCTAAAATAAATTCGACTATAAATACGATCGTATTAATCATAATCAGAAAAACAGCATACTCAATTCCGGCTCTGTCAGATAGTGCCATCACCATTCCACTGAAAGGATCATTTCCTAATCCCGAAAACTTGAAGATTGCTATTCCAAGACCCAATATAATATTTCCGATACACATGACGATAACATATTTCCAGTTTATGTTTTTTATCCATTCAATCATCTCTTTCTCCTCCGTAAAATCACTTCTTTATATCATAGCAAAGCTAAAAATACTTTACAATATCCTTTCTTAAATAAGACTATTCCAAATTTGCATTTTTTTCAAATAAGTTTATAATAAAAGCCATGCGTATCCATATGCATGTTTCTGTTCACTTCGTGCACAGTAACATATACCCAAAATATAACGAGGAGACACAAATTATGGAAAAGTTAAAAGCATTTCTCAAGCGTAAAGACATCGAAATTTCTGTAAAACGATATGGAATCGATGCTCTTGGTGCCATGGCACAGGGACTTTTTTGTTCCCTTCTGATCGGTACCATTATCAATACTCTCGGAACACAGTTCCACATCTCGTTCCTTACCACCGCTGTTGCTACTGTTAATGATACACAGTATACAGTAGGATCTCTGGCTTCTGCAATGAGTGGTCCTGCCATGGCAGTTGCCATAGGTTATGCACTTCATTGTCCGCCACTGGTTCTGTTTTCACTGATCACTGTCGGTTTTGCATCTAATGCACTTGGCGGTGCAGGCGGACCGCTGGCTGTATTATTTGTTGCTATTTTTGCTTCTGAAATCGGAAAAGCAGTTTCCAAAGAAACAAAAATTGATATTCTGGTCACTCCACTTGTCACTATCGGCGTAGGTGTAGGTCTTTCTGCATGGTGGGCTCCGGCACTTGGAAGTGCAGCGATGAAAGTAGGAAATATTATTATGTGGGCCACCAATCTGCAGCCATTCCTGATGGGAATCCTGGTATCTGTATTTGTTGGTATCGCACTGACTCTGCCTATCTCATCCGCAGCAATATGCGCTGCACTCGGACTTACCGGTCTTGCAGGAGGAGCTGCTGTGGCTGGATGCAGTGCACAGATGATAGGTTTTGCAGTTATGTCATTCCGCGAAAATAAATGGGGCGGACTGGTTTCCCAGGGGATCGGAACTTCCATGCTTCAGATGGGAAATATCGTCAAAAATCCACGTATCTGGATCGCACCAATCCTTACTTCAGCCATTACCGGACCACTTGCTACCTGTCTGTTTAAACTTCAGATGAACGGTACTCCTGTTTCTTCAGGTATGGGAACCTGCGGTTTTGTAGGTCAGATCGGTGTTTATACAGGCTGGATGAATGACATTGCTGCGGGAACTAAATCTGCAGTTACAGGCTGGGACTGGGCTGGTCTTCTGCTTATCTCATTTGTCCTTCCGGCAGTTCTTTGCCCTCTTATCAATCATTTTCTGCGTAAGATTGGATGGGTTAAAGACGGAGATATGACTTTAGAATAATCTTAAAGTCCCCTGTTGCCGATATTCTCTATTTGTTTATCGGCAGCAGGGGACTTATTTTCTCAATCCCATAATCAGCCTGATTCCCACAATCATCAGTATTGGGAAAACAAGAGCTGCAAAGATTCCCATTTTCAGGTTATCACTTAATACTCCGGAAATCATTCCCACATAAGTCGGACCGGAAGAACACCCTACATCACCTGCAAGAGCAAGTAATGCAAATAATGCTGTTCCCCCTCTCTTCACTGATGCTGCGGCCATACTGAATGTTCCCGGCCACATAATCCCTACCGATAAACCGCAGACTGCACATCCCAGGATTCCAAGTGCAGGAACCGGAATGAATGCGATCATCAGGTACGAAATCATACACAAAATCGCACTGTACTGCATAAAACGTTCCAGATTGATCTTTTCTCCGAATTTTCCATAAAACGCTCTGGAACTTCCCATAAGAATCGCAAATGCCATAGGGCCTGCAAGATCACCGATAGTTTTATTAATGCCGAAGCTCTTCTCTGCAAGAGTAGATGCCCACTGGCTGACTGCCTGTTCGCTCGCACCTGCACAGAGCATCATCAGCATTAAAACCCAGAAAATTTTTTTCTTAAAAAGTTCTGCCATAGTAAGTCCTTCTTCTCCTTCATCCAGAAGCGGTGCAATCGGAACTCTAGAAAAAAGGATTCCATTGGCAATTGGAATCAGTGACCATACAATCGCCATATACTTCCAGTTTTCAATTCCAAAAATTCTGAAAAATAATGTCGAAAGAAGTACAACTCCTACATGACCCCAACAGTAGAAAGAATGCAAAAGACTCATCGCTTTTTCTTTATTATCTGTCGGACACGCTTCTACAACAGGGCTTACCAGTACTTCAAGCAGTCCTCCTCCAATCGCATAGATCATAACTGCCACCAAAAGGCCCCAGAACGGATCACTGAATACTTCCGGAAGAACCGTAAGCAGAATCAGTCCCGCCGCCGCCATGGCATGAGCAATAATCATAGACGCACGATAGCCGATCCTGTCTACAAATCCGATAGATACCAGGTCTACCAGAAGCTGGATTCCAAAGTTAAAAGTAACCAGAAGTGTAATCCTCTGCAATGATATCCCATAGCTGTTCTGGAATGTCAGAAACAATAATGGTACAAAATTGTTAACGATTGCCTGTACAACATATCCTATAAAACATGCCTGTACTGTTTTGTTATAGCTTGTTTTCATCTGATGTATATTGTGCCAAAAATTAATTTATTAAACAATCTAATGTCTGGATTTCTTATTTCCACGTTGTCGTCGATCGCCGCAGTCACTGCTGTGTCTCCATCTTCCGTCATAAATAAAAAATGTATACTGTAAGATTGTTTCAAAAATCAACTTGTCGGTACAATATTTCCCCTCCTCTCTGTAAATTTTAATGTCAAGCGGATAAAATCATCCGCTTCGCTACTTGCTCATAACCAAATAACTGCTTGCTTGATTTGGTTAAAATATAAAATACACGGTTGAATCTCTCAGTCAGCATTCCATTATTTTCTATACTGATAATTAACAATGTGCCAACCAAATTGATATTGTCATCAACTCATCGGCACATCATAGTGTATCACATATTTTTTGTATTTTCTTCCGTTATCTTTTGTTTTTATAACAAATTTCTATACTATTTTTACTTTTATATACTTACCTCTTCGTCCGTATGAAGCAATGCGCTTTTGGCAAGTCGGTCAGCTTCTTCATTATAATGGTTCCCTGTATGGGCTGCTACTTTGCAAAACGAAATATGAACCGCTTTTCCTGCATTCTGCATATAAGCTGCGTACTTGCTGGTAAGAGGTGTCTTTGCTCTCCATACACCTGTTACCCATTTCTCAACTCCTTCATAATCGTAGCGGATTTCTACAGCAGGATATCCATTCTCCTGTGCCCATTTCACGGCATTCATAGCACCAAGCATCTCTCCGGCTACATTTCGAATTGCAACTCCCGCAGGATCACTTCCGCTTCCGGATTTACGGATTTCGTCCCCGTCCGGTGTAAGGATCACACAGCCAAATGCGTATCTTCCAATGTTTTTTTCAAAACTTCCATCAACATAAGCAATAACCATATTTTCAGGCACTTCTACTACTCCTGCTGCCTCTCTTGCCTTGTTCCCCGACACAGTTTCAGCTATCTTCATGTTCAGAAATGCCATAGCTTCTTCTCTGTCTGTGAAGCCTCGAAATTCAGCTCCTGAATATCCCGCTGTCGCTTTCTGACACTCTGCCCAGGTATTGAATAAACCTGTTTTATGACCTTTTCTCACCGCATAGATTTTCTTTTTTGCCATATATTATTTCCTTTCACCTAATATTCCCTATCCATACTTTTTTGCTCTTTTCATGATGTTAACATTCCTCTACTATAATTTCAAGTCATCCTTTACCCCGAAGAAAGATCAGATCAACTTCCCGGCTACCGTTCCTTCCTCTGCTACCACTACAGTTTAACTATTTGAAAATCCTTTTCCCATTTCCAAAAAACTCGGTTGACAACCACCATAATTCAAATGTATAATAATTAGCAATAAACAACAGTCAGATAATAAAAGCAAAATGCAGTGACAGGGAGGAGTATACAACCCCGCGAAGCACAGAGAGAAAGCGGTTGGTGCGAGCTTTCATGAACGAGTTGTAGAAGTAGCCCTTGAGCAGTGAACCCAACAGCATATCCTGATATGCCCAGTAGGCTTCAACGTCAGTTCCACGTTACAGGAACACAGTATATCAGTACTGACA
>ERZ1106969.774-NODE-774-length-28690-cov-19.823503_pt1 | contig 28690 bp, 45 predicted proteins | sample MGYA00403685_ERZ1106969 | MGnify/ENA primary metagenome ERZ1106969 (study PRJEB35170, sample SAMEA104062416) | human gut metagenome | biome: human gut; feature: human-associated habitat; material: faeces | place: Denmark | collected 2012-05-18 ... | reverse complement strand
CCTGCTCTGCCTGCTCTGCCTGCTCTGCCTGCTCTGCCTGCTCTGCCTGCTCTGCCTGCTCTGCAGCATCATTACCCGGCGTAGCCACTTCCAGCGCTTGCTCTTCCACTTCGCCCACCACCGACACACGACCAGCAAAAGCTGCAGGAACGTCCGCCGCGACGAATTCGTGGCCAACAGGAAGTTGCTGGAAGACGCCATCAATCATGCCCCAGCAGCCGGTTTTCTCGACCTTTAACGTTTTCATGCTTTCTCCCGAAGAAAAGGGGCCGAAGCCCCTTAACCCTGTGCGTTGAAGACTTTAGAGCGACCGTTGAAATCACGCTTAATCTGCAGACCAACTGCACTCCAGACCAGAGTGTTGTAGTTGTCGAACGGATTCTGTCGCGGGATCATGAAGGTGCCCACCGGCGCGGCGATGCGCGTCTTGATGTACTGCGAGTTGCGCACGTACGCAATGAAGTGGTTACCGGTAAGCTTAAAGGTCTGGTTGAACGACTCGATGCGACCATAGCGCAGGATGTATTCAAGCACGGTGCCTTCTTTGAAGCCCGCGGCATCGGAATACGGTCGGTTCAGGTTGCGCATGATGTCCGGAGACGCCCACAACTTAACCTTCTCCTGCACGTAGTTATCATCCAGAAGCTTGGCGAACGGGCCGGTGAAGAATGCCACTGATTCATCAGGAGTAGAGGTGGTCAGGTCAATATTCAGACCAGATGCACTCAGATCCACCTGGTTGGTGTTGGCGTGGTTGGTGATACCAGCACCGACATAACCCTTCACCTTCACTTTCCCGTCACCAGAAAGCATGTAGTCAGCCATGTCTTCACGGATAGCGGCAACGTGCGCTTCCTGATCGTCAGCCATCGCGTCGAGGTTTTCCGACTGCATGCCGTTCCATTCACGCCATTCACGGCCGTAGCCAGTGTTGAAAATCGGGATTGGGTCGCCAGCTTCGTCGTAGATGACTTTATCCAGCTCTTCCGGAACATGGCCAGTCAGTGAGCGATGAACCTTGCCAGCGTCACTGGAAACGCGGTACAGCGCAGCCGTCTTGCCGATAGAGATCGGCGTACCGAGACCGAGCAGGTCATCAAGCAGGCCGTTGCCTTCGTCGTTGCGGAAGACTCGGGTGGTGATGTTGTCAACTTCACGCCAGTAGTCTTTAGAGATCAGCGCAGCCTGGTTAACTTCCAGCGCGCCGCCGTACTGGGCGGAAATGTTGTTCTGGTTAACGTTGAAGGATTCGCGCTGCATCAGCAGCTGATTCCATGCCTTCTTGATCTGGTTATGTTCAGTAACCAGCTTTTTGTTAAATACGATCATGCTCATGCGGTAGCTTTCCCTGATTTGCGAACTTTCACGAGCTGGGCTTCAGCACCAACGGTGATTTTTTCGCGTGAAAAGAAGAGGACCTGGTCGGTGGCTGGAGTGGTCGACTTGGCCAGTGTGCCGTCACCGGCAGAAACCAGACCTTCGTTTTCCAGCAACACTTCGCCAGCCTTTACCAGCATGTGGTAATCGACATCGTCTTCGCACATGATGGCCGCGCCAGTATCCCCGGCCGGCACTGCATCGCGGATATCACCGCCGCCGATATAATTGTGCTGGAGCGCCAGGGCTACCCCTGCACCACCGGCCACATTGTGAACAGCCAGTTTCCCTGTGCTATCCAGCATTACCAGAGATCCTGGCTTCACTGCTGCCGCCATGATTGCTTCAATGACCTGCGGGTCATTCTTGCGGGCCGGGCCCGCGATTACGGTATGGAAACGAGGTGCGAGAGCCATTATTCAGGAGCCTCCATAGAAAGGATTTCACTTTGAGCGCCATTCCCCTGGAATGCCGGGTTCAGACCGGTGCTAGTCTGGCACTGCGAGTACATGTCGTTCAGCGCTTCGCCGGCCAGCGAGTTGATCGCCGCTTCGGTCATGAACGGGAATTTCGCTTTGACCGCTTCACGCTTGGTCTTGAGGTCTTTTTCAGCATTGGCCTGAAGCTGGGTTTTCAGCGTGCTGATCTCGTCGGTAAGCGGCTTAATCGCCAGATTTACTGCCGCGGTAATCGCGTCAGAGTTAATCTGAGTACCCGGCTGGTCGCCTGCTTTCTTCTGTACCTGCTGGTTATAGGCATCCCAGACCTGATCGTCGGTCAGCCCCTCGGTTTTAACGCCTGCGGCATTGAGCGCGGCGATCATCTTCTCTTTCATCGGGTTTGTTTCTCCGTTGGTTTTGACTTCGTACTCAGTTGGTTTGCGCACGACCTCTACTGGATCGCCGACCAGCGTGACCGTGCTGTCGTCGATGAGGTATTTTTGCTGGAAGAGCTTATTGCCCTCTTCGAAAATGAATTTGTCGGGCCATACGGTCACGACATAGCGATAAACATCGCTGCCTGACGGCGCGCGAATGGCTTCACGCAGCATCTGGTAGATTTCATCGAATGAGGCATCTGAGTTATGGGTGAGGAAGAACTTCACTTTGTTCAGCAGGCCATCTTTGAGGCTATTTGCGGCTTCAACGAGGCTTGCAGTCTCGACTTTGCCTTCCTGACCATCAGCATTCACGAACATGCCGACGCCTTCTTCTGGAGTACCGGCTCCAGGCTCATCGAGCAGGATAGCGATATGGTCGAACTGCATATTGCGAGCGATCCATGAGTATTTCTTCTGCTTCGACTCGCCTGATTTTCTCTCTTTGTTCGTGAGTAAGCCGGTAGACAGGTGGATCGGGTCGGTGTTGGTGCCGGCGATCATCTCATCGAGGCGATTAATCAGGCGTTTACCGTCAGGCTTTGTCTCGGCGACCGCCTTATTGATATAAACGTCCATGACGACCTGGTCGCCTGACTTGCTGACGTTCTGCGCCCATGCTCCGACGTGATAGCTGTTAATGGCCCGCGGGTCATTGGCGCTGACATATTTGCCATCTACCATCGGGTGCGGAAGAGGCATCAGCTTGCCTTCCATCGTCTGGTAGCTCTTGTTAATCTCCTCCGCCGGGTACAGGCCGCCATTCATAACAATGTCATCGACGATCGGAACCGCACTACGAATGACGTAGTGCTCCTGGCCGTTGATGGTTGTCGTTGAGATGTTGGAGGCGTTGATGGCGAGGGATTTAACGTGGATGCTGGATAGCTTCACGTTGCGTCCTCATTGGTGGATTTCGGGAAATAAAAAAGTCGTCTAAGCGGCCTTGGTAAGGTGGTGAGGTGACTGGACTCGAACCAGTACTCAGGTTCAGCATTAGCATCATGCCTGCCCTGCCGGATAACCGGTTGATGCATTACTCTACCCATCTAACCCGCAAGCGGGGATTGAGTTACACCTCATTTTCTTTAAGCAGCCTCAGCTTTCGTCCACTGCTGGCGCTCTTTTGCCAGCTTCTCAGCTAACCCCTGATTGAAAATGCTGCCGTCATCGTTAAGCAGCACCGGAATCTGGCTGCAATAGCAGTTGTACCGGTTTCCGTTCTCGGCGTAGAAGTCTCGCACCTGCTCGGTGGTGTAGACCTTTCCGTGACGGCTGGCGTGCCAGCTGCGCGTCGTCGGCTTGAGTGCCGATAGCCATAGCAGGCCAGTATTCAGACCTAAACGGTCAGCAGCCCAGTCCGTCTCGTTCCATTGCGCCTGGCGAAGCGCGCCTACCTGCTCAGTCTGAGCGATAGTCTTGGCGCGGCTCATAGAGACATCAAGGCGCTTGCTTATCACCTGCGCCGTTTCGCGGGGATTCACACCGCGCCCAACGGCATCCGCGATGATGTTCGCCAGGTCACCGCGCGCCCGGTCAGCTTCCAGTTTCCAGTCGCTATACGTGCTGATGTAGGCACTGGCGATCTGGTTCTGGTATACAGGGCTGCTTAAAAGCTGCTGAAGCGTCGTCTGGCTGGCGTACACCTGAGACTGCTGCGAGAGGTTGTTGAATGCCTCCAACGTTCCGCGCTGCGCCTCTGCGGCGACGTAATCCATCGCCCACAGGTTTTGTTCGCCGCCTTCCAGCAGGTAATCGTCGAGAATAACCTGCACCGCTTCGAGCAGGTCGGCCAGTTCCTGCGCTGACATGTCGTAGATGAACTTGCCAGCGTTGACCTGGTAGAGCGTTGGCTCTGCACCGTTAACGTGACACAGGAAATGCCAGCTGTGGCTGTTAACCTCTCGCTCACGCCCGGTCAGGCGCTGGTCGAAGAGCGATTTCAGAGCGCGCTTGATGCCGAGATACCGATCCTCGATATCCCGGAACATCGCGGTTACCTGCTTGGCCGTTCGGGTCGGGTCAACCTTGCTGCGCGGAACTATCGGCAGCCCCACCTTTGCCGTCTGCTCCGGTGTCATCGGCCAGTGGATCATCGGTTGTCACCTTGTCATTCGGGTTAGGTGGTTGCTTTGGCTCAGGCAGAGGGTCGAGGCCTACAATCTCGCGAAGTTCGTTGGCAGTGAATGGCGGCTCGCCACCATAGAAGCCCGACGTTTTCTGCACGATATCGGCCAGTTTCGAAGCGTTCTCGATTTTCTCTTTCTCGCCCGGAGCTAGCAGGTCTGACCATGAAATGGTGACCTCTCCATTTGTCGGCGGATCGATAATACCCAGCGTCCAGAAGCGTTCCAGCAAGGCTGTGATTCGGTCAGTCAGGAAGCCGTTGCGGCGGGTATTGCGGCGAATGGCCCAGTCGGTTTTATCCTCATCGCTCGCCAGGCGCCCGGTCTGCTGACCAAACAGGATGGTGAACGGGATTTGAACTGATGCCGCCAGTTCGTTGGCGGTGACCTCCCACGTCGGCCCCGGGTCTCCTGGTGTCACGCTCAGAACGTGCATCTGCCCGGCCTGCATAACCGCCGCCGCATCGGTGCCGCGGTTAAGCTTGTTGACCTTATCGCCCATCGCTTCGCCGAGGTCAGCATACCCAGCTTTCTTAGCCTGGTCGGCAAGGGTGGCCATGTCTGTTTCTTTGCTGAACTCGACCGCGATCTGCCGGCTGGCGTTCTTCAGGAACCCCTCAGCGCCACCACCGGAAATCTTCTCAAGGTCGAGTCCTTTGTTGTATCCGGCCTCAAGAAGCGGGATGCCCGACAGGACGTTGTCATCCTCTGAGCCTTCGCAGAACAGGATTACCCTGCTCGGATGCACAGGCTCACCGCGCGTCGGTCCGACGAAAGCCTCGTCTCCAACCGGCTGCTCGTTGAAGTTGAACATCTTCGGCTGGCCGAACGTCTCGGACTGGCGATCGTTATCCCATTCTGCGACAGTTAACTGCGGCTCCCATACAGGGATCAGCTTAACCAGAGCTGCTTCACCGAGATTCTTCACCAGAGCGGTGTCAACTTCCTCATTCCATGACCGGTTATCTTTTATCTGCAGTAACAACGCGGAGTATCGCCCCACCATATTGCGGCGATCGGCATCCTTCACCTTCGGCCACCATTTCTTCATGAACCTGGTGACTTTCTTTTCCCACGGGTTAGTTTTCTTCGCCTCCTGGGACTCATCACCGTCAACGATGACCGGATAGTCCTGCCAGCATCCATCAAGAAGGCGATGCACAACAGCGAATCCGACGGCGTTGCGCCGGTACATGTTGTAAAAGTCATGGAAGGTAATGGTTCGCGGGTAGCCAAATTCCTGATAGAGCGTCGGGCGCTTGGTATTGCCCCCGCCGATACCGATGGCGTTAAGGTAATTCGCTCGCCGCATTTCAGTGGCGAGATTGTTCACAGCCAGTTGAAGGCCGTTATCTTGTTCGCTCACTGGCGATGCTCCTTAGAAGAATACTGCGCCGACTTGCGCTTTGTGCTTGATATACCCGTCCAGACCGTACCGGACACCGTCCCAGCAGTGGTTATTCTTGTCCTCTATGACCGGCAAGACTTCGCCAGTGATCCGGTCAGTTTTGTACGAGTAGAGCCGGGCCTCTTTCGCCGTCTCTTTGCAGCGTGGGTGAATGATGATTTTCTTAAAACCACGCAGGCAAGTTATCCCATCCTCAACACTACCCTGCCATTTCTGAGCTGCTGAGATATTGAAACCCTGGCCCTTGATATGGCTGATAGTTTCAGGTCTGGAGTTGTCGGCTTTGATAGGCCATTTGCGAGCATCGGGTATTCCGGGGAATTTCGCCTCGTCAGTAACCTTCCAGTCTTCAAGCTGTTTCGGCGTGGCATCGGTTTTTCCAGCGTAAAACTTCCACATGTCATCAAGCTCTACACCATTGCCGTAGGCCTCGTATTCGATGTAGAGGTTGTTATCCAGAATGAACATCCGAATAAGCGTGCTCGGGTCTTTTGCGAAACCGAAGTCGGCGCCGAACAGCAGGCGCTCTGATTTCTTCCAGAGGTCGTCTTCAAAGCTCTGCACGACGTATTTATTCGCCAGCACCTGCTTGTCTGAGTTCTCCAGGTAAGCGCCTTCCCAAATCCACGCATAATCGGCGTAGTCGAGGTTTTCCAGATCTTCGAGGCGCTCTTCTTCGAGTACATCCGGGAACCACGGATTGTCGTTGTAGTTCATCTCGACAATCATCGAGCTTTTCGGCGGGTTCTTTCTGAAGAGTTTGTCAGTGGCGCTGCCGTCTTTCTCCGGGTTCCATGTCACCCAGATTTCAGAGCCATTTTCACGCACCGTCGGGCGCAGCTTCTTCCAGGCCGTCGCCGATACCGACTCAGCCTCATCTACCCACGCAACCAGAATGCGCGCCTTTGACTTAATACTGTCGAGGTTGTGGCGCAAGCCGCAGAAGACGTAGCTAACGTTGCGGTTTTTGGTGCGGATGTACTTTTCGCCAATATCGAAGTAATCATCCAGCCAGGGAACAGACCGGATCGCCTGTTTTACTTCCTCCATCGATGACTCTTCGAGGGAGTTCATAAACTCGCGAGCGCAGAGAATGACGCCGCTTAATCCGCTTTCGGCTGCCTGATACGCTTTAACCGCACTCATCAGCGCGAATGTGCGCGTCTTTGCAGAACCTCGGCCACCATGCGCGCCACGATAGCGAATGCCCTCTGTCGCGAATACGGGAACGAGCTTCGCCGGGATTTGTAGGTCAACCTGACTTTCCATTAGTTGGCTCTACTCCTACCAGTCTGATCGTCGTTGGTCGCGGCGACATGCTACCGTCAGGGCTGGTGTGTTCGACTTTTTGCTTATTGCTGTAAGCCTCACCCACCTCTTTGGCTGCCTGCTCCAGAAGTTGGGCCGTCATGCCGATGTTCTTCATGTTCTCGGCAGTCGTCGACATTCGCTGCAGGACGCGCAGACGGTAGGCCTTGTTGGCGATCGGGATATCGGAAATTTCGTTGAGGAATCGGTCGCGGGTGCGGTTGAAAAGGTCGACCCATTTTTTGGCGAGCGTCTTGCCGCTAACCTTTGTCGGGTCGTGAGTTTCAACCTGCTGCCTAGTGATGGTGATACCGAAATCTTTCTGGACAGCCTCGACCACCTGCGAAGGCGTGTCATAGCACGCAAGCATTTGAACGATGGCGGCTTTCACCTCTGGTTTTAGTGCAGCCATGTTTCACCATCCGTCCAGTACAGTCCAGTTATTAAGCCAGTTTCAGCATGCAAGTCCCGCACGCTCTGGCAACATCGATATGAGCAACCTCCGCCGGCCTGTTAGCCGCATCCACCATTTCCTGCACGTCTTTGCTGGCGCCGTAACGCCGGACCACTCCGACGAACTCCTCGACGTCATGGCCGCGAAGCTTCAGAACCGGCATACCGGTCTCTTTGTTGAACTTCGGTGCGCCATAGTCATCGGTAGCCTGGGCGATGTGGTAAAGCTCATGCTCAACCAGTGCGCAGAACTCCAGATCGTTGCATTGCTCGCAGTAGTCGGCAGCCAGGGTGATGATGAACTTCGGTATGCGGCCGAACCATTCATGCATCTGCTGCTCCATGCGGGATTTCTGCCAGCCACCGGCGCGCATCATTACCTGCTCACACTGGCCCAGTACAATGCGCCCGCTTTTGGCGAATGAGCCAGAAGCCCACATGAACGCGACATCAGCGTCGACCAGGTGCGTATGGTCAGGGTTATGGATTTGACCCTCTTCGGAGAGGATGTTCTGATTTACCCATTCGCCGATTTCGGCAGCAGGGATCAGACGGGTATATGGCAGCCAGTTTTCGCCAGTGAAGTTGACGGGAGGGTATGGTCTGCGATTTTCATTTTCAGTCATGCAGAACAATCCTCTAGGCACCGAAGATACTTGCTCGATAATTTCGACACAGATACATCAACAAACTTATATAAAACTCTGCCGATGGCGCTTTTCAGACACCATTTGCAGAACTTTATAATTACGCCTGCTTGCCAATTACAGGGCCAATCCGGATACACTTCTTAGTGAGCCAGCCCCAGCGCAAAAGCACTGAAAGGATGAGCAGCGGCTTCATGTATGGGCGAAGCTTAATTTCCGCCATTAGGATTCCAGTAGTGCGCATATGTCTCACCTCGTTGTGACATTATCGAGCCACCTCTGGAAGTGGGTCTGTAATGCCATGTCTCTCTGACGGAGGGGTGCCATCAAATGAAGATCTGTCCTATTGACAAAAAGCACATAGCTAAAATTTGGGTAATGAAAAAACCACACGGTCATTGTATGCTTCCCCTGTTTTGATAAGTGGAACATAACTATGAGCATATGGAATTTTTTATCTTTTGATGCAAAGGCCAAAATCATCAATGCATTACCTCTGGCGTATGCAAATTTTATTGGCCATCAGCACATCACAGCAGACTCACAAAACGGCGATACAGACTGGCTCGGACAACCCCTCCCGGTCGAGCTTGCCGAAATTAGTGATTTCAATAAATCGACCGGCGAATTCACCTTCTCTTTTATCAAGCCTCAACCGAATGGTGGTTCTTTTCATTCATACAGAACAAGGATGTGCATAACCGAAACTCAGGAAGGCTTAGCATTTAGCGCTGCTGGAAAACAGGTTTCTGTTTCCAAAAAACCCACCAAAGAGATGCTTAGCGAGGTCATTGCTCTTGCCGTTGAAAGCGGAGTGCCTTACAACCAATAACCTCTGCAACTAACCAACGCATTTGTACCTCCCTTTCCCTCTGCATTATCGAAGCCCCTCAGTGAAGGACTTCTTTAATGCAGGCTCTTATCATTTGTACGCTATCCCCAGCAAAGGATATTCATGTAATTATCCCCTGCATGGGATAATGACTTCAGGAAATGCGTGTCGATATAGTCCGGCTACTGATTTCCTCGTTTCTTTTCCGCCTGCCTGATGTCAGCCTTATCCCGGTTGCACTGCCCCAGCGCTGATAGCAGGCTGACGTTTAAATCCAGGCTCTGGCCCCACGTCAGGTTGTCGGGGATTTCCGGTTGCGGGGTGTCAGCCGTCAGGCTGGCCGGTAACGGGACCACCGGCACTTTGACGTAGACCGTTCGCGAATTGTTGCAGCCGCTTAACTGCGCCAGCAGGCACAGGGCGATTAGTGCAATCATCATTCGCAACAGCAGCCTTGATATCTGCCGAGGCTCCCGATGCGTCCAGTGCGATCTGCTCTTTTGCATGCTGATTAGCCTCGGAGATGGTGTTGAAGATGGTCATGGTGGTCAGAACGTTGGATGTGATCGCCTGCGCTGCGTTTACCTGCTGTTCTGCATTATCAGCGCGAGTTTTTTCCGCCTGATACGCCTCATGGAAGTGACTCAGCCCCCACCAAAGGATAAGAATCAGGCTAATTATGGCGACGCCAAAAACTGCTATTGTGCGGCTCATTTCTGCCCCCACAGACAAACTTCGCGCTCAATCTCGCGGCGAGTTACCAGGCCTTTCCACTGCTTACCCTTGGCGTAGGTCCAGCGGCGCAGCTGATCACATGCACCTTTCTGGTCGCCCTGGTTGATTTTGCGCAGCAGCGTGGAGGTCTGGAAATTGCCAGCGCCGACGTTATAGGCGAAAGAGTACAAAGCCCCGCGCATTGTCTCGGGGATCGGCTTCTGGATGTATGGGTCAATCTGGCGAGCAACGGTGTTCAGGTCTTTGCTGAGCAGCGCACGGCATTCAGCCTCGGTGTACTTCTTGCCGAGCATGAGGTCTTTTCCAGTATGGCCATAGCAGACAGTCCAGACGCCTACCACATCCTGATAGGGGTTGTATCGCACACCTTCAAGACCATCGTTACCGGTTGGGCCAGTGATGAGCGCAGAGGCAATGGCTATGGCGCCACCACCGCCAGCGATCACGCCAATCAGTTTTTTCCTCATTGATGGCGTCATGCTCACCCCTGTGTATCACTTGCGATCCGCTTCAAGGCCTCGGTTACCACTTCGGCTGAAGCCGGGCGATCACTTCCTGGCTTAGCGGAGACATCAGCCAGATAACTGGCCAACAGCTGCGTGCGTTTTTTCTCTTCATCCAGTCGCTCTCGCTCTTCTTTACGCTTTGCGTAATACGTCTTGATTGTGAAGAAGGCAGAGATCAGGGCGCCAATGATGAAGACATAATCCTGCAGACTCAGGACAGAAAAGATACCAAGCAAGGCTGACCACCAGTAAGGCAGATTGTGACCATCAGTTGGGTTCATACGTCGCATCTCTCACCTCCGATAATGTTCGGGGTGCTATCTGTAGTCAGTAAAAGATTCAGGGCCGTCGGGCTGATTTACCAACAAAGCGTCGAGGGTGATTCCCGCGACCCTGAAATAAAAAAAGGCCACGCTAAAGCGCAGCCCTTTAATGTCTTATGGTTTGTAGCAATGCCTTAATCAGGCGAAAAAAAGCCCGCTCAGAGGAACGGGCAGAAAGTAGGCATTCTAGGTAGTAACAAACGAAAGCGCACCTAATAGTCCGAGCTACCGATTTACCAGGAGAGCGCTCGCTTTTTCCGTTACTGCCTTTTAAACATAGATGGAGGAGCCGAAACAGCAACCCCACTACCAAATGTCTTAGTAGTACTGCGTGGTGCCGGGTGCCTCCCGGTGAGCATGTCCCAGCCGACATGGCCCGCGCTGCATTTACAGATCACTGTAAGTGACTGGTCGCCCCACCGCACAGGGGGATTCACCACACGAATAGATTAACAAGATGTTAATTTTCTGGTCAATAAGATGTAAGCAAATGATGACATGCAGTTTTCTTATTGCTGAGTAACTTCAGTCTGGTTCAGAGCTCTTACCGGCGGGTGTCAACGTGTCGTGCAGCACGTCTCAACCCAAGAGCCCTGACCGGATCACACAACCACACTCTCGCAGTGGCCGCGCTCATGCCCTTGAGACCTTGTCGCTCATCGCCGCTCATAACCGGTGCGCGTCTGGCGTTCGCGCTGCTTTACCGTCATACCCTTTTCCTCGATTACCCTGACCAGCGGTATGTCGCAGTTTGGACCTGCGTCTGGCTCCCTCAAGGAGACTCGGGGCCACATCATGACTGTGGCTTGTAAACGCGGTCTATCCGTTTATCTTTCACATTTCCCGCCCCCAGAAACGCAAAAGCCCCGACGTTTCCGCCAGGGCATTTTTATTCTTCATGCCGCCACTTAAAGTTAAGGCAGCATATCAAAGCAGACTCAAATATGACGCATTTAATCCAGTTTTGCAAGAGTTGAGTCAAAATTTGTCGCCTTTTGTTGTGAACGTGATCGCGTAACCTGCAAAAGAGAATCGCTATCAAGGCGCCGCAAGGTGGTTTTCATCTCCTCCCACCGCTCTGTAAACGTTTCTGACCAGTTCTTCGGGGTCACTCCGACCAGAGAGGCAAGTTTTTGGTATTCATACGTCTCCCGCCCTGCCAGCTCGGCTTTGACATCCTGCGCCGCCAGCCAGATAAGTTGACGGAGGCGATCGACTGTTTTCTTTGCAATGCGCGCGCCGGCCAGCTTCTTGCTGAATTGCTCCCATGCCCACCGGGTGATCGTCTCCTGGTGCTCCCAGCGGATATTGTCGCTGTAGTTCCAGAGCAGCCACGCTTTCTGGTGGTCTTCAAGCGACAGCAGAGCCCGGCGCCAACTGGCCGTAGAATACTCAACGGGCAGAACGAGAGCGATTGATGAACTCTTAGCGCGGGACTGCTGCCCGGGAATTGGCGGGCTGGATGGGTTTACCATGCGGCCGGTTACCGGGTCGGCTACTTTCTTCCTTCCCAGGCTGCGCGCCGTAGCGGTGAATTGTGCGTTTTCTGCAAAGGCTACCAGTTGCCCTTTCGTCGCACCGCTCAGATCGGCGGTGGCCACTATCAGCTGCTGGCGAACAAATTCAAGGTATTGAGCTGTCATGCTGTCTCTCCCAGGGTCTGATAGATGCGAACAAAGTTTCTCAGTATGCGGTAGTCAACCAGTACGGTGCCGCGGTGCCGGCAGAGGCGGAGCTTTTGCCAGCGGTCGCGGATGCGTTCGATAACGTCACGGCTCATGCGGCCTCCCGTTGTTTCAGTGCTTTGAGCTTGGCGCGGTACTCATCGCGAATACGAATAAAGTCTTCCCGGCGGTAGTTGGTCATTTCGTGGGGTCCGTTAAGCCAGTCGACATACTCCTGTCCGTAACGAGCGACCAGGCCAGCTTCGTATTGCTGAGCAACTGTCGCCTCTTTGGCGGTGTACTTACCGGCCCCGGCATTGCACGATTTGCACTGCTTATGAGCGTTGCGCTCTTCAAAACGCAACTCAGGGTAAGCGCCGACCGTTTTGAAGTGGCCGCAGTCCCACTGGCCGCCATGCAGATCAGGCGGGTTGGTCTCGCCGCAACTGATGCATGGCAAACCAGCATCACGAGCGCGGATGTAGGCGTTGAATGCCTTCTGAGCCTGGGCTTTGTAGTAACCGTTAGGTCTGAGTTCAGCCAATCTTGCTTTACGGCGCTGGCGCCCCTCTTTCTCGGATTCGCGCTGGCGCTTCACCGCCCTGGCCTTCGCCACTTCCCGGGCTTTTGCTGTCTGTTTTTTGCCGATCGCGCTGGCGCATTCAAAACTGCATACCACCTGCCCTTCCCGGGCAGGATGGAACCATTCGCGGCAGTGGGCGCATTTACGACGTGCTGGTTTACGCATGTGGCCTCCGTGCTCTCAGGCGTAGCCACTTCTTATCGACCAGGCGGGCGGTGTAGTCTTTCAGGGTCGGGATGTCAGAAGGCTTAACTTCTACCTTGCGCTTGCGGCGCGCCGGCACGCGGAAGATGCCGCGTTCCATTACTTTGGCGAGAAGACATTGCATAGCCATCACCCCGCAAAGCTCAGCAACTGACTGGCGGCATTTTCAGCCTCAGCCGGCGAGTGGAATTTGCGACGCAGAATGTAGTTCCAGAGCACATTCAGCACTGATTTGTAGACGCCGTTAAACTGGCTGTCGTCCATGCTGGCGAAGGAGATCGACTTTGCGACACGACGACGGCTACCGTCAGGCATCTGGTATTCGTCGTAAAAGCCAGCCTGAATGGTTGCCCACTCGCGGAAGGATTCGAAGTGTTTCAGCAGCGCCATATCGCGGGAACGGGAGATACCGACCGAGGAGAGATACATCTCGGAGGCGTTCTGGAGCGCAGCACGCTGATCGAGGTCGGATGAAAGGAAGTCGACAAACCCGGATATGAGGGTGCGCTCCGCGGGCTCAATGAGGCCACCGGAAGGCGTCCAGTAGTGATACCCGAGAGTCAGAAGCTTGAAGAACTTCTTGTGGAATGCGTAATTCCGGGGCTTGCGGAACTCACCGCAAAGCAGTTGCCCTACGGGGATAAGTTGCAGGTATTCGCTGGTTCCCGGTTCTGCGGGAATCAGTACGTTTTGATAACTCTTCTCAAATTGCAGTGTTTGCGCCATGTGTCCCCACTTGGCGCCGGAAGTAAGTCGTCAGTTGCTCAGGCTGACGAGGCAATTATCGCCCTTCCCGGGGATAAAAGCAAAATGAGCATATACGAGAAAAACCCCTCCGGAGAGGGGTTTGATTTCAACTGAAGGCTTTGCGTTCTGCGGGGGTTACCGTTAAGCAGCCTCACGTGCCTGACACATCTCTGCTCACCAGAGCCTCAGCATGCCGCGGAGTTACCCACATGGTAGATATTTGACGACAAAAGCCCTTTTTAAGGTTTTACCAGACTAAATTTTATTGTATCCCGATATACCCCTGGATGGCCTGGCATAAACTTACACTTTTTAATAGCAACCTCAGCTTCCCTGAAGAAAACCTCATCGCCCGTTATGTCTACTGAGTACACATCGCCTTTATCATTAACCCACGCCGCATAATCGACACTCCCTTCAATTCTCAATGCCTGAGCCTTGACTGGCATCACTGGCGCAGGACAGCTTATGCGAACAGGTACTATTTCTTCTTTTTTTTCAATAGCAAGCGCCACGTTTGATACAAGGACAGCACAAACCAGAAGCAATGTTTTTTTCATAAACGATACCAATTGTTGTTTTCCTTGCGTCCAAAGTTCACTAATGCGCATTTTACACGTAAAGCCGGAGGGAGAGGCTCCACTTCGACACAAGCCCCCTCTGGTGTGGAGGGGATTATATAGCATCAAGTAGATGGGTGCGCGGCTTTGCGTTCTGCCGGGGATTTAGGCACCCTTCACCTCTACGCATTGAATATTATCTACGTGTGGTGAAATATCGCTCCACGCCCTCTTATCATCTGCAACTTTCATCGCCTTAATGGCTGCTTTGCACTGCTCCATACTCTGCATGGGGACCACCTGCATATTCGATGATTGGCTGCTGATGACGAAAATCAGGAAGAAGTACGGCATCACTTCACCTCCTGCGGGGAGGCCGGCAGCGGCACCCAGTGAGTTACGTTGCAAGTTATGACGTTATCAATTGGCTCGTCGCTGTTACTCCATGAAATATCCTGTAGCCATAACTGACCATTGAATACCGCATGAATCGGCTCATCCTCTGCCGGGAAGCACAAGACCTTAACGCCGACTTCCGGCATCCGCTCGCTTACCGGAATCCATTTACCCGGCACGGTAGCGAGTTCACTGCCGGGTGACTGCGGGGAGGTTGCGAGCATGGCGGCGCGGCGGCATGCAATCCACACACCTTGAGCATCATCATCGCTAAAAAGAATCCCTATCTCTTCAGCAATCAATTCCCGAAGGTTTGATGGCATGCTGTATGGAACATCATATGGAGAATCTCCAAGCGGAACGCATTGCACTACCGGCGCTGGCTGCGATTTGATATGCACCCGCGGCTCCCCGTCTTTCGGCTCCGGCCATTCGCGTTGTTTGTTCACAGCCAGCTTATCGATCATCGCCTGGGTAATCTGCTCATCAGTGACACCAGCCCGGCGCTGGGCATCCCACATCAGGAACTGCATATCAGCCCACTCGCTGAGGTCGTCAGGCTCGGCAGCGGCTTCCAGTGCTTCTTTGCTGAGGTGCTTCAGCGGGCCTACCGGTCCGACATTACCGAACGTTGCATGTGACCACTCGGCGTGCTCGCAACGTACTCGGTCACGTTCTGGCGCTGGCTGCGCGTGGCGATAGAGAAGCACATCTCCCATCTCTTCGCGCTCAGGAGGCCACACATCGGCATCAGCACCACTTCGGAGATAGTCAAGGTTAGCCTGGTCAATTATCGCCACCGGCTCGCTGTCCGCTGCCGGCTGCGCTGGCGGCATATCTGGACCTTTGCGAATAGCTTTTGCCAGCTCGATAGGGTCATCGTAAAGCCAGTCTCCGGTCTCAGGGTGATTGGCTTCTGCCAGTTGGGAGGCCCACTCCAGGCCGTCTTTGTGTCCCTGTAAGTAGTCGAGAGGCAAACACCAAGACTCGCTGTCCATTGCGGAAAGCGCTATGCGTGCCAGTTCACGCAAATTCTCACTATACGGAGATGTCTTTTCTCGTCTGATAATGTGCTGCGCAGTATCAATCAGAATCTGCCGCTGCTGCTCTCTGATTATGGTTGATTTGGTCATTGGTTGGCTCCCCGTGAAATTTTGTGGCCCGGCGCATAGCAGCGCTGACGGTCTTTGCTTATGCGCCAGCCAGCTTTGCGCGCCTGTTGAGAAATGTCGGTCATATTCCGGCCGATGAAATCAGCCTGCCCCTGCGGATAGATTTTCCCTGACTGACAACCATCACAGTCGCAGTAGAGGTCCGCGCAGAATCCTTCAGTGATAGCCATCACTCAACCTCCACCTTGATGCCAGCGGTGGTAAGCGCCTCTACCACTGCGTCAGCAGACATGACCATCCCAATACCATGCACATCGTCAACACATGGCGGCAGCTTCACGGCGCGGGACTCTAGCTCGGCGATGCGAGAATCGCGATTATCAATTTCAGACATCAGCTTGTTGATGACTTCGCTGTGCGCAAGCTCTCTCTCCATAAGGGCTCCACCACAGTGTTTCTGTTCCAGTTCGGTGATACGCTGCTGCGCCTTCTCCAGCGCATCTACCAGCTCAACGTTTCGTTTTCCTTTGGCCTCAACCTGTCGATACAGCTCATCCCAACTTTTTGAGTTGTCGCGCACCAGACTTGTCACGCGCTCTTCACGTGACTTGTAATACTCCAGCGCCTCTACCAGCGCGTCAACGTAGCCAGCGGCACGGAGGGCAAACTCCGTGATTGATAACTCAGCGTCAGTTTCTTTCCCGTAGCTTTCGCACTCAGATACAACTGCGAAATAGTCAGAATCAATTTCGTTATCTGCCAGGTGGCGTAGCAGGTCGGCTGTCTGATGCCCGTTTGCAATCAGCAATTCGTTCCGCTGCGTTAGTTCGGTGATATCAGTTGTCATGCTGCACGCTCCGCCTTCTGCATGTTGTATACGGCCCAGCTCAGAGCGTCGAGTTTGCGCTGGCCGGCTTTGTCGAATAGGTGAATGCCGTTTTTGCAGGCATGCTCGGCCTTCACTTGCTCTTCCAGTTGAGCGAGTTGCTCATAGGTGAGCGTTGCCAGTTTCAGGCGGTTCCAGCCGAAGTTAGGGATTCGGTTGCTCATTCTGATGCTCCCTCACGCAGCGAGTCTGCCAGCCACTGCAAATTCATGATCTGCACGCCGATATTGCTGAACTTCTTCTCCAGGTGAGCGATAGCCTTCTCGACCCCGCGCGCCTCGGCTTCGGCTACGATGCGTTCGGTGGCGGGGGTTTCGATATTCGGCAACAGCGCATAATCGCAAACTGTATCGATTGCGGGATCGCAACAGTCATCTTCATTGCGTGGGCGTTCGCCAACCTTCGTTGATGATTGCATGATGATGCCCCAGCAAATGCTATCGACTTCTTCACTCCACCCGTCGCAAGCTTCTCCACGATAGTCGTCAATTGCAGCCTCAGCCGCTTCGACAGCTTCCTCAGCAGTTTTGTGCCATTCGAAATTGTGCTCAGAGCCGTAAGAGAAATATGAAGCTCCTGCCTTCAGCGCCACATTCTCCGCAGCCAGCTGCTTAAACGCTTTCGCCAGCGCCATAACCTTTGTCTCTTTGATCGACAGCTCGCCTGCGCTCTCCAGGGAAGCGATGAGCTCGTTTACTGTTTCGATGTTCATTTTCTTACTCCCGCCAGGCACTGGTTAAACAGGTTGGTCATTGGGTTCACGCCGCCAGGACGCTGGCGATACTGAACCGATGGATCGCTTTCGGTGACAGCTGTTGTGTCGATCAGGGTGTAGCGGTAGCTCCTGCACTCACCCGCACGCTGTACCTGGCCGTCTTTGTTCATCTGCCACAGGGAGGAGTTGACCACTGAAGAGTCAAGCCCGGTACCGCGGCGGATATCCTGAAAGCTGCAGCCAGGATGCTGGCCGATGTAATTGATTACGGCTTGTTTGCCAGAGTTCTTTTTCATCAGATAAGCCCTCTCTCTTTCCCGCGCAGGTATTCATCCCGCAGCCACTGAGCCGGAGTTAACGCACCGAGCGATGCCGCGTTTGGCATGCATCCGAAGCTTTTCCCTTCAGGGTGAAACCCCTGCTGACGGCTGGCATGGTTTGTCGGAATGGCTTCCTGGTTGTTCTCCAGAGCCAGTACCGGCGACGGTATTTGTTCTCCGGCGGCGACTTTCAGCGCCCAGTCTTCCAGCTTTTTAGCCGCGTATTTCTCGGTTTCTGCCTCGCTGAGCTGGCGCTGGTACATTGCTCGCCGGGTATCGGTAACAACCCAGTACATGACAGGGTGAGCCCACGGGAAGCGCTCAGCACCGCCGGTATGCAGCCCCTTCTCACGGCTGTAGCGGTGGAACTCGTTCATCACGTCGACAAGAGTCACTCCCAGCACGGTGCCACTGTCCTTGCACCACTTGATGAACTGGCCCGGCGATGGCCAGAACGGCGACTCACTGGCTCTCGCGTGGCGCACACCGGCGGATAACTGTTCGCGGGTGCGGATTCCGTTTTCGGCAAAAGCGGCAATCCACTGGCGCTTCGCTGTCTTCTCTTCGGCGTCGGTCCGCAGGTTAGTCTGGGTAGATGCCGGGAAGATCTGCTTCAGCTGACGGAACAGAGAGTCAACCAGCCTTTCAGCTTCGAAATCGAGAAGCCTCTGCGGCTCCGTACTCCCTGCAGCCATTCTGGCCAGCGCATCACCATCGCGATTGCTGATCGCGGTCATAAGCTGAGCGGTCATATGAAGTCCTTCCAGCCTTCAGGGCTGTTCCAGTGTGGGGAATCGGGTTCGCTTCTCTGGCGCCCGGAAAGCGGATTAACTCTCGCGTTCCTGAGCCATACCCGGAATGCCGAGTTCCAGTCGATCAGCTTTGTGCCGCGGGCCTGGTGATAATCACGAAAGTTCAGCAACTCGGTTTCAATGTTGATCCCTTTCTCCGAGGCAATCGCAATGTGATCTGCCGATGGCTTGAAGGCAGGAGGGAAAGGTATCTCCCCGTTGGGTGAAATCCCGATCCGTCGCTTTGCAGCCTCGCTGATAAACTGCCCTCGCGCAGAGAGAGAGTCTGGTTCAGTGACTGGTTCAAAAGAGTGACTGGTTCTGGTGCCATCTGGTGGCATAGGGGGTGTGCCATCAGATGGCATAGGGGGTGCTATTTCATGGCATACCCCTGTGCTTTTTGGTGGCATAGGGGTGGCATCAAGGTTCAGATAATACACGTTGGATGTATTACCTTTCCCGTTGTTGACCCCAACGCGATTTTCACGCTTGAGCAGCCCCATATCCTCAAGCGCATCAATATGGTTGCGAACAGCGGATTTGCTGCATTCGCACTGATCGGCAATGTGTTGATAAGAAGGCCAGCATTCGCCCTTGTCATTGGCGTTGTCGGCCAGCTTGATAAGAACGAGCTTACGCAGTGAGTTTCCCACTTTGACCCCCATTGCTTTCGCCATAAGTGACATGCTCACGTGCTACCTCCGGATTGTTTACTCTTACAGATTTACCAGGCATAATTACCTCGCAATTACCTCTTCGTTTTTGCACCTGAAAGCCGTTAGTGTTCGCGCACTGCGGCTTTCGCCTTTCTGTTCCCACTTATGCTTCAAAGTCACCTTTCTCTCCCGGCCTGTTAGAAATCAGGATGGCCAGCAGCAGCGACATGTTCGGCAGCAGGCTTTCCCGCCAGCGACTCACCGTCGACTTATTCACTCCGGCCACTTTGGCGATATTCGTGGTTCCCAGTTCAGCTATCTGGCTGTGTAACCAGCTTTCTATCCTGCGAGCCTCCACTTTGTTGCGTGTCGTTGAACTCTCCATTTGTGATACTTCCTCTGGTGTTGTTTGGAATGGCCGCTGGTTAGGCGGCCGGTGAATGCGCGCTCAGCAACTGAGCAAGGTCAGGCCTGATCTCTGCCGCCTTAATCTTGCCGTTGGTCGCAGACACGATTTTCATTACATAGCGAGCGTCAATTCCGCCGCCATGCAGCCAGCGCCAAACTGTCGGCTGCGCTACGCCACACAGATCGGCCAATTTTTTCTGACTGCCAGCGATATCAATTGCCTTCTGGATGGTTTTGTTCGTCATGTTCCAATTCCTATAAGTATTGGTGCAAAATGATAATAGCAATGCGTATTGGTTTTAGCAATAGCAAAACGTGTTTTGACCAGTAATACGCAAGCGTATAAATTTGAGATTATGAAAAAAGAAACTCTTGCAGATCGTTTAAACGAGGCCATGGCTTCGGCTGGAATGTCACAAGGGGCGCTTGCGAAGGCCTCAGGTATTGCTCAGCCAACCATTTGGCGCCTGGTGAGTGGAAACGCCAGGGGTTCAACAAAAATTGTCGAGATAGCTAATGCTTTGGGCGTCAGGTCTGAATGGTTATCAACCGGAAATGGACCGATGCGCGATGACGGCCAGCTCCCTCGCGCTGCCCAGGTTAAAAGTCAGGATACTGATGCATTCAGGATTGATGTGCTGGACCTTATGGTTAGTGCCGGGCCGGGCATCGTGAACCAGGAGTTCGTCGAGATTCTCCGTTCTGTTGAGTATGAGCCAGCTGAAGCCCGCCACATGTTCGATGGACGTAAGGCTGAAAGCATCCGGATCATCAACGTCAGGGGTGACAGCATGTCCGGCACGATTGAGCCGGGTGATCTGCTGTTCGTCGACATCAGCGTTAAGAGCTTCGACGGCGACGGGATATACGCCTTCCTGTACGACGACACTGCTCACGTGAAGCGCCTGCAGAAGATGAAGGACAAGCTGCTGGTTATCTCAGATAACAAGAGCTATGCAGCCTGGGACCCGATCGAAAAAGACGAGATGAACCGGGTGTTCGTGTTCGGCAAGGTGATCGGCAGCATGCCGCAGACGTACAGGAAGCATGGGTAAAGCCTTAGCACGCAGAGGAAGCATGTCTGATCTGATTATCCCAATACTCATTACTTTGCTGATTATCGGACTGGTTGGGATAGTGCTCAGGCTGGATAAAGTTTTCTTCAAGCGGAAGGATGAGCGGGATGACTTTGAGTGAGCCAGACCGGTAGTTCGATGTGTTTTTGGTAATGCCGAAGACGTTCAGGAAGCATGGGTAGCAAGCCAGTAGCCTGATGAGGCACTTAGGTGCCGCAGAAGAAATGCATGAAGAAAAGATAATCAGTATTACTGATTGAATTTTTAGTGCTATTAACATAGTTTTCATATAAAATAAAGGGATTATTATGTTTGAAGAAAATACACAGGATCAATTACCCATGCCTAAGTCAATTTGTTTTTTTAATCATAAAGGCGGTGTAAGCAAAACAACCACAGCCTTTAATATTGGATGGGGTCTAGCTAGTACAGGGAAAAAAGTAATGCTGGTTGACTTAGACTCACAATGCAACTTAACTGGCATGGTGCTAGGTTACACAACAGTGAGTGAAAGCCTAGACAACTTTTATAGTAGTAGATACAACCTAACAATGGAGTCTATCGTTGACACATTGATGAATGGTTCCTCTGTTGAAGATCTTGTGAATAACGATACTGCAAAACTATTTCAGTGTCAGAATAATAATTTGTTTCTCCTTCCTGGGCATCTTAGTGTCTCCATGCTTGACTCGCAAATAAGCGTTGCACTCAAGATTGCATCAGGCGTGCCATTGACTCGCAACCTACCAGGAAACCTACCAAAAGTAATAAATTTAATAGCAAAAAAAAATGGCATCGATTATATAGTTTATGATTTAAGCCCAAGTGTCGGTGGGTTAAATGAAATAGCACTTATGTCAAGTGATTACTTTATTGTTCCAGCGACTCCTGACTTCTTCTGTTGGCAAGCGATAAATTCTCTTTCTGAAACAATCACTGCATGGCATGCTGAGTTAGAGTTTTTCAAACAAACTTCTCGATCCAATACTGCCGCAAATATTTCAAATAAACCTAAGTTCATTGGCGCGATACATCAGCGTTACAGGCCACGAAATGGAATGCCAGTTAAATCGTTTGAACATTGGGTTAAAGAGATTCACGGCGCAGTAAATAGTGTACTGGCTCCCGCTCTCCATCGTATTGGTTGCTCAGCAACCGAGCATGAAATACAAAAATCTCTCGATTTGACAGATACGTCGCATCTGAAGGCCTATGACCTTGCGCAAATATCAGATTTCAATTCTTTAATTGCAATAAGCCAAAAGCTCTCAAAACCGGTTTTTGCTATCACTGATCAAGATTTGAGAGATGATGGGAAGGCGGGTAACGTGTTTGATACGATGAGTGAGAATAGAAATCTTTTCCTCCAGCAATTTGAAAGACTTTGCCAACGTGTACTGATTTTAACCGCTTAAATACTCAATCCCGGCCACCGCGCCGGGTTTTTACTGTCCTACTCTTCCCTCAGCATCAGCACATCCAGTGCAAGCTCCACAGGCAGATCTACCTGGTCTCCCTGCCACAGCACCTGAATCATCTCTATCAGAGCCTCTCTTGATGGCTCGCGCTTCTCAACCAGCAGCTGCATAACCGCTATCCCGATAATCTGCGCTATCTGCGGGTGCATCTCTGCGAAAAACTCATCCTCATTCGACATGGCGCTACCCTCTTTGGCGTTTTTTTGAGCATAACAGCACAATAGAAAAAAATAAATTCATTTAGCTATCAATGATTTAATAGTAATTGCTATCAAATAATATCAATACGTATTGCTATGGTTAATACTCATTGCTATTATCATCTCATCCAAACAACAACGTTGGCGCCGGTAATAGGTAACAACGCTCCGTTAGCCGCGATAAGGCAAAGGTGAAGAGATGATACGCGAAGAAGATAAAACTGAGTGGTTTAAGTTTCTTTCACACGCATTCGCCATCGTCGTATGCGTACTGATAGCAAGCGCATTCTGCCTGATGCCTGGTGGTTCAGCATGAGCAGAAACGGCATTCGTTCACTGATTTACTGCCTGCTGATCTGCGGCGTTATCTGGTCGGCTGTTGTTATCAAAATTCTGCACGCTACGGGGGTGTTCAATGGCTAACTCAATTCCTAACAGCGGACGCGCCGTGATGATGCGTAACGCTAAAACTGGCGCCACCTGGAAGGTTTCGCGTGACTACCTGAAAGAAACCTTCTGGTTCGAACCGCAGGGCAACCTGCGCCACATTCGCAAGGCATTTGAGGCACGCGACCTGCTGCCGAACCTGGTACCAGCCGGCACGCATTAACCGCGCATATCAGCGCACGAATTTAACTGAGCTATCAGGCAGCCATTACGGTGCCGGGCGTTTCACAACCAAATTTCAGGAGCGAGCTATGAACGCATACCGCGCATATGACGTTATCGAAGAGCGTAAGTGGGCCGAGCAAACGCTCACCGAAGAGAAGCAAAAGTGGATTGACGATCGGGCGCAGGAAATTATCGACTCGCTGCCAAAAGAGCCGTCAGGCCTGTTCCGTTTCTCTGTGCCGATGGACAAAAGCCCATACGAAGGCCTCCGCAGCGATGCAGCTGGCGAGGCATATAACGATCTCATTTCGGCAGTAGCTTACGCCCAGGCGGAATACGACTGGGATCACCGCACCGGCTGCCCGTTTTAAGGATGCATGAAATGTCTGAATCTAAAACTCACTACCGAAAAGCTTTTGACTCTCCATACCTGAGCAGCGCCGACATCGTTGAGCCAACGGTGCTGACGATCGCCCGGGCAACGTTAGAAAGCGACAAAACCAAAAAAACTAAAGACGTTTTTAACACCGCTTATTTTGAGGAGCGCGAGTTGCGCCCTGGCGAAAAGCTTAAGCCAATGATCCTGAATGCCACCAACAGCAAGATGCTGAAAAGCATTACCGGATCGCCATTCCTTGAGGATTGGGTCGGCGTGAAAGTCACTGTTTACGTCGATAAAAATGTCAGGTTCGGAAAGGAATCGGTTGAAGGTCTCCGCTTAAGCCCAGCGCGCGTTTCAAAACCTGTGCTTTCGCCGGAAAAAACGCAGGCATGGAATAACGCTAAGGCCGCCTTCAAGCGCGATGGCAACCTGGATGCAGTGCTGGCGAGAATGGACATTTCTCCAGAGCATCGCCGCCAACTGGAACAGGAGTGCTCAGCATGATCTGGCATGACGTCGAGCAAAACGGGGAAGAGTGGGATGCTCTTCGCCTGGGGAAGGCTACCGCTTCAAACTTCGGCTTGATTATGGCTAACGATGGCAAGGCGTTTGGTGAGCCAGCTAAGCGTTATGCGCTTCAGTTAGCTCTTGAGCAGATTAAAGGGTGCAAGTCTGAGTTTGGCTTCACAAACGACCATATGGAGCGCGGCCACGAACAGGAGCCAATCGCTCGCATGCTGTACGAAGAGATGAACTTCGTCGACGTGGATAACGGCGGTTTCTTTGATCACGAAACGTATGGGGATAGTCCAGACGGACTCGTAGGCCGGGATGGGGTGATTGAGATTAAGTCGGTAATTGCCGCCACTCACTACGCCACCCTCACCCGCGGCGCCTTCGATCCGGCATACAGATGGCAACTAATCGGCCACCTTGATTGCTCTGGCCGGGATTGGGTTGACTTCATCAGCTACTGCTCTGATTTCCCTGACGGAAAGCAACTCATTGTTTACCGTCTGACAGCCGCTGAGTGCCAATCAGAAATAGGCCGCCTTCGCGCGAGAAGGAATGAGTTCCTCTCCCTTGTGGCAGAGACTAAGCGAATGATACTGGAGATCGAATGAAACGCACTCCATTTTACCGCAGGCCCGGTAAAGCAGGGAAATTCTCCGGCCTTCGCGAGCGCGTGATCTGGATGATTCAGACGCGCGGCCGCCCTGTAACCGGTAGCGAAATAGCGGAGAAGTTCGGCGTAACGCTTGTCGAATTTAACCGCGTTGCGAACGGCATAACCAGGGGGGAAGGCCGCATTGCACAGCTGATCGCATCGGAAACCTGGCTCAACGAGGACGGCATCTGCGATCGCACCTTTGACCTGATCACAAGGCCAAAGGTCATTACCCCGCAGGGTAAAACTCGCCTGTTCACTAAGCGCTCGATAGCTCAGGCCGCCTCTGTCAACCGCCAGAAATGTATTGATAAAGCGGCCCGGCGCCGCCGGCTTATCGCATCTGGCCTCTATATCGATGAAATGGAGTCAGTCCTATGAACCGCTACTCACTTATCTATGCTGACCCGGCCTGGTCTTACGGGAACACGATCAGCAACGGCGCCGCCGTCGATCACTACCCCACCATGAGCCTGCTCGATATGAAGCGACTCCCGGTGTGGGAGCTCGCCGCGGATAACGCTGTGCTGGCGATGTGGTACACCGGCACCCACAACCAGGAGGCGATCGAGTTGGCCGAAGCCTGGGGCTTTACGGTGCGCACAATGAAGGGTTTCACCTGGGTGAAGTTGAATCAGCTGGCCGAACTGCGCATTACCAAGGCTCTGGCAGAGGGCGATGTGACCGATTTTTACGACTTCCTCGACCTGCTGAATGCTGAGACGCGCATGAACGGCGGCAACCACACCCGCGCCAATACCGAAGACGTGTTGATCGCCACCCGCGGCGCCGGGCTGGAGCGCAAGCACGCCGGCATTAAGCAGGTGGTCTACAGCCCGCTCGGCGCGCACAGCGAGAAACCGTGGGAAGTTCGGCACCGTCTGGAACTGCTCTACGGCGACGTGCCGCGGATTGAGCTGTTCAGTCGCAGCGCAGCGAAAGGCTGGAGTCACTGGGGCAACCAGTGCGCCACCGCTTCCGTTGAGCTGATCCCCGGCTGCGCCATCGACGTTGTTAAGACGGAGGCAGCATGAGCAAGGGAACCATTATCTGCCTGTGCGATATCACTGGCGTCATGGCTGAGCCATGGGTCGAAGCAGGTTATCGCGCCGTCCTGGTGGACCCGCAGCACCCTGAAACTTCGATCGACGGTCCTGTTGAGCGCATATCGGCAACCATCCTTGAGGCGATGCCGCGGCTATCTCAGATCATCCGCTCTGAGAACGTCGTCATCGTCATCGGCTTCCCACCATGCACGGACGTGGCTGTTTCCGGGTCCCGCTGGTTCGAGTCCAAGCGCGCCAAAGACCCGCATTTCCAGGGCAAGGCCGCGCTGGTCGCTGAGCAATGCCGGATGGTTGGCTTGGCGGCCGGCTGCCCGTGGGCATTCGAAAACCCGGTGAGCGTGTTCAGTAGCATCTTCGGCTCGGCAGATTACACGTTCCATCCGTACCAGTTCACTGGGCTGTGCGCGGATGACAACTACACGAAGCAGACCTGCCTCTGGACGGGTAACGGCTTCAAGGCGCCGGCAGAGGATATTGACCCGCAAGTGGCACAAGCGATCGAACGCGTGAAGCAGAACTTTGGCCGGATGGTGCCGAAGAAGAAGGCGCTGGAGGTGTTCAACTTCCATGGTGAGAACCTCATCGCTGACTGGTATCCGGACAACCGCATTCACGAACTCCCTCCCAGCGATGAGCGCGCCAACATTCGCAGTGCTACTCCTCTGGGCTTTGCAAGGGCCGTTTTCCTTTCGAATGCACCCCACCTCAATAAGAAGCGGGAGGCAGCATGACGCCAGAAGAACAGGAAAACATCCTCCGCGCCCAGGCTCGTCGCTGCGCAGAAGAGATAACCAAAGCGATGAGCGTAAAGCCTAAACCGAAGTGGAACGCTGTATGCCCCCCCATCCTTCGCAAGCACTACGAGAAGGTAAAACCGATGGGTGTCAGCTTGGTGAAATTTGTCAGTGTTATTGGGCGGCTGAGCGGCCGCTATGGAGTGGAGTCATGAAGCTGAAAATGTATACCCCATCTGGGTCTGTGATCGTCGAAACCAACGACGTCGCGCAGTTTTACCCAGACGCTGAAAGCGGCGGAGAGCTGACCACAATCGAACTGGTTTCGCCAGCCGGCGACCATGGGAAGGTGGCAGTAAAACATAGCTTCCACCAGGTGGCTGGCGCTCTCGCCACGGCCTGGAAAATAGATGAAGACAAGGCAGGTGCAGCATGAGCAAATACGTAAATCTTGATATCGCGATAATGAGCAAGCTTAGCGAGACGCCTTCTCCGTTTAGCCGCCTGTTCTCTGGTGACGTAGGGGCTGAGTGCGTCGATATAGCGAAGGATGAAGGAGATAAAAAAGAGCCGTTCCGCATCCTCGACCGCCGATTACAGGCCTTGCGTAAATTGGGGGTGATTGCCCATGTGAAAGGTAAAGGCTGGGTGAAGTTATGAGCGCAGAAATCATCGATCAGGCCAACGAGCTGGCAGAGCGCCGGCTGGAAATGACCATTCAGAACATACGCATCAACCATGCGGCGGTTTCAGCTACTCACTGCCGCGACTGCGGGGAAGAGATACCCGAACGGCGCCGGGAACTGGTGGCGGGTTGTCAGCGCTGTGCTGATTGCCAAGAAGAAGAGGAATTACGCGGTAAGCATCGGAGGTGATATGACGTCTGACAAACCGATAACAGCACAGCAGGCCGCCGATTTGCTCATCGTGTCTGCGAGGGTGATCTACCGCCTGATTGAGTCTGGAGAACTCGCCGGCCGTAAGGTCGGCAACAAGTACAGAACGACCGAGGCTGCGTGTATTGCATATTTGAAAACCCCGCGCGATCCTGTCATCGCGAACGCGGGTGAACATAAAGGAGAAGTTTTATGTCAATCACCCTCAGGGGCGGCGTGTGGCACTGTCATTTCTTTACGCCGTCAGGAAAAAGAGTTAGGCGATCTCTTGGCACGGGGGACAAAAAGCAGGCTCAGGAGCTCCACGACAAGCTGAAGGCGGAAGCGTGGCGGGTTGACCAGATCGGCGACCTGCCCGTCAGAACCTTCGAAGAATGCTGCATCCGGTGGTTGCGAGAAAAAGACCATAAGCGTTCGCTGGATGATGACAAAACCAAAATTGAGTTTTGGCTGCAGCATTTTTCCGGCCGTGATGTCTCGAAGATAACGGCGGAGGAAGTTCATGAAGCCGTTAACGGGATGATCAACCGTAAACACCTGCAGGTGTGGGAGAGTAAGCGTGATGCCGCGCTGAGGAAGGGTAAGCCTGTTCCGGAGTACAAACCACGGCAGGTTTCGCAGGCGACGAAGGCGCAACACCTTTCCTTCATTCGTTCCCTTCTCAGGGCCGCGGCGAATGACTGGGGCTGGATAAAAACAGCTCCTGTTATCAAAACCCGCAAGCCGATCAGTAAGCGGATACGGTGGCTGACCAGAGAAGAAGCTGAGCGGCTGATCGAGTACATGCCGGAGAGCATTAAGCCAGTGGTGATATTTGCACTGGCAACCGGCCTGCGCCGCTCAAACATCATCGGGCTTGAGTGGCAGCAGGTCGATATGCAGAGAAAGGTTGCATGGGTAAATCCGGAGAACGCAAAAGCGGGCAAGGCGATTGGCGTAGCTCTGAATGATACCGCATGCAGGGTATTAAGGGATCAGATAGGGAAGCACTCCCGGTGGGTGTTCGTTCACACCACGGCAAAACATCGCCCCGATGGAACACTAACGCCCGCGGTTAGAAAAATGCGGGTGGATGACAATAACGCCTGGCGCGCCGGGTTGAAAAAAGCGGGGATCGAGGATTTCCGTTTTCACGACCTCCGGCACACCTGGGCGAGCTGGCTGATCCAGTCCGGCGTCCCGCTTTCTGTTTTACAGGAAATGGGAGGATGGGAGAGCATCGAGATGGTACGTCGCTATGCTCACCTGGCACCGAACCACCTGACCGAACACGCACGGAAAATTGACGCCATCTTTGGCGCTAGCGACACAAATACGACACAAGGAGGAAATCAGGCTGGTTTAAAACTGGCGTAAGTTATTGTTTATTAATGGCACGCCCTACAGGATTCGAACCTGTGACCTACGGCTTAGAAGGCCGTTGCTCTATCCAGCTGAGCTAAG